>RCUS01000552.1_pt1 | contig 24143 bp, 17 predicted proteins | sample 2166221 | NCBI WGS metagenome assembly RCUS01 (sample SAMN09932758, study PRJNA488358) | compost metagenome | isolation source: compost soil in cyclohexanecarboxylic | place: Germany: Experimental Botanical Garden | reverse complement strand
TCGACGACAACTCCTACAAAGTATCCGGCGGTCTGCACGGTGTAGGTGTGTCGGTAGTTAACGCTCTCTCCGAGCAGTTGATCCTCACCGTTCGCCGCAGTGGCAAGATCTGGGAACAGACTTACGTCCACGGTGTTCCACAAGCGCCGATGAAAATCGTTGGCGAAAGTGAAACCACCGGTACCCACATCCACTTCAAGCCATCGGCTGAAACCTTCAAGAACATCCACTTCAGCTGGGACATCCTGGCCAAGCGGATTCGTGAACTGTCCTTCCTCAACTCCGGCGTTGGCATCCTGCTGAAGGATGAGCGTTCGGGCAAAGAAGAGCATTTCAAATACGAAGGCGGTCTGCGTGCCTTCGTTGAATACCTGAACACCAACAAGACTCCGGTCAACCAGGTATTCCACTTCAGCGTTCAACGCGAAGACGGTGTGGGCGTAGAAATCGCCCTGCAGTGGAACGACAGTTTCAACGAGAACCTGTTGTGCTTCACCAACAACATTCCGCAGCGTGACGGTGGTACTCACCTGGTTGGTTTCCGCTCGGCATTGACCCGTAACCTGAACAACTACATTGAGCAGGAAGGCCTGGCCAAGAAGAACAAGGTATCGACCACGGGTGACGACGCCCGTGAAGGTCTGACCGCGATCATCTCGGTGAAGGTTCCAGATCCTAAGTTCAGCTCGCAGACCAAAGACAAGCTGGTTTCCTCGGAGGTGAAAACCGCCGTGGAGCAGGAGATGGGCAAGTTCTTCTCCGACTTCCTGCTGGAAAACCCGAACGAAGCCAAAGCGGTTGTCGGCAAGATGATCGATGCTGCACGTGCTCGTGAAGCAGCGCGTAAAGCGCGGGAAATGACCCGCCGCAAAGGTGCGCTGGATATTGCAGGCTTGCCGGGCAAACTGGCTGACTGCCAAGAGAAGGACCCTGCCCTCTCTGAACTGTACCTGGTGGAGGGTGACTCCGCAGGTGGTTCGGCCAAGCAAGGTCGTAACCGCAAAACCCAGGCGATCCTGCCGCTCAAGGGTAAGATCCTCAACGTCGAGAAAGCGCGTTTCGACAAGATGATCTCGTCCCAGGAAGTCGGTACGCTGATCACTGCACTGGGCTGTGGTATTGGTCGCGAAGAGTACAACATCGACAAACTGCGTTATCACAACATCATCATCATGACCGATGCTGACGTTGACGGTTCGCACATCCGTACCCTGCTGCTGACCTTCTTCTTCCGTCAGTTGCCGGAGCTGGTCGAGCGTGGCTACATCTATATCGCCCAGCCGCCACTGTACAAGGTCAAGAAAGGCAAGCAGGAGCAGTACATCAAAGACGACGAGGCCATGGAAGAGTACATGACCCAGTCGGCTCTGGAAGATGCCAGCCTGCACCTGGACGAATCGGCACCACCGGTTTCCGGCGTCGAGCTGGAGCGCCTGGTCAACGAATTCCGTACCGTGATGAAGACCCTCAAGCGTCTGTCGCGCCTGTATCCTCAGGAGCTGACCGAGCACTTCATCTACCTGCCGGCCGTTTCCCTGGAGCAGCTGGCTGACCACGCTGCCATGCAGGAGTGGTTGGGCAAGTTCGAAGAGCGTCTGCGTATCAGCGAGAAGTCCGGCCTGCTGTACAAGGCCAGCCTGCGTGAAGACAAGGAACGTAATGTCTGGCTGCCGGAAGTGGAAATCACCTCCCATGGCCTGGCCAGCTATGTCACCTTCAACCGTGACTTCTTCGGTAGTAACGACTACCGCACCGTCACTGCTCTGGGCGCGCAGTTGAGCACCCTGCTCGGCGAAGGTGCCTATGTGCAACGTGGCGAGCGCAAGAAGGCGATCACTGAGTTCAAGGAAGCGCTCGACTGGTTGATGACCGAAAGCACCAAGCGTCACACCATCCAGCGCTACAAAGGTCTGGGTGAGATGAACCCTGATCAACTGTGGGAAACCACCATGGACCCAACCGTGCGCCGTATGCTTAAGGTGACCATTGAGGATGCGATCGCTGCCGATCAGATCTTCAATACCCTGATGGGCGACGCCGTTGAGCCGCGTCGTGAGTTCATTGAAAGCAACGCCCTGGCGGTGTCGAATCTGGACTTCTGATTAGGATGTAGGTTCGCGAAATAGTGACGCGACCTCACAGAAGAGTGACCGCTCAGGCACAGGCTAAACGTCTGGTCGGTCACGCAAAAAGGCCCGCGAAAGCGGGCCTTTTTGTGTCTATTTCCTATGGTTTTTTACTGCCCTACCCTGTCTTAGTGGGCTGGCCTTTCTCTTTGCTGTGAAGTGCCCATGTGAGGGGAGTACAAGCGGAGGCTCAAAAAATAAGGCGGAATTCATTCAAGAAATTCCGCCCTATTTATCATTACCAATCAGAAGCCTCTAGTATGAGATTTCAATAAGTACCTAGCTGATCATGTTGTTGCGCTTGGCGAAATCAACGAGCTCCAAGAACGAGTCAGCATTAATTTTGCGTAATATTCTGGTCTTATAGGTGCTAATGGTCTTGTTGCTGAGCAACATCTTTTCCGCGATAACCTTGTTGCTATAGCCCAGTGCAAGCTGTTGCAGAATCACCACTTCTCTGTCTGTGAGCTTCCTTACCCGAGCCGCATCACCGGCTTTGATCTCACTTACGCTTGAAGCGTTCAAGGAGCGGTTCGGGAAGTATGAATAGCCATCAAGCAAGGCGGTGATTGCATTGTTCAGGCTATGCATATTTTCCTCCTTGCTGACAAAACCATTGGCACCGAGCGCTATGCAGCGGTTGAGATAGACGTCCACTGGCAGTGAGGTGAACACCAGGATTAATACCGGCTGCTCCTGAGCGCGAATCCGAGTGATGACTTCCAGGCCATCTTGCTTCGGAATGCCAATATCGAGAATCACTATGTCTGGCTGAAGCTGTCTGACAAGGCCCACGGCATCAACGCCATTATCGGTGTCGCCGACAACTTCCAGACCATGGTTAGTCAACGAAATTCTTAGTGCGGATCTAATGACTGGATGATCATCGACAATCAATGCTCTTTTCATTTTTCACATCACTGACAAAATATTGGAGTTTCGGCTTCCAGTGGAACTGATTAACGTTCGTTGCGCTGAGCAGTCGATAGGATTCCACATTTAGAACGACCTAAAACCGTAATCCATCTATATATTAAGAAGTACTGAGGATTTTTTGTAAAGGCTCCGGATTTTGCAATTTTGTGAAAATCTATGCATTCTTGGATAAACAAGATGTATTTACAGGTGGCGAAGATTTTCTTCTTTCTTGTGGGAAATTTCCCACAGCACATGCAGGAACGGGCTGAAAGCTTTTGTACGAAAAATCGCTGAAGATAGTGTTATCCACCTTTTTTCAGACAGTCTTTCATGCCCAAAATCCGCATATTGGTACTTGAGGACCAGCCCTTTCAGAGACTGGTTGCTGTCTCGGCGTTAAGGAAAGCCGAAATCGGCCAGGTTTATGAGGCGGCCGACGGAGACGAAGCACTTGCGGCCCTCAAAGCCAGTGGTGGGGTCGATGTGGCCATTTGTGATCTGCACATGAGCGGCATGGATGGCCTGACATTTTTGCATCATGCCAGTCAGAGTGGCCTGTTGAGCTCGGTAATTCTTAGCAGTGATCTGGACCCGGTCCTTCGCCAGGCTACAGCTTCGATGATTCAGTCCCTGGGCCTGGAGTTTCTCGGTGACTTGGGTAAGCCCTTCAATCTTGGCAGGTTCAAGTCATTGCTGGAGCGCTACAGTCGCCCACAGCCACACTTGGCCGCGCCTACAGAAAACCCTAAGCCATTATCTGTTTCAGATATCGTACGCGGCCTGAATAACGGCGAGTTCGAGGCCTACTACCAACCCAAGGTGGACCTGAGCAGCGGGCAGTTGCGCGGCGCCGAAGTATTGGCCCGCTGGAACCACCCGCAATTGGGAATTTTACCGCCCGCGCGCTTTCTTGCGGTCATGGAAGCCAACGAGCTGATTGGCCAGTTGTTCACGGCTTTGCTAGGCCAGGGAATTGCTCTGCAGCGCCAGTTGACGCACCTGCAGTACCCCGTAGAGCTGGCCTTCAACCTGCACGTCTCGCAGCTAGCATTTGTCGAGCTGGTAAACCAAGTCAGGCAATCTTTGGAGCAGTTCCAGTTGCCCGCCAGTGGCTTGTTGTTTGAAGTGACCGAGTCGGGATTGATACAAGCACCGGCCAGTAGTTTGGAAACCTTACTCAGGCTGCGGCTGCTGGGATGCGGTCTGGCCATGGACGATTTCGGGGCCGGTTACTCTTCCCTTGAGCGGCTATGCGAGTTTCCGTTCAGCCAGATCAAGCTTGACGCCTCTTTCGTTCGCAAACTGGACTTTCAGCCGCGAAGCAAAGCAATCATCCGTAGCGCCGTAACGCTCGCCGAAGCTCTTGGACTGTCGTTGGTGGTCGAGGGCGTAGAAACGCAGGAACAGGTACAACTGTTACTCGGTCTTGGCTGTACCTTAGCCCAAGGTTTTCTCTTCGCCCGTCCGATGCCCGGCAAGCATTTTATCTCCTACTGCCAAGACCAAAATATTAAAATGCATAAGCCAAATTGATCCCGAGTGAGGGAAAATGACTCGGTCGCCGGACAATTATGGTTGTCAGTAGCTTCTGCGAGCGCCTCGTACATTTCACTCTTGCCTGAACTAGCTTACTAGCAGTTCCCCGCTCCAACCAGGTAGTCCCAATTGTCTGCTTTGCCTATTTTCAATCGCTTACGGCGAATTTTGCTCCTGGCTTGCCTTGGGCTGTTTAGCAGCCTCGTTTGGGCCAAAGACGCTACATTCCAGCAGCTCAACATCAACAGTCGAATGACTATCGGTTCAACTGAAATAGAGCTAGAGGGAAGTGACTGGCATTGGCTGCGGCAAAAACAGCGATTGGTGTTAGGGGTGTCGGCATCGCGCTTTCCGCCCTATGACAACCTCTATAGCAACCAGGACTACGAAGGTATCACCGCCGACTACTTCGCCTTGGCCGGCCGACTGCTGAATATCGAGTTGCAAGTAGTCACTGTACCTGACAGGGCCACCGGGCTCGCACTCCTGGCCTCGGGAAAGATAGACCTGCTAGGCAGCTCAAACAGCTTTGAACGGCGCGATCCGTCGGTGGTACTCAGTAAACCTTATGTTAAGGATCGGCCGGCACTGTTCAGGCGCCAAGGCGAAATGCGTAGTTTCCCCAAAGACTTGAATGGATTGACGATCGTCACGCCCGTTGACTACATTCAACTGGCCGAGTTACAGAGTCGTTTCCCTACGGCACACATAAAGCCGATGAAGTCGCACCTGGAGGCCATGGCTGAGCTGGCGTTTGGCAGGGCTGACCTGTATCTAGGTGATAACCTCTCTGCATTCAATATGATCAACCAGAGCTTCTACAATGAAGTGCGTTTCGAGCGCTTGCTCGACCTGGATACTGCTGGTTTCAGCTTTGCCATCAATAAAAGTAATCCGCGCTTGCGGCGTATCATCGATCGGGTGATTGATACGCTGGGAGAGGACCGGCAACAAGCCATCGTCAAACTCTGGACCGGCGGTGATGTCGCTCTGGCAGAAGGTAAGCTGGCACTGACTCCTCAGGAAAAGCGCTGGATCGATCGCCATCCGAAAGTGCGCCTGGTGATCAACGACGATCTGGCGCCCATCGCTTACTACAACACCGATGGCAACTTCAGCGGCATCGTCGCCGATTTGCTGGTGATGATTTCCATGCGCACCGGCCTGCAATTTGAGGTGCAACGCAGCGCCAGTTTCACCAACATCATGAAGGCCCTCAAGAATAAGCAGGCAGACCTGGGAATTTTGACTGCCAGCCCTGATCGGGAGGCGTTCCTACGCTTTAGCCGCCCATTTGGCGTGACCACGTTCTCGCTGGTGACAAGCGCCAAATCCTCCAATGCTGCCGTCGATCTCGCGAGCCTGCAAGGCAAACGTTTGGCAATTGCCGAGGGGCATGTGCTGTTCAACAAGATCGCTGAGGAATTTCCACAGATCCGATTAGTCTCTACTTCCACTTCGATCGACGCACTGAGCCTGGTCAACGATGGTGAGGCCGATGCGGCACTCATGTCTTTGAGTGTTGCACGCTACTACGTGGCGCGGCTCTATGAGCAAGAGCTCAAAGTTGCCAATATCATTGATAACGGTCAGGCAAGCGGTTCCTTTGCCATGAGCCGCAGCGAAACCGAACTGCAGTCCATATTGGACAAGGCTTTGCAGAGTATTCCACCAGACCAATTGAGCGAAGTGTCCAATCGCTGGCGAGCCAACGCCTCTATGAGCGGGCAGAACTGGCGAGACTATCGGGGAGTAATCGCCGCCATCGTAGCCGGCGCCATGTTGATAGCATTGATGGCGTTGGGTTTGATCTTTCTATTACGTCGTCAGATCATCAAACGTGCCGCCAGCGAACAGACATTACGTGCACAGCTGACACTCATGCAGACCTTGACCGACGGCATGCCGCACCCGGTGTATGTGCGCGACCGTGAAGGTCGGATGCTGTCGTGCAACCACAGCTATTTGCAGGCGACAGGGCTGTCCCTGGACCAGGTGCTGGGACAGACTGTCGAGCAGATCATTGATAGCTATAGTGCCTCGATCCCCGATCTACACGGTAGTTACTTGATAGCTATGGATGAAGATCGCGTCATCAGCGGTTCATGTGTCGTTGAACTTAGCGGGAAAACGCTGTGGATCGAGCACTGGATTCAACCCTTCCATGATAGCTCTGGAGCGGTTAATGGCGTGAACTGTGGCTGGCTGGACATTACAGAACATCGCCGGATGATGGATGAGCTGGAAACCGCGAAGAATATCGCTGATGAAGCCAGCCGCACCAAAACTACCTTTTTGGCTTCGATGAGTCATGAAATTCGTACACCAATGAACGCGGTGATCGGAATTCTTGAGCTGGTACTCAAACGAAGTGAGCAAGGCACCTTTGATCAGGCCAGCATCGAGATTGCGTACTCATCGGCCAAGAGCCTGTTGGGGTTGATCGGTGACATTCTCGACATCGCCCGCATCGAGTCCGGACGCTTGAGCTTGTCACCAAAGCGGGCCAACCTTCGAGAGTTGATGGAATCGGTGGTGCTGGTCTTCGAAAGCCTGTCCTTACAGAAGGGCTTGGATTTACAACTGGATATCGACTCCAGCACCCACTGCGATGTCTGGATTGATCCGCTGCGCTTCAAACAGGTGTTGTCCAACCTCCTGAGCAACGCCATCAAGTTCACCGACGAAGGCAGTGTCAAAGTAAACCTCAGAGGTGAAATCATCGAGCAGGGGCGCATCAATGTGTACCTACAGATCGAAGACACCGGCATCGGCATATCGGCCGAAGATCAAAAGAAGCTGTTCAAGCCATTTTCCCAGGCTGCCGACGGTGTCCACAAAGGTCAGGAGGGTGCCGGTCTAGGACTGTTGATCAGCCGTTCTCTGTGTGAGCTCATGGGAGGTCGCCTGGCCATGACCAGTACCCGTGGCAAAGGTACGCTTGTTCAAGTCGAACTGCTGGTCAACGTCCTTGAGCCAGTCGAGACTCATCCGATAGATAGCGTCAAACCACTATCAGAAATCAGGCAGTGCTGGAGGGTGCTAGTAGTAGATGATCACGCTATCAACCGGGAAATCCTACGCCAGCAGATGAACTTCCTTGGGCACGTAGTGACGGAGGCCGACAATGGCTCGGTGGCTTTGGACAAGTGGCGTAAGGGCGACTTTGATGTAGTGCTGACCGACTGTCACATGCCTCTGTTGAGCGGCCCGGAACTGGCCATAGCGATACGTCAGGAAGAGAGTGAACAACAACGCCCAGCCTGCGTGATTGTCGGTCTCACCGCCGATGCTCAGCCCGAAGAACTAGAGCGTAGTATTCAGGCCGGCATGAACGATTGCTTGATCAAGCCAGTAGGGCTGGATCTACTCGCGGAACGCATCACCAGCATTTACCGAGTGGTTCGGCAAAACGCTGATGCCCAACCGATCAGTATGTCGTTGCCTGCGTTGTACTTTGATCAGACTGTACTGTTTGATCTTGCGCCATTGGTGGAACTCACTAACGGCGACCCCACGTTGATCAAGCATCTTGTCGACCAGCTGTTGGCCAGCAATCGCAAGGACTTGGAGGAATTGATCCAGATGGTTGAGGATCAGGACCGCGCTGGTTTGTCGGAACTTGGACACAGGTTAAAAGGCGCTGCTCGAGTGGTGACCGCCAACCGGTTGATCACCTGCTGCTCACATTTGGAGCAGGTCTGCACCCGCCAAGATCAGCCTTACGAGGTTCTGTTGGAAGTAAGTGATTCAGTTGAACAGGCGATCTTTGAACTGGAACAAGCGTTGGCAAACCTCCCCTCAGATTGAATCTGGCTATGTCTTTCATGCTGGCCCGCGTTGGCTGAAACGGGCCTCAGATCGCCTGTTCAGCCAGTGGCCTCTCCTCTTTCGAGTTGTTTCGCTGTTTTAGATCCCAGGTTAAGAATTACATACTGGCCTGTAGGAATCGTCCCACTAAGCTGTAGGAGCGGCCCTCTTAGAACCCGTTGTTCGAATCTTTAGTATTGAAATCCGTGCGATCACTCTTCCGTTACTCCAAGGAGGCTTCATGTGACGCACTGCTCCCCCGGTTTTAAATTAAGGATGAAGAATGAAATTCCATAAAACTCCTCTGGCAATGTTGGCTGCTTTGGTACTGGCTAGCGGCGCCGCCTATGCTGAAGACACTGTAACTCCGCCCGCAGCAGCTTCTGCAGTCGGTGGTAGTGGCAAAGTCAACTTTGTCGGTAGCATTATCGACGCGCCATGCTCGCTGGATGCAGAAAGCAAGGACCAGACTGTTCGCATGGATGAAATCTCCAACAAAACGCTGGCAAACCAAGGCGAATCGTCGATGCAGAGCTTCAACATTGAGCTCAAGCAGTGCGATATCAGCAAAATGAAGAAGGTCAAGGTCACCTTCGGTGGCGACGCCGACCTGACCGACCCGACTCTTCTGGGTATCGCCGGTTCGGCAAAAGGCGCAGGCATTGCTCTGACCAACGGTTCCGGTGCTCAAGTCAAGCTGGGTGAAGCGTCTGCAGCCCGTACCCTGCTGGAAGGCAACAACACCCTGGCATTCGGCGCCTTCCTGCGTGGTACCACCGCTAAAGACGTAGCGGTTACCCCAGGCGAATTCACCGCCACTGCCAACTTCATGCTGGCTTACGAATAAAGCAACCGCCGAGAGCGTGCGCTCTCTCCTAGGTTGTGATTTTCAATAATATCGAGACTTTACAGTCTCGATATTATTAATCCTTTCAATTTGGCCGCATCGGCAAACTATAAAAGTTTTTATCAACATATATTCACATGCCGAGCATTAGCGCCGACCGTGACTAAGTTAGCTCGTCCCGTATTTTCGTACTTTTACTTTGCCACGTGCCGAGCATGAAGTTATTTAGTTGCCGTCGATTGACTGGATAAACAGTCGATAACTTCCATTTTTTATTTGAATTAATATGACTGCAGGCAAGATCACTCTTTCGCTGGGGGTACTGATCAGTTCACTGGCTTTGCCGCTGACGTCCTTGGCCGTCGACTTCAACCTCGACGTCATGGATGTGGACGAGCGCGGCAGCATCGACCTCAGCCGTTTCAAAACGGCGAACTACGTCATGCCCGGCGAGTACCTGATGGGTATTCAGGTCAATGATCGAAAACTCGCGGAACGCAGCCTGCATTTCTATGCCACAGACCCGGACGCTACTACTACCCGGGTTTGCGTGCCCATGTCCCAGGCACCCAGCCTGGGCCTGAAAGAAGACATTCTGAAAAAGCTCGCCAGCTGGCATGGCGAGGACAACTGTGCGGATCTGGAAAGTATTCAAGGCTTGCGGCTAACGCCTGACATGGAGCACAGCGTGCTGCGCTTGAGTGTTCCACAGGCCTGGATGGAGTATCGCGATCCTAACTGGAGCCCGATCAGTGAATGGGATGAAGGCATCCCCGGTTTCATTCTGGACTACAACCTTAACTCCTCGTTAAGCCAGTACAGCAGCTCCGGCACCACCCGCCAGATCAGCGGTAACGGCACCATGGGCTTCAACGCGGGCGCATGGCGTCTGCGCGGCGACTTTCAGGGCAGCAGCTCGCAGTCCCGTGCCTATAAGAGTCAGGACTTTTCCTGGAGCAGCTTCTATGCCTATCGCCCCCTGCCACGGCAAGGGGCAAAGCTGATGGTTGGTGAAGTCAACCTGAACTCGAAACTGTTCGACTCCTTCCGCTACCAGGGCATCAACTTGGCCACCGACGATCAAATGCTGCCGCCGAGCCTGCGCGGCTATGCCCCGGAAGTCGTGGGCGTAGCCAAAGGTAACGCACGGGTTACGGTGCGCCAGGATGATCGCGTGCTCTATGAAACCACGGTGCCACCGGGGCCCTTTCGCATTCGCGACATTAATAGCGCGGTCAGCGGCAAGCTGGACATCGAGATCAGCGAGGATGATGGCAGCACCCAGAGCTACCAGACCGAAACGGCAAACGTCCCTTACCTGAGTCGGCCGGGATATTTTCGCTACAACATGACAGTGGGCCGGCCGTCCAGCTATGACCGGGAAGACACCGGACCGACCTTTGCCGCCGGCGAAATGTCCTGGGGCATGAACAGCGACTGGTCGCTGTTCGGTGGCAGCCTGCTGACCCAAGACTACACCGCGGTCGCTGGCGGTATTGGCCGCAACCTCCATGAGTTTGGCGTGGTGTCTGTGGACGTCACCCACACCAACGCAGAAGTCCCTGAGCGTGGTGAACTGCGCGGTAGCTCCCTGCGCCTGAACTATGCGAAGCGCTTTGATGAATACGACAGCGAACTCAACTTTGCCGGGTATCGCTTCTCCCAGCGTCAGTTCATGACCATGGATGACTTTCTCAACGCGCGTAATAACGATGGCGTCCAGCGCAACAGCAAAACCGCCTATACCCTACTGGCCAGCAAGTCGTTCCGCGACCTGGGCTTCAGCACCCACGTGTCCTACACCCATGAGAATTACTGGGATCAAAGCTCCAGCGAAAACGTGAGTGCTTACTTGAGCCGCTACTTCGATGTGGGTAGGTTCAAAGGCCTCTCCATGACCCTGTCTTTGAATCGGACCCGTAACAATTGGGAGTCCGACAATAGCCTGTCGCTGTCGTTGACCCTGCCCTTTGGTGACGGTCAACGTATCGGTTACGACGCCTACGCCAGCAGAGGTGGGGTGCGTCACGGCGCCAGCTACTCGAAATACACGCCAGATCACAACTACCAGATCCGCGGTACCACTGGGCTCGATGGTGACGGTATTCAGGGTTACTACAGCCAGCATACCGCTCAGGCCGACTACAGCCTCAACGGCAGTTACCGCGAGAACGGCAGCCAAAGTGTCGGCCTGTCCGTGCGCGGGGGGGCTACCGTCACGGCCAAAGGCGCGGCCTTGCACCCACCTGCGCTCAACGGCGGCACGCGGATCATGCTCGACACTGACGGTGTTGCCGGGGTGCCGCTGCAAAATGGTGAGACCCGCACCAACGCCATGGGGGTTGCGGTATTGCCAACCTTCAACAGCTATTACCGTACCGATGTTCAGATCGACCTGAATCGCCTGCCCGATGACATGGACGCGAGCAAATCGGTCACCGAAGCCACCTTGACTGAAGGCGCCATTGGTTATCGCAAGCTCACCGTGATTCAGGGCAAAAAGGCAATGGTTACCCTGAAATTGCCAGATGGCTCATACCCACCTTTCGGTGCCAGCCTGCTGGATGCATCCGGGCGTGAAGTCGCGATTGTCGCCGACAGTGGGTTCGCCTATCTCACCGGTATCAATACCAACTCCGAGTTCCAAGTGGTCTGGGGCCGCAACAAACGCTGCAACCTCAACCTGCCCGACAACCTGCAGTCGGAGCAGCGCTACACCCTGCTCTGCCAACCCCAATCCTGACTTGAGGATCTTATATGCTGATCAATACGCAGTTCTTCAAATACCTGGCAGTTGCCGGATGTTTAATCGCCCCCGGGCTCGCGCCTCAGGCAGCGATTTCGCTGGACCGTACTCGGGTCATTTTCAACGGCGAAAACAAATCGTTGAGTCTCAGTATCCGTAACGACAACAAAGAGCTGCCGTTTCTGGCTCAGTCGTGGATCGAGAACGACCAGCAAAAAAAAGTAACCGGGCCGCTCATCGTTTTACCGCCTTTGCAACGGCTGGAACCGACCTCCGGTGGGCAGGTAAAAATATTGAAGTCCGCTGAAGTCGAGCAGTTGCCAAAAGACCGCGAAACCCTCTTTTACTTCAACCTGCGTGAAGTTCCCCCGCGCGCGGAAACCAGCAACACCATGCAAATCGCGCTACAAACAAAAGTCAAACTCTTCTATCGCCCGGCTAACATCGCCCCGGAACGAGGTGATATCTGGCAGGAGCGCTTGACGGTGAAGAAAAACGGTCGTGGTTTCACTCTTGAGAACCCGACGCCCTACTACATCACCATCAACGAGATCGTCGATGCCTCGAACCTCCGTGGCGAGACAGACTTCAGTCCGGTCATGCTTGCGCCCTTCTCCACTCTAGAGGTTGTTCCCGACGGCAAGGTCACTCAGCCGGTTTTGACCTACATCAATGACTTTGGCGGCTATCACCAACTCAAATACCGCTGTGACACCAGCACCTGCCAGTTAAACAAGGAAGCACAGAAGTCCTGATCCGAAAAATGAATAACGTATTCATACACTGTGCTGGGTTTTCAGGTTGACGCAATGAAAAAAATACTCATAGGGCTAGGCACATTAAGTGCTCTGCTGCTGTCGGGCAGCGATGTCATCGCCGATGAAATACGCTTGAACTTTTCAGGAAATCTGATTGTGCCAACCTGCGAACTCACCGTGGATAACCCGGAGCAGACGGTAAAGTTTGATGACTACAGCAAGAAGGACTTGATGCTGACCGGCAAGAGCGCGGCAATGCCGTTTTTCATTACGGTAAAAACCTGCGCATCCGCCAGCAAGATCAATATCATCTTCAAAGGGCAGGAGGAAGCGCTGGCCAGCGGGGCATTAGCAATCACTGGTGCTGCTTCCGGAATCGCCATCAGTCTTGAAACATCGGCGGACGAGCCCATCAAACTTAACAGTGACACCCTTAGTTTCAACATTTCCGGGGGCACCCAGGAGCGGTTGCCCTTCAAGGCCTACGTGCTCAAGCTGCCGAATAGAACCATCGAGGCAGGCAGTTTTTCTGCAGTAGCCAACTTCGAGTTGTCCTACCCATGACGCCGATAGTCCAACTAAAACATCTCGTTACGCCGGCCCTTGTTCTAGCCTTGGGCCTGGCGTCTGACCGCTGTTTGGCAGGAACAGATGTTGCGATGGCGAACATCACCGGCAGCATTACCCAGCCTGCATGCAAATTCAACCTCGGTAATTCACTCGATGTGAAGTTCACCGATGTCGATGTCTCGAAAATCGCCACGGGTCAGTACAGCGTACCCATTGATCTAAACGTTACCTGTGGAAACGAGGCGGCCTCAATCACGTTGAAATTGACCGGCACGCCCGGTTATAGCGCGGACGTTATAAACACAGATGTTGAGGGGCTGGGGATCAAGCTAACCAATATGCGCCTGGGAACTGTCTGGCAAGCTAATACCAGCATCAAAACGACCGCTGCAAACAACAATACTATCCTTGCAACGCTGACAGCACTTCCAGGCACCCAGTTTACAGGGGGCGAGTTTTCAGCCAGCGTGAGTATTTCCGCAAATTACGACTAGTAAGATATTGCACCTTGGTGCGATTACCCATAGCAGCGAGCTAGCCAAATGAAATATATACAATTTTTAGTGTTTTTGATATTTTCCGCTCCGGCTGTAGGGTCGCTTTACATAGAAAAAGTCCCTGGCACACAATCTTACGGCATGTTTGGTGACATGGATAACATCGGAGTTTCGGAGATGATAAAAAGCCAACTCCCATTAACCATGACGGCGGAGTGGCCTTCAAAAAATGGGGTCTGGATCATTATCGCGTTTGTAGGAAAGGCGTCGCAGGCGCCCATCTATCTCGGCCCAAGTTTATTGCCTACTGATAATGCGTCTGCTGTATTGGGCCAACTCGTTAACAGCCAGCTTGCCGCCGGCGTCACTATGCCACTCGTGACCTCAGAGTCGATGAAAAGTATTATTTTCATGGTCTGCGACTATAAAACCAACAGTCAAATAAATATGTGCAAAGTGGCCACTACCGCGGGGGGACAAATCACACTGCCACCGCCAGAGGAAGAAACATCAAGCTGCAGTATCCTCGGTTCCATTGAATTGCATCATGGCAACCTGACGCTAGAGACAGTTGCTTACGATAGTGCCCAAGCCTTGGCCTATGTTACCTGTAACAGGAGCGCCAAAGTGAGCCTGTCGATTGAAGGGATGGTGCAGCTCAAAGGCGTAACCGGCTTATTTTCACAGTTAACAGTAGGTGATGCGCCCTTCGGTGCAGCTTACAGCTTCACCGCTGACATTTCTTATACCCCGGTAACCGTTAAATCGGTACTCAGAACTGTCGGTACTGTGACCCCTGGTGACTTCAACGGGAGTGCCAGGATGGAACTGACATTTCCTTGATCGCCTAATGGATTTTTAACAACACAGAGAAGATGTAGTCCTTTGGACGGTGAGCTTTCAGCCTTGCGGCACCTAATTAATAATTGGAGTATTCAAGTTGAAAACCTCGCATTGCATAATCGGCGTTTTGCTGATTACGACATTAACCATTCTGATCGATATACCTTCCGATACGTGGCTGACATCGGCAACGCTTAGCCTGGTACTCGGGGCCAGCGCTTTGGCCTACATGGCGGTTTCCTGCTTGTTGGCCAGTCGTTGGCGTGTAGTTGAGAACCTGTTTGGCGGCTTGGACCGCACCTATGAGGCGCACAAGTGGCTCGGCATATGGGCTCTTGTGTTTGCCACCTATCACTTTGTATTCAAGGCAAATCTGGACGTTTGGAACAGCGCGGCCATTCTGGAACTGCCCAGGTACTGGACGCGACTGGTACGCCAGTTGAGTTATGTCGCCTTGGGCTTGATAGTGCTACTGGCGCTGAACCGCAATATTCCCTACAGCCTGTGGCGCTGGTGGCACAAGCTTTCTGGCCCTCTGTTTGTGATCGTGATCTTGCATTGGCTCAGTTTCAAATCGCCGATCACCCTGCTCAGCCCTTCGGGTATTTGGCTGGCACTATTGTGCGGACTAGGCCTGGTCGCCGCTCTTTACAAACTGGTGCTTTATCCATTCGTTGCCCGTGCGGGTGAGTACCGGGTGGCCGCCGTAATCAGAGAAAATGATGCACTACATTTAACCCTGGAACCGCTCCAGAAAGGCTTTGATTTCAAAGCCGGACAGTTTGCGTTTTTGGCAATGGAGCAAAAGGGCCTGCGCGAGCCCCACCCCTTCACCATCGCTAGTGCTAAGGGGCCTAATGGGCAGATTGCGTTCATGATCAGAGAGCTGGGGGATTACACCAAAGCGCTGAGCAAGTGCGTAAAAGTTGGAATGCGCGCCACACTGTACGGCCCTTACGGCCGCTTTAAACGTCCCCATCAGGCTGAGCGGGAAATCTGGATCGGCGCAGGTGTTGGTATTTCGCCGTTCATTTCCTGGTTGCAAGACCCAGAAGCTAAAGACTTCGAAAAAGCGACCTTGGTCTATTGCTTCAAGCCCTCACGTGCCTTCCCTCCGGCCGAGGAGTTGCAAGCCATGGCCAAGAAGCGTGGGGCAGAATTCGTTACTAATGTCGGTGGCATCGAACCGATGGCCGAGACCTTGCGCCAGGCGGTAGCTGAACGCAATCCAGACAATGTCCACGTAAGTTTTTGCGGCCCTAAAGCCTTACTGGCCAAGGTCCGGGAATTGATGGATATGAACCGGATTCCGCAGGCTAATCTGCACGTCGAACTCTTCGATTTTCGTTAAGCAAGTAAGTGCGCGTGCTGAATTTTTCCTCGCTTTGTCGGCTGGTTCTTAGGTATGGAGGTGCCTACGAAACCAGGGGGGATTCAATGTTGTGACGCTACATTGTTTGTAGCTTCTCAAAAACGATTTAAGGCCAGCCCAAACGGGCTGGCCTTTTTTTCGCCATCAAGATCCGCGATCACAACCCTGCATGAGCAAAGGAATGGAGCACTGCGTATGACTGAATCGCAAACCCGTAAAGCCAAAAGGAAGAAGTACCTCGCTTGGGCTTCTCTGCTTGGCTTGATGGCGAGAACTCCAATACCGTGCGTCTAGGCAAGAAGCCGCCGTTTCTGGTTTTGGATACTGACCTCAAAGATGTTGTCATTCAGCGTGTTGGCAACGGTTTGAAGATCAAGATCAAAGGTGCGGTTACTGATTACAGCAGTGACCTCTATCTGCCCGACGGCGATACCTATACGACGTATCGTGTGAGCCTTGTCCAGAGAGAGACCCGAGCCCCCTTGCCCAGCGGTCGATAGGGGCGAGTTCCCAAAAGGCTGCAGTGTTAACCTTGCACGTTCACCCACGCTTCAATCTTGTAAGCTCGTTACCCAGTGGCCTCTACCGCTGTTTATTGGAAAGGACTCCTCTGTGTATGACGACAAAAACCATTTACGACGTTGAGGGTGAATCCGAAGCGTTGGTCTTGGCACGCCGTAACGCTCAACTCACCTTCAAGCATTTCTGCCGAGAGCTCTCCTCGGAGCGACGGCGCATTGTTCCTGCCCTCGATTTTGCTGCGGTCAAAATTGGTTTCGCTGTGCCCCCTTCGAACGCAGCAACGCCCACCCAGGAGAACATGTGGGTCAGCGATGTCGAATTCGACGGTGAAACCATCAAGGGCATCCTCATCAATTCCCCGCAGTGGGTGACATCCCTGAGTGCCGGCGATGTGATTGAAGTGCCGTTGAGCGACTTGGATGATTGGATGTATGTGGCTGATGGCGTTGTCTTTGGCGGCTATACCATCGATGTCATCCGTGCCGGGCTGTCGATCGAAGAACGTGCCAGCCACGATGCGGCCTGGGGATTGGACTTTGGTGCTCCAGGAGAGGTATTGGTGGCCCCTGCCTCCAGCGCTTTGCCTGAGCGGGAGTGGTCTGAATTCCCGGTGAGCGAGAAGAGCTTCGATCAGCTCAACCAGGTGCAGCGTGATACGCCATCGACCTTGAGCGAGCCTGAAGATGAGGCAGCCGGTATTCCCCTATGGCCGATAGGCTTGGGGATTCTGCTTGTAGGGTTGTTTGGATTGTATTGCTTGCTGAGCGACAGCCTGCCTGTCGCTCTAGTGGGAAGCCAAGGAACTACCGACCAATTTCTATCGTTCATGTTGGTGACATTGATCACGGGCATCGGACTGATCTCAGGCACTGGCCCCTGGTATTTCCGCTGGCGCTTGCGTACCCCTCAATGGGGTAAATCCCGAGCATTGGATGTTGTGGCCATCTGCTTGGTGCCGGTGATCGCTACGCTACTTCAGCATTACAGCAACACCTAATCGAATCCCGCTTGGATAGCGGCGAATAGATGTGATCGTGCAGGGCGGGCTGGCCGCGCAGACGCCGATGTCAGCCGAAGCGCCAGCGCGTCAAAGTCCGAGCTCACGTAATCGCCGGTATAGCGTACGTTCACTGACGCCCAGGTGGCGAGCCAGTTCACTGCGTGAACCGCCGAAGCTTTGTAGGGCTTGAGCCAGTTGTCCGAGGTTGTCCTTTTTGCGTCGACGCAGGCCTGGCTCAGGTCTGCCTACCCCACTGCCCAGTTCAGCGGGCAGATGCTCGGCGCGAATAATACCGTCGTCCGTGAACAGGCGCGCCCGCTCGAGGATGTTGCGCAGCTCGCGAATGTTCCCAGGAAAGCTGTGCAGGCTGAGCAGTTTTAGTGCTTCGCTATCGACGTGTGGTGCGGTCTTGCCGACCATGCGTTGTAGCAGGCTTTCAATCAGCAGCGGCAGATCATCGACCCGCTCGCGCAGTGCCGGTAAGCGAATCGGGAAGCCGCTAATGCGGTAATAGAGGTCTTCACGAAAGGTGCCCGCCGCGACCATTTCCTTGAGCGGTTTGTGGGTGGCTGAGACCAGCCTGAAGTCCGAGTGGACCGTGCGCAGGCTTCCGACCGGGCGAAAGCTGCCGGACTCAATCAAGCGCAATAGCTTGACCTGCATGGCCAGTGGCACTTCACCGATTTCATCGAGAAACAAGGTGCCGCCATGGGCCGCTTCAGCCAGGCCAATCTTGCGTTGTAGCGCCCCGGTGAACGCGCCTTTCTCATAACCGAACAGCTCGCTTTCGAACAATGACTCGGTCAGGCCTGTGCAGTCGACTACCACCAGCGGGCCATTGGCGCGTGGGCTGCCCAAGTGCAAGGCACGGGCAAAGAGCTCCTTGCCGGTCCCGGACTCTCCCTGCAGCAGCACGGGGATCTGTGCAGGGGCTGCCCGCTGCAGGCTGGACAGGGAATCTTTAAATGCGGCTGAGCGTCCTACCAAACCTTGTTGTTGAGGTTGAGCGGAGGCCACGGCGATGCTGGTCAGGCGCTCGACGAACGCCACGACTTCACCGTGCTGATCAAGGATCGGGCGCAACTCGACATCGACATGTTCGGGGCCGCGCGGTGTGTGATGGACATGCAGCACCCGTTCCGGCGTGCGACTGTCCCAGGCCTTGCGCATTGGGCACAGCTCGCCGGCTTGATCGCACGGCACAGCGTAATGATGGGAAACCCGATGACATTTACCGCCGATGGCGGCCTGGCCGTCAACACCGAACTGACGCTGATAGGCGCCGTTGGCAGCGAGAATGTTGTAGTCGGTATCCAAGACAATGGTTGGCTGAGTGTCGTGCTCAAGATAGGACACCAGCGCCTGTACAGTGGGGTCGGGAATATTTCGCGATGAATAAGACATAAGGCACCAGGGAAAGCTCACCAGCAGCTTAACTGAAGGCGAGAGGGACTGCCAAAAACTGCCAGCAACTGCCATTCGCTGACAGTAAATTTGGCAGTCTGTGCCGGAGCAGGTCGCTGGCAGTCAATGAAATAGGCATTTGCTCACTGGCACGCATCTTGATGACAGCCTGATCCATGCGCGCACGGCTTAACGCCATGGCACACGGAATTATCTGGAGAGCGGTAATGATCATCGGCGGCAACTTGTATGTGGAGGCGCTGTTCGACAGTGCGACCTCGACCATCAGCTACTTGGTGATGGACCGTGGCAGTGGGCACTGTGCTTTGATCGACAGTGTGCTCGATTACGATCCGAAATCCGGGCGCACCGACAGTGCGTCAGCCGACAAGCTGGTGGCTCGGGTTAACGAACTGGGCGGCAAGGTTCAATGGATTCTGGAAACCCATGTGCACGCTGATCATCTATCGGCGGCGGCGTATCTCAAACAAGCCCTGGGTGGCCAGATTGCTATTGGCAGTCAGATTACCCAGGTGCAGAAGGTCTTTGGTGCGCTGTTCAATGCCGACCAAGGGTTTGCCCGCGATGGCAGCCAGTTCGATGTGCTGTTCGATGATGAGCAGGCGTTTACCATCGGCAGTCTGCAGGCCCGTGCCCTGCACACCCCTGGGCATACCCCAGCGTGTATGACCTACGTGGTGGAAGTCGATGGACACTGCATCGCCTTTGTCGGCGATACGCTGTTTATGCCTGACTACGGCACCGCCCGTTGTGACTTTCCCGGCGCCAGTGCGCGCACGTTGTATCGCTCAATCCAACGCATTCTCGCCCTCCCCGCGCAAACCCAGTTGTTCATGTGTCATGACTACCTGCCAGGTGGGCGCGAACTGCGTTACATGACCACGGTGGCCGAACAGCGCGCCAGCAATATTCATATCCATGAAGGCGTCAGCGAAGACAGCTTCGTCGCTATGCGTGAAGCCCGTGATGCCACCCTGGAGATGCCGGTACTGATCCTGCCTTCAGTGCAGATCAACATGCGCAGCGGCCAACTGCCCGAACCTGAAGAGAACGGTGTGCGCTACCTGAAGATTCCGCTCAACGTGCTCTGAGCTACACCCCAGAATTATTATTAGAAGGACCACTTGCCATGCATGCTCCACTTTCCTCTGCCGAGGTGCCGAAAGGCGACCATCATAAAGTGCTGATAGTCGGCGCCGGCGCTGCCGGTATCGCTGCCGCTTCCAGCTTGATCTGCCGTGACCCTTCGCTGGATGTCGCGATCATCGATCCCGCTGACGTCCACTACTACCAACCGGGCTGGACTATGGTGGGTGCCGGGATCTTCCAGGCCCGCTCCACTGCTCGGACCATGGCTTCGACCATTCCTGGCGGCGTGCGCTGGATCAAGGCACGGGTCGAGACGTTTGACCCCCAGGCACAGACCGTGACCCTGGATAACGGCCGCCTGCTCAGCTACGAGCAACTGGTGGTCTGTCCTGGTCTGACGCTCGATTGGAACGCGATCGAAGGCTTGAGTGAGACCCTTGGTCGCAATGGTGTGACCTCCAATTACCGCTACGATCTGGCGCCCTACACCTGGCAGCTGGTACAGAACCTGCGTGAAGGGCGGGCGCTGTTCACTCAGCCGCCTATGCCGATCAAGTGCGCAGGTGCGCCACAAAAAGCCTTGTACCTGTCGTGTGACCACTGGCTGCGCAACGGCCGCCTGGGACAAGTGCAAGCGCAGTTCTTCAACGCTGGCGGGGTGTTGTTTGGCGTTCCCGACTATGTGCCGGCACTGATGGAGTACATCGACAAGTACGCCGTCGACCTGCAGTACGCCCACCGCTTGGTAGCGGTCGATGGCCCAGCCAAGAAGGCGACTTTTGTTCGCACCCTGCCCGATGGCAGTACCGAAACTCACGTCCATGCATTCGACATGCTGCATGTGGTTCCGCCCCAGGTGGCCCCTGACTTCATTCGTAACAGCCCATTGGCTGATGCTGCTGGCTGGATCGATGTTGACCCGGCAACCCTGCGTCACAAGCGTTACGCCAATGTTCATGGCCTGGGTGACGGCATCAACACCACCAACGCCAAGACTGCCGCCGCCGCACGCAAACAGGCCCCCGTGGTCGCCAACAACGTGCTGGTTGCTCTCGGGCGCTTGCCCAAGCTGGCCCATTACGATGGTTACGGCTCCTGCCCGTTGACTGTTGAGCGCGGCAAGATCGTTCTGGCCGAGTTCACCTATGGCGGCAAGCTGGCGCCGAGCTTCCCGCGTTGGCTGCTCGATGGTCGTCGTCCGACACGCCTGGCCTGGTTGCTCAAAGCGCAGATCCTGCCGCCATTGTACTGGCGCTGCATGCTCAAGGGCCGGGAGTGGTTGGCCAAACCGCAAACTGCACCGACTGAGGTACAGCAGTGATCGAACAGCAATTCCTTGCTGGTGGATTGGGCGCGATCATCGGTGCCGTGTTGGCGCTGACCGGTGCCGGGGGAGGCATTCTTGCCGTTCCGTTGCTGGTCTTTGGCCTTGGCTTATCGATGGTCGAGGCTGCCCCGGTCGGCCTTCTGGCTGTCGGTATGGCTGCTGCGGTCGGTGCTGTGTTGGGGCTGCGTCAGGGTGTGGTGCGTTATCGTGCTGCGGCCTTTGTCGCGCTGATTGGTATTGTCGCCGCGCCGTTGGGACTGATGCTGGCGCATCAACTGCCCAACGAGCCATTAGCGCTGACTTTCGCCGTGGTGTTGATCTACGCCTGCGCACGCATGTTGCTCAAGGCACGACGCGAGCTGCGCGGTGAACCACCACTGGGCAAGCGTACGGTCATGCCATGCGTGCTTAATCCGTTGCAGGGGCGCCTGCGTTGGACTCTGCCCTGTGCCCGAGCGTTAGCATTTACTGGGGCGTTGTCCGGGCTGCTGTCGGGTTTGCTGGGAGTGGGCGGAGGCTTTGTGATTATTCCGGCACTGAGCCGCTACACCAATCTGGACATGAAGAGCATCGTTGCCACGTCTCTGGCGGTGATTGCCCTGGTGTCCACGGGTAGTGTGGTCAGCGCCAGCGTTGGTGGGGTCATGCACTGGACGGTGGGCGCACCGTTTGCAGGTGGTGCTGTGCTGGGGCTGCTGGTCGCCCGACAGTTTGCCAGCCGCCTGGCCGGACCACGGCTCCAGCAACTGTTCGCCACGGTCGGCATCTGTTCGGCTGTGCTGCTGGTGGTGAAGACCCTGAGTACGTGAGCCCTACTCCGCCAGCAAGGCATCCTGCTCCTGCGCGCACAGCGCCAGAAGAAAATCCCAGACCACCCGCAAGCGAACCGACTTGTGCAGTTCGCGGCGGGTGCAGATCCAGTAGCTGCGCTGGATGGTTTCATTGGGCAGTACCCGCACCAGCGCCGGGTCATGCCGGGCCATGTAATTGGGCAGCACGGCAATGCCTAATCCGGCGCGGGCGGCCTGCTGTTGGGCGATGACGCTGGTGCTGCGAAACACGACATTCGGTGCGCGGCAGAAGCTGTTGAGAAACAGCAATTCCTGACTGAACAACAGGTCGTCGACGTAGCCGATCCAGTTGTGCTTGGCCAGGTCTTCGCGGTGATCGAGTGCAGGCGCCTGGGCCAGGTACTCGGGGCTGGCGTACAGCGCCAGGCGGTAATCAGTGAGTTTGCGGGTGATCAACAGGTCAGCATTAGGCCGTTCCAGGTGGATGCTGATTTCTGCTTCGCGGTTGAGGATGCTGACAAAGCGCGGCACAGCGACCAGTTCCACCTCCAATCCCGGATAGCGTTCGAACAGGCTACCCATGCGCGGGGTGAAGAACATGATACCGATGCCTTCAGTGACACCCAGGCGGATCTTGCCCAATGGGGTGATGGCCTGGGTAATCTCTTCTTGGGCCAGCAGTGCGACGTTTTCCATGGCTTCGGCATGTTTGAGCAGGGCCTGGCCAGAGGGCGTCAGTTCGTAACCTTGGGCGTGTTGAACGAACAGGGCAGTACCCAGGCTCTGCTCGATATTGTCGATGTGTCGGGCCACGGTGCTGTGGGTAGTGTTGAGGCGCTTGGCCGCGGTCAGCAGGCGACCGCTGCGCTGTAACTCGAGAAAAAATCGCAGATCATTCCAGTCGAACATGCTTTTCCTTGTGAATCAGGTGTTCACGGGACGTTGTGTTAAAACGCACAGCACTTGAGTGAAATCTAACGTTTTCATCTCGAAATTAATCAATAACATGGACCAGGACAAGAATAATAATCAGGCGCGAGGTTGCCCATGCCATCAGCCGATCCTGTCTACGATTACGTGGTTGTGGGTGCCGGTCCTGCCGGATGCTTACTGGCCAATCGATTGTCTGCCGATTCCGGCTGCCGGGTGTTGTTGCTCGAAGCGGGCGGTAAGGACAACTATCCCTGGATTCACATTCCAGTGGGTTACCTGTATTGCATCGGTAACCCGCGTACCGACTGGTGCTTCAAGACCGAAGCGCAACCTGGGCTTAATGGTCGCGCCTTAGGTTACCCACGGGGCAAGGTGCTCGGTGGCTGTTCCTCGATCAATGGCATGATCTACATGCGTGGCCAGGCCGGTGACTACGACCGGTGGGCCGAGCAAGGCAACGCCGGTTGGGCCTGGAACGATGTCTTGCCGTTGTTCAAAGCCAGCGAAAACCACTTTGCCGGTGCCAGTGATATCCACGGCAGTACGGGTGAATGGCGGGTTGAGCAACAACGCTACTCCTGGCCGATTCTCGATGCCTTCCGTGATGCCGCTGCGCAAAGTGGTATCGCCAGGGTTGCTGATTTCAACGGCGGCGATAATCAAGGCTGTGGATACTTTCAGGTTAACCAGCGCGCCGGCATTCGCTGGAATTCGGCCAAGGCCTTTCTGCGCCCGATCCTCAATCGCCCCAATTTGACCGTGCTCACCGATGTTCTGGTCGATCAGGTAACCCTTGATGCAGGTCGTGCCTCTGCGGTACGGGCACGTTGGCAAGGCCGTTGGCAGCACTTCAGTGCCCGTCGCGAGATTATCCTCTGCGCAGGCTCGGTGGGTTCGCCCGGTATCCTGCAGCGTTCGGGCATCGGCCCGCGGGGTTTGCTGGAGAGCCTGGGGATAGCAGTGCGGCATGAATTGCCCGGGGTTGGCGGTAACCTGCAGGACCACCTGCAACTGCGGCTGATTTACCAGGTCA
>RCUS01000549.1_pt1 | contig 24189 bp, 21 predicted proteins | sample 2166221 | NCBI WGS metagenome assembly RCUS01 (sample SAMN09932758, study PRJNA488358) | compost metagenome | isolation source: compost soil in cyclohexanecarboxylic | place: Germany: Experimental Botanical Garden | reverse complement strand
TGATGGCGTCGCTGCGCACGGCCTTGACTTCTTCCGGCAGGATTTCCGGATTCGGATTGGCCAGCGCCAGGATCAATGGGTTCGGCGCCATCTTGCGCACCATGTCCTGCTTCAGCACGCCGCCGGCGGAAACGCCGAGGAAAATATCGGCGTCCGGGATGATCTCGGCCAGGGTGCGCAGCGGCGTGTCTTGCGCGAAGCGTTCCTTGTCCGGATCCATCAGTTCCGTGCGGCCCTTGTACACCACGCCGGCCAGGTCGGTGACGTAGATATTTTTCAGCGGGAAGCCCAGGTCGACGATCAGGTCCAGGCAAGCCAGCGCAGCGGCGCCCGCGCCCGAGACGACCAGCTTGCAGTCCTCGATTTTCTTGCCGACGGCTTTCAGGCCGTTCAGGATGGCCGCGCCGACGATGATGGCGGTGCCGTGCTGGTCGTCATGGAAGACGGGAATCTTCATGCGGTCGCGCAGCTGGCGCTCGATGTAGAAGCACTCGGGCGCCTTGATGTCTTCCAGGTTGACGCCGCCGAAGGTCGGTTCCAGCGAGGCGATGATGTCGACCAGCTTATCGGGATCCATCTCGTTGATTTCGATGTCGAAGACGTCGATGCCGGCGAATTTCTTGAACAGCACGCCCTTGCCTTCCATTACCGGCTTGGCGGCCAGCGGGCCGATATTGCCCAGTCCCAGCACGGCCGTGCCGTTGGTGATGACGGCCACCAGGTTGCCGCGCGCCGTATATTTATAGGCATTTGCCGGATCGATGACGATTTCTTCGCAGGGAGCGGCCACGCCTGGCGAGTAGGCCAGCGCCAGGTCGCGCTGGTTGGTCAGTTGTTTGGTCGGCGTCACGCTGATTTTGCCGGGGCGCGGGCACTCGTGATATTCGAGTGCGGCCAAGCGCAATTGTTGACGCAATTCTTCTTTTTTATCAGATGACGAATCCATGCTGTGCTGCCTTCCTGTTTGGTCGATCGGGTGTTCCGGATTTTATCAGACCGATTCTTTCAATTAGCTAGGTATTTTCCGCTAGCCACAGTCTGATATCACGAAAACGCATAACCTAGCATTGTAAGGCCGTCCGGCAGCACAAACGTCCTGAACAGGAAAAACTATCAAATTTTAGATTTCAATTAGTTTTTGTGATGGGTCATCGGAGGCGCGCCACAGCGGCAGCGCGGCGACGGCGCGCTCGATATCGTCCATGTCGTCCGCGCCCAGGGTGTCGTCGAAGGGCGCGGACAAAATGCTGCGCATCAGGGCCAGGCGCGTCGTCGCTTGCTGCGCATCGATGAAGCGCGTCGTCTCCGCGCAATACTGCGCGCGACGCAGGGCATCGGCGCCGTCATCGTCGCCGTCGGGATAATAGTGGCGGCCGATGTGATGCAGCGACTGCAGCAGGAATTCGATCTCGCGCAGGATGCGCAGCGCATCCTCGCCGGACAGCACGATGCGGCGGTTGGCGGGCAGCAGGGACGGTGGCGTGGCGGGATGGTCAGCCATGGCGGATCTTTCTATCAAGGACAAGCCGACAGCCTACGCGATTTTTGCCGCCGGCGACGCCAGCCGCGCACCGGGCGCGAAGCGCACGGCGATCAGCAGCAGCACGATGACGCCGCCCGCCATTACCATCCACGCCTGTGCCAGGCTGGACGAGTGCTGGCGGATCAGGCCGGCGATGAACGGCATGCTGCTGGCGATGATGTAGCCGCCGCCCTGCACAAAGCCCAGCAGCGCGCCGGCGCCGGCCGGGTCCCGCACATGGTCCATGCTGACGATCAGCGACAAGGGGAACAGCGCGCCGATGCCGCAGCCGAGCAATATCACGGCGGGCAGCGCCAGTTGCGCGGGCGCCACGATCAGGCAAGCCAGGCCGGCCAGCACGGACAACAATACGGACAATAACAGGATGCGGCGGTCAGGGAAGCGGTGGATGACGCTGGAAATGACCAGTCCCGCCAGCACTTCCACCAGGGTCAGGCCGCCCAGCAGCAAGCCGCTGTCGGCGGCGCTCCAGCCCAGTTCCGTATAAAACGGCGGCAGCCAGGCCAGCACCAGCGTATAGGCGCCCGTGCCGATGCCGAAAAACACCATCAGCAGCCAGGCGCGGCCACTGCCCACGGGCAGGCTGGCGCCCGCGCCGCCGGACACGTCCACGCGCGCGGCCGATGCGCGGCGCCACAGCAGCGCGGCGGCCACGGCCGGCAGCGCCCACAGGGCCAGCAATGCCTGCCAGCCCAGCGACTGCGCCAAGGGCGAAGCGGACGCGGCGGCAATGGCCGCGCCGCCCATGATGCCCGTCGTATAAAAGCCCATCAACTGGCCTGCCCGCTCGGGGAAATGGCGCTTGATGAAGGCGGGCAACAACGCCTGCACCAGCGCGATGCCCAGGCCGCCCAGGGCCGCCGTGGCGATCAGGCCGCCGCTGCCGTGCAGGGGCCAGCGCAGCGCGCAGGCGGCAGCGATGATGGCGATGCCCAAGCTAATGCCGCGCGCCACGCCGAGGCGGCGCTGCAGCTGTGCGCCCGCCAGCGCACACAGACCCATGGCGAACACGGGCACGGTGGTCAGCAAGCCCGCGTCGGCATTGCTGATGCCCGTGCTGGCCTGGATGCTGTCGAGCAAGGGGCCGATGGCGGCCAGGATGGGGCGCAGGTTCAGGCCCAGCAGGATGATGGCGGCCACCAGCAGGGCCGAAGAAACTGAAGAAGAAGGGGAAGCGGCAGGGCGTGTTGAAGGCATGGGATAGTCCTTGCCTCGCTGGGAGGCACATGGTTTAATGCGTCATCAAATATGACTCGATGAAAAGTATCTTAACACGAAGATAGAAATCTATCTTGAGGTCAAGATAAATGGAACCCCGATGACAACTACCCCGCAAGAACACACGCGCGCGCAATTTGCCGCCGCACAATGGCAACGCGAGCTGCCGCAGATGGATACGCGCGCCATGCAGCTGGTGGGCCAATTGGGCACGGTGGCGCAGCTGATGGCGCGCGACTGGCTCAACCCGCTGTTCGCCGAACACGGCTTGCAACCGGGCGAATTCGACGTGCTGGCGACCTTGCGCCGCTCGGGCGCGCCCTACAGCCTGACGCCGACGGCCCTGTACGAAGCGGCCATGCTGTCCTCGGGCGGCATGACCAACCGCATCGACCGGCTGGAAGCGGCCGGCCTGATCGAACGCCAGAAGCACCCGACGGACCGGCGCGGCGTACTGGTGGCCCTGACACAAAAGGGGTTGGAACTGATAGAAAAACTCGTGCTGCTGCACGTGGAGAACGAGCGCGCCATGCTCTCGGCTTTGAACTCGGACGAGCAGCGCCAGCTCGACCAGTTGCTGGCAAAGCTGCTGCACGGCATGGCGCAAGCGAAGAAAGGCTAGGCGAGCAGACTCGCCAGCTCGCGCAGCGCCGCATTGCCGCGCCGCGCCAGGCGCTGCAGTTCGGCACGGTCACGGCTGTGGTACTGGGCCTGGACATGGCGTGCGCTGGCCGCGCGCAAGTCGATATCGCTGTCGCGGTCGGGAAGCTGGGCATCGGCCACGTGGCCCTCGACCAGGGTCAGATAGTAATGGCGTGGCTTGCCGCGCAAGTTGGCGGCAAACTGCAGCACCAGACCATTCTCGAACAGCAGGGCGCCGCTGCGGCCGCCCTGTTCCAGCAGCACGCGAAACGCCGGCAAAGGCTGCCGCGCCGCACGCAGGAAGCCGGCCAGGTGCACCTGATCACCGAGGCCCAGGCCATTCGCGACCAGCTGGCCGCGCTGCAGAAACGCCTTGAACAATGCGTGCACGGGCCGGCCGGCGCGACGGAACAGGCGCTCGTCCTCGTACAGGCAAAGCTGGTCGACGTCGCTGACGGGATAGAAGCCGTGCGCCACCAGCTCCTGCGCCTCGAAAGTGCTCAGGCCGACGGCTTGCGGGTCGCGCAACCAGCCATGATCGAGCCAGGATTGCAGCAAGACGTGAATATCGAGGATGGGCATGGCAAGCGGATCGGCAGTGGCAAAGGCGCCTATTGTAGGCCAGCCTATAATAGCCGGGCCACACCATCACTCAACGCACAGACTACGCCATGGCCCCACACGACGCGCTTTCCGAATTCGACCTGATCAAACAATATTTCGTGCGCCAGCGCCCCGGCCGCGCCACCCTGGGCATCGGCGACGATTGCGCGCTGATTACCCCCGGCGCGGGCAAGCAGATCGCCATCTCCTCGGACATGCTGGTCGAGGACCGGCATTTCTTTGCCGGCGCCGACGCCCGCATGCTCGGTCATAAAAGCCTGGCCGTGAACCTGTCCGACCTGGCCGCCATGGGCGCGCGTCCCGTGGCATTCACCCTGGCCCTGGCCCTGCCGCAAGCGGAACGCGCCTGGCTGGCCGGCTTTGCCGAAGGCCTGTTCGCGCTGGCCGACGCGTTTAATTGCGAACTCATCGGCGGCGACACCACCAAGGGCCCGCTGAATATCTGCATCACCGTGTTTGGCGAACTGGCGCCAGGCCAAGCCCTGCGCCGCGGCGCGGCCGTGGCGGGCGACGACATCTGGGTCAGCGGCACCCTGGGCGACGCGCGCCTGGCGCTGGCCGGCTACCGCATGGAACTGGCACTGGCGCCGGCCGACCTGCTGACGGCGGCGTCGCGCATGCACACGCCCACGCCGCGCGTGGCCTTGGGCTGCGCCCTGGCGGAACAGGGCCTCGCGCATGCGGCCATCGACATTTCGGACGGCCTGGTGGGCGACCTGGGCCACATATTAAAGGCCTCGCAGGTGGGCGCCACCCTGGACGTGGACGCCCTGCCCGCCGGCCCCATCCTGGCCCAGCAAGCCGGCACCCTGCGCCGCCGCTACACGGCCGCCGGCGGCGACGATTATGAACTGTGCTTCACGGCGCCGGCATCCGCGCGCGCGGCCATCGCCGCCCTGGCCATCGCCTGCGGCACGCCAGCCACGCGCGTGGGCCGCATCGAAGCGCAGCCAGGCTTGCGGCTGGTGGATGCGGCCGGGCAGGCGCTAGATTTACAACTGAGCTCGTTCGACCACTTCAGCGAATAAGCTTCGCTCAGCGCACCGCCACCCGCGCCAGCCCCGGCTGGTTCACCATCCAGTAGTGCTGGAAGGCCAGGCGGATGTTGTCGCGCAGCTGGGTGTCGTCCCATGGCTTCGTATAGAAGCGGTAGATGGCGCCCCGGTTGATCGAGTCGAGCACCGCTTCGAGGCCCGTGTAGCCGGAGAGGATGATGCGGATGGTTTCCGGGTACAGCTCTTTTACCTTACTGAGGAATTCCGTGCCGCTCATGCTGGGCATGCGCTGGTCGCAAACGATGACGTGCACGCGGTGCAGCGCCAGCATCTCGAAACCTTCGGCCGGCGTGCTGGCCGTGAGGATTTGATAGCCCTCGGGGCGGAACAAGCGGTGCAGCGAGGACAGCACATTGACGTCGTCGTCGACGATGAGCAGGGTTTGCGCCGGCTGGGCGGCCGGGTCGTGGCCGGGCGGCAGGCCGGCGCCGGCGACGATCATCTGTCCCAGTTCCAGCGCCGGCAGGGCGCGGCTGAAATAAAAGCCCTGGATTTCATCGCAGCGGTTGCGCCGCAGGTATTCGAGCTGCGGGCGCGATTCCACGCCTTCGGCCACCACGCTCAGTTTCAGGCTGTGCGCCATGCTGATGATGGCCAGCGCGATGGCCGCGTCGTTCGGGTTGCTGGTGATGTTGCGCACGAAAGCGATGTCGATCTTCAGCTTGTCGATGGGGAAGCGCTGCAGATAGGCGAGGCTCGAGTAGCCGGTGCCGAAATCGTCGATCGCCACCTTCACGCCGATTTTCTTCAATTTGCCCAGCACGACGATGGTGCGCTCGGCATTCGACATCAGCGCCGTTTCCGTCAGTTCCAGCTCCAGCAGTTCCGGCGCCACCTGGTAGCGCGCCAGCGCGTGCGTCACTTCGCCTTCCAGGTCGCCCTCGGCAAACTGGCGGCTCGAGACGTTGACGGCCACGCGTACGGGGCCCACTTCGCTGTCGCGCCATTCGGCGATCTGGCGGCAGGCGGCCTGGATCACCCAGGCGCCGACGCGCACGATCAGGCCCGTGTCTTCCAGCACCGGCACGAATTCGGCTGGCGCCACCAGGCCGTAGCCGGGACGGCGCCAGCGCAGCAGCGCTTCCACGCCGCTGATGCGGCCCGTGCGCAAGTCCACCTTCGGCTGGTAGTAGAGGATGAACTGTTCGTGCTCCAGCGCATGGCGCAGCGCCAGCTCCAAGTCCAGGCGCGCCAGCACCTGCACGTTCATGCCGGCCGTGAAAAAGCGGTAGCCGTCGCGGCCCGCCTGCTTGGCGCCGCCCATGGCCGTATTCGCGTATTTGATCAGCGTTTCCGGATCGGTGGCGTCGTCCGGATACATGGCGATGCCGATGCTGGCCGTCAGGGTGGCGGCGTGGCCGCGCAGGTCGAACGGCGCGCGCAGCGCTTCGCGCACCTGGTTGGCCACCGCCACGGCTTCCTGCTGGTTGCGGCTCATGGCCAGGATCAGCGCGAATTCGTCATTGCCCAGGCGCCCCACCGTGTCGCGCAGGCGCACGCATTCCACCAGCCGGTTGCTGAACTGGCGCAGCAATTCGTCGCCCAGCGCCGCGCCCAGGGTGTCGTTGATGCTTTTGAAGCGGTCCAGGGCGATGAACAGCACCACGATGCGCCAGCTTTTTTCCTGCGCCAGTTCCACGGCCTGGGCCAGGGTCTGGTAGAACAGGCTGCGGTTCGGCAGGCCCGTCAAGCCATCGTAATGGGCCAGGTGCTTCAGGCGCTCCTGCGCCTGGCGCCGTTCGCTGATGTCGCGCGCCACGGCGATCAGCAGCAGGCCGCCCGTGGCCTGCCCGCCCGGCACGGGCGCCTGCGCATACCAGTGCCAGCCCAGCTCCACCGGCACCAGGCTCAGGTCGCGGCGCAGCAGTTCGCATTCCGTCACTTCCGTGGCCAGGTGGGCCGAGCCATCGAGCAGGGCCGCCAGCGGCGCCGGCGGCGGCGAAGGCAGCAGGGCACCGGGCGACAGCGACAGCAGCTCCGCGCGCGCGTAGCCGAGCAAACGGCAGGCGCCATCGTTGGCGTCGACCAGGGCCATGCCCAGCACGTCGACGAGGAAGATGGCGTCGGTGGTGGCGTCCATGGCGCCGCGGAAGCGCTGCAGTTCCGCCGTGCGCTGGCCCACCGTGCGTTCGAGCAGCGCGTTGTAGTGGCGCGCGGCGCGGTGCAGCAGGCGCACTTCGAGCATGTTGCGGATGCGCGTGAGCACTTCCAACGCATCGAAAGGCTTGCTGATGAAGTCGCGCGCGCCCGCCTCCAGCGCCGCCAGCTTGGCGTCGGGATCGGCGGCGATCACCAGCACGGGCAAATAGCCTTCCAGCTCCAGCGGGCGCAGCGCATCCATCACGGCGTAGCCGCTCATGGCCGGCATCACCAGGTCGAGGATGATCAGGTCGAACTGGTGGCGCTGGTGCAGGCCGGCCACGGCGCGCGCGTCGAGGGTGCTGGTGATGGCCGTGTAGCCGCCGCTTTCCAGCAGATGCTCGAGCAGGCGCAGATTGACTTCCTGGTCGTCGACGATGAGGATTTTCGCGCCATAGATGTCGGCCTGGCTGATCATGGCGCGCCCGTGCCTTTCTGCCGGCGCTGCTGCGCCACATGCGCCAGCGCGCTGTTGATGGCCGCGTTGAACTCGTCAAGGTTGATCGGCTTGGTCAGATAGCGGTAGAAGCCCAGCGCCATGCTGCGTTCGACGTCGCCCGGCATGGCGTTGGCCGTCAGGGCGATGACGGGAATGTGCGCCGTGCGCGGGTCGGCGCGCAGCAGTTTCAGGGCGTCAGTGCCGTTCATGGTGGGCAGGTTGATGTCCATCAGTATCAGCTGCGGCAAGTGGGTGCGCGCCATTTCCACGCCCAGGTGGCCATCGTGCGCCGTCAGCAGCCGCAGTTGCGGGCAGTAGCGGACGATTTCCTCGACCAGGGTGAGGTTGGCCGGATTGTCTTCCACGTACAGCACCGTGACGGGGGCGCTGTGCTCGAGCAGCGCGCCGGCCAGGTCGGGCCGCGGCAAGCCGGACGGCGCGGGCAGGGGCAAGGCATCGATGGCGCGCAGCTCGATCCAGAAGGTGCTGCCCACGCCCGGCTCGCTGACCACGCCGATGCTGCCATCCATCAGTTCGACCAGGCGCTTGGTGACCACCAGGCCGATGCCGCTGCCCTCTTCCGTGCCGCCTTCCTGGCCCAGGCGGTTGAAGGGCTGGAACAGCAGCGCCACCTGCTCGGCATCGAGGCCGATGCCCGTGTCGCGCACGCTGATGCGCACGCGCCCACCCGGCTGCGGCGCGCAAGCGATGTTCACCTGGCCCTGTGCGCGGTTGTACTTGAGCGCATTCGACAGCAGGTTCAACAAGATCTGTTTCAGGCGCGTGCGGTCGGCCAGCACATTGAGCACGCAATCGCCGGGAAAGGCCATGCCGATGCCGCGCTGGCTGGCCAGCGGCGCGATCATGTCGCGGCACTCCTGCAAGATGGCATCGAGGGCCACCGGTTCCAGCGACAGGCTGACGGTGCCCGATTCGACTTTCGCCAGGTCGAGGATTTCATTGATGAGGGTCAGCAGATGGCGTCCGGATTTGAGGATATGCCCGGCAAATTCCTTCTTTTGCGCCAGGGTCGACGGCAGGCGGTCGGAGCTGAGGATTTGCGCGAAGCCCAGGATGGCGTTCAGCGGCGTGCGCAATTCATGGCTCATCGACGACAGGAAGGCCGACTTGGCATAGTTGGCGCTGCGCGCCTCTTCCATCGCCATGGCCAGTTCGCCATTCGTCATTTCCAGCTGCACCGTGCGTTCATGCACGCGCACTTCCAGCTCCTGGTTCAATCGCATGACTTCCTGCTGCGCCTGGGCGCGCTGCTCGGCCTCGCGTGCCAGCTCGCCGTTCGAGCGTTCCAGCGCCTGCGTGCGCAGCTCGATCTCGGCCAGCATCTTGTTGAAGGAATCGACCAGCTGCGCCACCTCATCGGCGCTGAGCTTGCGCGCGCGGCGCGAATAGTCGCCCGTCTCGATGACTTCGCGCGCCACGTCGGCGATGTCGAGGATGGGCTGCGTGATCACATGATCGAGGCGGCGCAGCAGCAGCAAGGCCACCAGCAGCGCCAGCACCGTCACGCTCAGGGCGATGGCCAGGTAATCGACGGTGCGCCCCGCCAGTTCATAGTCGGCGCGCAGGTAGACGGTGCCCAGCAGCTCGCCGTTGTCGACGATGGGCTTGAACAGTTCGACGGACTTGCCGGCGATGTTTTCGCCCTCCTTGCCCACCTGTTGCGGCACCGGTCCCGTATGTTCATGCGCGCGGTAGCTGGCAAACAGGCTGCCGTCGGCCTTGTACAGGGCGCCGGCCGTGACGCGCGGGCGGATGCGCATCAAATTCAGGTTTTCCAGCGCCAGGCGTTCATCGTCGAAGGCCAGCGCGGCCGAACTCATGTGCCCCAGCAGCTCGGCCTGGGTACTGATGTCGGCCACCAGGTTGCGGTGGTAGGCGCGCAAGTCGTAGACGACGATGGTACCCAGCGAAATGACGAGGGCCACCAGGGTGGTCAGCAAGACCACCGTCATCAGCTTGCGGCGGATGGAACGCAGCCTGATCATCTAGGCGCCTCCCGTCTGCACGCGGTAGGCGGCCAGCAGCATGCGCGCACTGATGCGGATATGCGCCTGCGCCACGGGTTTCAAGGCCACGTCGAAACGCACCTTGTCGTCGGCCATCACAAAATTGATCATGCTGCCCATGGCATAGACCTCATCCGAATCGGATACCGTCAACAGCGCCAAGCCACGGCTGGCCGCCAGCAGCTCCTGCAGGACCGGTTTGTCCAGCGCGCCCAGATACAGCACATGCAAGCCAGCCAGCGACTCGCCGCGCCGCACCTTCCTGACCTGCACCGGGCGCCCGTTGACGCTGTGGCCCGCCACGCTCAGTTCCAGCTGCTCGGCCAGCGCATCGGCGCCGGCCACGCCGATCACCAGCGGCGCATCGGGCCGCGCAAAACTGCCTTCCGGCCACTCGACGAAACCGGCAAACTTGTACAGATAGGCGGCCTTCACCTGCCGCTCCAGCTCGCCAGGCACCTGTGCCCGCGCATCCACGCACAGCACGCCCAGCAACAGCAATAGCCAGCCCCAGCAAATGGGGCCGCGCACGGGGCCGCGCAGAGGGCCGCTATGCCGCCAGGTCCAGTTCAGTAGTGCCATGACAACCGAGTAAAGATAATGCGTTCGAAGGCGCGGCGCCATGCCGCGTCCAAATGGGTAAAGCGAACCGATGGCGGCACCACGCCGGACGGCGCGCCATATTGGTAGCAAATGTATAAAAGAGTGTACGCATTTTCGCTGTCAGCGGGGAAAGTTTCTTCTGCCGCGCTCAGCCCGGCACGGCGCGGCCGGAAAGGCCAGCCATGCTACAGTCATGGCCTCGCATGCAGGAAATCCACATGAACAACGCTATCTTCACACTCTCCACCCAGGTCGGCAAGGTCTTGCAGGAAAAAGGCTTGCTGCTGGCGACGGCCGAATCGTGCACGGGCGGCGGCGTGGCCCAGGCCGTCACCGACATCAGCGGCTCGAGCGCCTGGTTCGAGCGCGGTTTCGTCACCTATACGAATGCCGCCAAGCGCAGCATGCTGGGCGTGCCGGCGGAACTGCTCGCCGCGCATGGCGCCGTCAGCGAAGAAGTCGCCGCCGCCATGGCGCAAGGCTGCCTGGCCCACAGCGAAGCCCAGGTGGCTGTCTCGACCACGGGTATCGCCGGCCCCACGGGCGGCGTGCCCGGCAAGCCGGTAGGCACCGTCTGCTTCGGCTGGGCCATGGACGGGCGCGTGCTCACGCAGCGGCTGGTTTTTGCCGGCGACCGCCAGGCCGTGCGCGCGCAGGCCGTGGCGCAGGCGCTGCGGGAACTGCTGCGTTTTATCCAGTAGCGTCGGCGATGCAGGCGCGGTCGCGGCCTGCCTGTTTCGCCGCATACAGGGCGCTGTCGGCGCGCATCAGCAGCTCGTGGCGGCCGGCGCCGTGGCGCGGATACTCGGCGATGCCGGCCGAAAAAGTGCAGCCCACCAGGCTGTGCGGCGCCTGGCGGATCAGCAGCTCGCGGTAGCGCGCGGCGATATCGTCGATCTTGTGCGCGGCGATCACGCTGTCGGCATCGCGCAACAGCAGGCAGAATTCCTCGCCGCCGTAGCGGCACACCATGTCGCTGCCGCGCAGCTGGCTTTCCACCAGGCGCGCGAACTGGATCAGCACCTCGTCGCCAAAGTTGTGTCCATAGGTATCGTTGACGCGCTTGAAGAAATCCAGGTCGATGATGGCGATGGCCACGGGCGCATCCGCATCGGCCTCGTGCAGGATGGCATTCAGGCAGGTTTCAAAATGGCGGCGGTTGTACAGGCCCGTCAGGTGGTCGCGCATGGCCTGCTCCTTCAGGCTGTCCTGCAGCGAATTGACGTGCATGATCTGGTGCGCCAGTTCGCGGTTCAGGTGCTCGAGCTTGACGTTTTCCGTCTCGCGCGCCGCCTGCAGCTCCAGCGCCTTGTCGCGCTCGGCCTTCAGGCTGTGCATTTCCTTTTCCAGGTTGCGCATCAGGATGCGCGACGCGCGCGCCGACTTGCTGCTGGCCTCATAGGCTGCCTGGTATTGCTGCAGGAAACCATACGCCGCTTCCCAGTGACCCAGCTGGGCATTGATGTCGGCCAGTCCGCGCAGGATCTGCTGCTGGTGGAAGGGGTTGCGCGTCCAGCTCAGCAAGCTGTGCGCCTGCGTCAGGGATGCCAGCGCCTGCGCCGTCTGCCCCGCATGCAAGTCCAGCTTGCCGCGCACCAGCCACGCATGCATCTGCTCTTCCAGGTCCTGGCCGCGGCGCGCATATTCCTCGGCGCGCAGCAGCAGCTGCAGCGCGCTGGCCGGCTGCCGCAGCAGGATGGCGGCGTGGGCGGCGATGCAGAACAAAAAGGCGCGGATGGCCAGGTCTTCTTCCGGCCACTCGTAGAACGGCTCGACCAGCGCCAGCGCCTCGGCCGGCTTGCCGGTAGCGAGCAGGCACATGGCCAGGTTGGCCGAGACAATGGTCTGCTGGTATTTCAGCTTTTGCGTGCCGATGATCTCGAGCGCTTCGACCAGCAGCGGAATGGCATCCTCGTCATTGCCCAGGTCGTGCTGCGACGACGCCAGGTTCGACAGGCTGTTGACGCGGTGCGCGGGGCTGCCGAAGCGCTCGGCGATATCGAGCGCCAGCAAAAAGTTGCGCGGGCCGTCCTGCGTGTCGCCGCGGTTCAGGGCATCGACGCCCAGGCGCGCATACAGCATGAATTTATGCAGGGTATCGGGAATCTGCGCGGCCTGGCTGCGCGCCATCAGGAAATGCTGCTCGGCATCGGCAAAGTCGCCGCGCCGGCTGGCGTAAGCGCCTTGCAGGGCCGCCACTTCCATGCCGCCCTCCAGGTCGCACGTCTGCTGGAAATAGTCGGTCAGGCGTTCGCACGGCGGCTCCGCCTCGCCCGCATAATAGGCGAGCCAGCAATGATTGAGTTCGGCGTACGCGCTGCCGCGCGCATACTGCTGGCGCTGCGCCGCCGCCAGCGCCATCTGCGCCAGCCGCCGCGCCTGGCGCCGGTTGCCCACCAGGCAAGACAGCGCTTGCTGATTGAGGCGGTCAATGTCGGCTTTATCGAGACTGGAGATCGGCACTGCGTCCTCGTTCACACTCTGGGGTGGATTTTTCACTCAAAACTTGCTCTGCATCAATGGTATCCTGATTAACATCATAACCAGATTCGCTCTTCCCCATGGCATATTTGCAAAGGATTGTGGTAAAAATGCCAGTTGCAGTCTGGCCGGGAGCAATCGCCGCTGTCACGGAACTTTTGTAGTCACTGACGCAACAACTTGGAGTAGTCGCAATGCAAAACACGGTACATTTCATCCTGCAGGGCAAGGGCGGCATCGGCAAGACCCTGGTCTCGACCCTGCTGGCGCAATGGATGGGCGGCAAGGATGGCACGCCCCTGCGCTGCTATGACACCGATCAGGAAAACGCCACTTTTTCGCGCTACAAGGCGATGAATGTCAAACACGTGCCCGTGATGACGGATGCGCGCAACATCGACCCGAAACGCTTCGATGCGCTGATGATCGATATCCTCGGCGAAGAAGGCAACTGCGTGGTCGACAATGGCGCGAACACCTTTTCGCCGCTGATGGGCTACCTGCTGGAAAACGACTGCTTTTCGCTGCTGGAAGAATCCGGCCGCAAGGTCTACATCCACACCATCGTCGGCGGCGGCGACACCCTGCACGATACGGCCACGGGCTTTGTCGCCACGGCGCAATCGACCAAGGTGCCGCTGGTGCTGTGGCAAAACGAACACTTCGGCCTGCTGCAATCGGCGTCCGGCAAGCAGTTCATGGAATCGCAGTCGTACAGCGACAACCGCGCGCGCGTCAAAGGCAGCGTGACCCTGAGCCAGCGCAATCCCGACACCTTTGGCGCCGACGTCAAGAAAATGAACACGGCGCGCCTGACGATGCAGGAAGTGCTGCAGAACGACAAGTTCAACATCATGGAAAAGCAGCGCATCAAGGTCGTCTACCGCGACATCTTCGAACAACTGGACAAGGTGCAATGGTAGTGGACCAGCACAAACTGCGCACCCACGTGTTCGACAAGACGGGCATCCGGATCGACGTCGATGACCCGATATTCGCCCTGGTGGCGCTGAACGAAGCCGTGCTGGCGGAAACCGTCGAGCGCCAGCTGGCCCTGCTGGACGCGGCCACGCAGGCGCTGGCGGCGCAGGCACGCGCGGCGGGCGGCTTGCCGGCCGCGCCTTCCCTGGCCCCTGCCCCTGCCACGGCAGCGGGCGCCGCGCCGCCAGCCGCGCCAGCGCCAGCGCCAGTGCCAGTGCCAGTGCCGACCGCGCCGGCCGGCTTCACGCCGCGCGAATGGCGTCTGCTGGGCGCGGCTGCCGTGGTCTCGGTCGCCTGCGCCCTGCTGGTGCTGGGCGGCGCGGCCTTGCTGTACAAAAATGCACCATTAGCAACTTCTACGCAAGCCACGCGCCAGCCGTAGCCCCTCTCCCCCACCTTGGAAGCACGCATGAAACCGATCAAACTGCTGGCCATTCCCGCCCTGATGCTGTCGCTGTACGGCGCCCCCATGAGCCTCGTCCACGCCGCCGATGCGGCTGTCACGACGGGCGCCACGGCCGTGCCGAATATCGCCTACGAGAAATACACGCTGCCCAACGGCCTGGACGTGATACTCGTGGAAGACCATAAATTGCCCGTCACGGCCGTCAACATCTGGTACCACGTGGGGCCGGCGAATGAAGCGCCAGGGCTGACGGGCTTTGCGCATCTGTTCGAGCACATGATGTTTGCCGCCACCAAGCACGTGCCGCGCGGCATGGCCGACCAGCTGCTCGAAGGCGCGGGGGCCACGGATTCGAACGGCAGCACGGATTTCGACCGCACCAATTATTTCGACACGGTGCCGTCGAACCAGCTGGAACTGGCCCTGTGGGCGCATTCGGACCGCATGGGCTACCTGCTGGACGTGCTCGACCAGACGGCCCTGACGAACCAGCAGGACGTGGTGCGCAACGAGCGCCGCCAGAGCGTGGAAAACGCGCCGTACGGCATCGTGCAGGAAGCCCTGTACCACCAGCTGTTTCCCAAGAATCACCCGTATTACGCCAGCGTCATCGGTTCGCACGCGGATATCCAGAATGCCAAACTGGCCGACATCAAGGATTTCTTCACCAAATACTATGGTCCCAACAATGCCAGCCTGGTGATCGCCGGCGACATCGACAAGGCCAGGACCAAGGAACTGGTCAACAAATATTTCGGCAGTTTCAAGAGCGGCCCGGCCGTGCCGAAACCCGATGTCGTGACGCCGCCCATCACGCAGGAGCGCAGGATCGTGGTGCAGGACAGAGTGGAATTGCCGCGCGTCTACATGGCCTGGCTGACGCCGTCCGCCTACACCAAGGATGACGCGGAGCTGTCGATGGCCGCGCAAATCCTGGCCGGCGGCAAGTCCAGCCGCCTGTATAAATCCTTGGTGTACGACAAGCAGATCGCGCAGGACGTGGGCGCCAGCCAGGGTTCCAACGCGCTGACCTCCATCTTCACCATCGACGCCACGGCGCGCCCGGGCCGCAAGCCCGAGGAAATCGAACAAGCCCTGCAGGCCGAGCTGGAACAGCTGCGCGCCAAGGGCCCCACCGAGAAGGAACTGGAACGGGCGCGCAACAGCATCGAGACAAGCATGCTGAGCCAGGTGGAAAAAATGGGCGGCCACGGCGTGGCCAACTTGCTCAACGAATACAACCAGTACGTGGGCGACCCCGGCTACCTGGCCAAGGATATCGAACGCTACCGCCAGGTGACGGTGGCCGGGGTGCAGCGCGCCGTCGATACCTATTTGAAGAACCAGTCGCGCGTGGTCGTGTATGGCGTGCCCGGCACGCCGGACCTGGGCGCGGAAGTGCCAACGCCGGCGCCGGGCAAGGTCAAGCCGGCGCCAGGCACGGCCATCAATGCGGATGAACAATGGCGCTACAAGGTGCCAGCCGCCGGCCCCGCACCGAAGATCGTGCTGCCGCAAGGTAAATCCTTCACCCTGAGCAACGGCTTGACGGTGATCCACCATTACAACCCGGCCGTGCCGCTGGTGTCGAGCCAGCTGGTCATCAAGAGCGGCTCGGGCGCCAATCCGCTGACGCAGCCGGGCTTGTCGAGCTTTACGGCGCAGTTGCTGCAGGAAGGCACGGCCACGCGCAGCGCGCCGCAGATCGCCGACGACGTGGCGCAACTGGGCGCTTTCCTCGGCACCGGTTCCGGCACCGATGCCTCGTTTGCCCAGCTGACGTCGCTCAAAGCCACCTTCCCGCAAGCGCTCGATGTGCTGGCCGACGTGGTGCAGCATCCGCAATTCCCGCAAGAGGAAGTGGAACGCCAGCGCGCCAGCCGCATCGGCGAACTGGCGCAGCAGCGTGAAAACGCGGGCGCCGTCGCGGCCAGGGTGGAAGCGGCGGCCCTGTACGGCCCGCAGCACCCGTACGGCTACATCCAGCTGGGCACGGAAGCGGCGCTGAAGGCGGCCAGCCGCGCCGACCTGCAAGGCTACTGGCAGCAGCACTATGTGCCGAACAATGCGGCGCTGATCGTCTCGGGCGATATCGGCGAAACGGAATTGAAGGCGCTGGCCGAAGCCAAGTTCGGCGCCTGGAAGCCGGGCACCATCACGCCGGCCGTGGTGGCGGCGCCACGGACGACGCAGGCAAAATTGATCCTCGTCGACAAGCCGGGCGCGCCGCAATCGGCCGTGCGCCTGTCGACCATCGCCGTGGCCCGCACGACGCCCGACTATGCGCCGCTGCAAGTGATGAACGCGGCGCTGGGCGGCTTGTTTACCAGCCGCCTGAACACGAACCTGCGCGAAGAAAAGGGCTATACCTACGGCGTGCGTTCGCAGTTCCAGTACCGCCGCCATCCGGGACCGTTCTCGATCGCCGCCGGCGTGCGCACCGATGTGACGGGCCCGGCCGTATCGGAAACCTTCAAGGAAATCCGCGCCATGATCGCCAAGCCTTTATCGGCCAAGGAACTGGCGAACGCGCGCAATTCGCAAGTGCTGTCCCTGCCGGGCCAGTTCGAGACGAATGCCAGCATCAGCGCCAGCATGGCCAACACGTATATCTACGACCTGGGCCTGGACTACTACGCCACCTTGCCGCAGCGCTTTGCGGGCGTGACGGACAAGCAGGTGCAGCAGGTGGCAAAAAAATACCTGCAGCCGGAAAAGCTGATCGTCATCGGCGTGGGCGACAAGGCGAAGATCGCCCCGCAACTGTCGAAGCTGAAACTGGCTCCCGTGGAAGTGCGCGACGCCGAGGGCAACGTGAAGTAATGCGGGTCAGCGGCGCTTGAACAGCGCCGCTGCATCCACCAGCGCCGCGAGCGCCACGCCGGCAGAGTAGGCGATCAAGTCCACCCAGCCGAAGGTGGAGCCGAGCACCAGGTGGCCCAGCGGATGCGCGCGCAGCGCGACGATCCATGGCGCCTGGTACAGCTGGCCAAATTCCACGCCAAAGCAGATCAGCAGCGACCACAGGGCCAGTTGCCAGGTGCGCATGCGCGTGGCGATGGCGCCCAGCCCAAAGACGATCATCATGGCCCACAGGGCGTCGCCCGGATATTTCCCCAGCGCGGCGGGAAGCAATTGGGGATAAGAGCGCGAGGCCAGGCCCAGCGCGATGACAGCCACAGCCGCGCCCACCTGCAGCAGGCGGCGGCGTTCAGGTTTTACCAGGAACATATTTCCATTCAGAGACACGATACGGGCCGACCCATTGCGGCCTGCATTTATTGTATGGCGATATTGTACTGCGCCTGCCGTGCCTGCCTGGCGCATATTTCGTCAAAGCAAGTTCAATCGAACTTCACGTGTTCCGCCAGGAAATCGAGCAAGGCGCGCACGCGCAGCGGCAGATGGCCGCCTTGTCCCACGTACACGGCATGTACTTCCTCGCTGTCGCCCGGATTGCAGTCTTCCAGCACGGCCGATAAGCGGCCTGCCGCGAGATCGGCGCGCACCTGGAAGGCGGCCAGGCGCGCCAGTCCCAGTCCCGCCAGCGCCAGCTGGCGCAAGGCTTCGCCGTCGCTGGCCTGCGCATTGCCGGTGACGGGTACGACGATGTCGCTGCCGGCCTGGCGCAATGGCCAGCCCGAGCGGGAGCGCGCGTAATTGGCGTCGAGCAGGTTGTGTGCGGCCAGCTCGGCCGGTAGCTGCGGCGTGCCGCGCCGCGCCAGGTAGGCGGGTGCGCCCACGATCAGCATGCGCGTCTGGCCCAGCTTGCGCGCCATCAGGCTGGAACTGGCCAGCGGGCCGGCCCGCACGGCCACGTCCGTGCGCTGCTCGAGGATATCGACGACGGTATCGGTGAGCACGATATCGAGCGTCACATGCGGATAACGCTCGAGGAACTGGGGCGCCAGCGGCAACAGGAAATGCTGGCCGAACGGCACGTTGGCGTTGATGCGCACGCGGCCCTGCGGCGTATCCTGGACGCCGGCGCAGCGCTCGGCCTCGTCCAGCGCCGCCAGCACCTGCACGCCCCGCTCATACAGGCCGCAGCCTTCGGCCGTCAGTTGCAGCTGGCGCGTGGAACGGTTCAGCAGGCGCGCGCCCAGGCGCTGCTCCAGCCGCGACACCAGCTTGCTGACGGCCGACGGCGTCATGCCGCAGGCACGCGCGGCAGCTGAAAAGCCGCCCAGTTCGATGACCCTGACAAATATTTCCAGCTCGCCCGAGCGATTGACGTCCACTCTGCCCATTGTGAATTCAACTCATAAATGTTCTTCTCTACGACAGTCTAGTACATAAATGAGACGGGCGGCATCATGGCGCATCCCCTTGACGGAGCCCGACACCATGACTTTCCTGCATGCCTTCCCCGCCAGCGCCGCGCTGGCCCTTTCCTTGTCCCTGGGTAGCGCCGCCGCCCAGGCGGCCGAACCCGCCAGCCAGCCCCATGCCGCCTGGCTGGCCAGCTGGACGGCCAGCCCGCAAGCCGTCTGGGCAAGCGATTTCCTGCTTCCCAGCAACGTGCCGGCCGTCGTGCATGACCAGACCATCCGCCAGGTGGCGCGCCTGAGCGTGGGCGGGCGGCGCGTGCGCATCGTGCTGTCGAATGCGTATGGCACGCTGCCGCTGCGCATCGGCGCGGCCAGCGTGGCACTGAGCGCGCAGGATTCAACGCTCCAGCCCGGTAGCCTGCGCAGCCTGACGTTTTCTGGCCAGCCATCGGCCACCGTGGCGCCCGGCGCGCCGCTGGTCAGCGATCCCGTCGACCTTGCCGTGCCGGACCTGGCGCGGCTGACGGTGAGCATGTACCTGCCGCAAGCCACGCCGGCATCCACCTTTCACTGGGACGGGCGCGAGACGGCGTGGCTGGCGCCAGGCGAGCGGACGCGCGCCGCGCGCATCGACACCCAACAGGCCGGTGTGCGGACGACGACGGCGCGCCTGTTGCTGAGCGCGATACAAGTGGAAGCAGCAGAGGGGACGCAGGCGGTGGCCATCCTTGGCGACTCGATCACCGATGGCGCCAGCGCCAGCATGGGACGCGACACGCGCTGGCCCGACGTGCTGGCCGAACGCCTGGCGCCGCACGGCGTGGCCGTCATCAACGCAGGCATTTCCGGTGCGCGCCTGTTGTCTGACGGCATGGGCGAGAAGGCCCTGGCGCGCTTCGGGCGCGACGTGCTGGAGCAGCCGGGCGTGCGCACGGCGATTGTACTGATCGGCATCAATGACATCAGCTGGCCCGGCACGGCGTTCGCGCGGCAGGAAAAGCGGCCCACGCTGACGGCGTTGAAGAGTGGCTACGGCCAGCTGATCGCGCAGGCGCGCAGCCGCGGCGTCCGCGTGATCGGCGCCACCCTGACGCCATTCGCCGGCGCCTTGCCGGGCACGCCGCTGAACGACTATTACCAAGAGGAAAAAGACGCATTGCGCCAGCGGCTCAATGCGTGGATACGCGACAGCGGCAGTTTTGACGCGGTGCTCGATTTTGACGCCTGGGCGCGCGATCCGGCCCATCCGCTGCGCCTGCTGCCCGCCTACGATTCGGGCGACCACCTGCACCCGGGCGACGCGGGCAACCGCGCGCTGGCCGAGGCGGTCGACCTGACGCTACTGTTTGGCAATCAATCGCCCAGGCCGGCGTACAAGGCCGTGCTCAAGTAGCGTTCGCCGAACGACGGGATGATGGTGACGATGGTCTTGCCCGCGTTTTCCGGGCGGCGCGCCACTTGCAGCGCGGCCCACAGGGCGGCGCCCGACGAAATGCCGACCAACAAGCCTTCATCGCTGGCGGCCAGGCGCGCGGTGGCGAACGCGTCGTCATTCTTGACGCAAATGATTTCATCGTAGATGGCCGTGTTCAGGATCTGCGGCACGAAACCGGCGCCGATGCCCTGGATCGGGTGCGGCCCTTTCGTGCCCTTCGACAGCATCGGCGACGCTTCCGGCTCCACGGCGATCACTTGCAGGCCGGGCTTGCGTTCCTTCAGCACTTCGCCGATGCCGGTGATCGTGCCGCCCGTGCCCACGCCGGCGATGACGATATCGACTTGGCCATCCGTATCGCGCCAGATTTCCTCGGCCGTCGTGGCGCGGTGGATGGCGGGATTGGCGGGATTGTTGAATTGCTGCAGCATCAGGTAGCGCGGATCGGCCGCCACCATTTCCTCGGCCTTGCGGATGGCGCCCAGCATGCCTTCGCTGCCCGGCGTGAGCACCAGTTCGGCACCGTAGGCGCGCAGCAGGATGCGCCGTTCGCGGCTCATGGTGTCGGGCATGACCAGGGTGCAGCGGTAGCCGCGCGCGGCGCAGACCATGGCCAGGGCGATGCCCGTGTTGCCGCTGGTGGGTTCGACGATGACGGTATCGGCATGGATCTTGCCGGCGCTTTCGGCGGCGACGATCATGGCCAGGCCGATGCGGTCCTTGACGCTGTGCGCGGGATTGTAGAATTCGAGCTTGGCCAGGATGGTGGCAGTGCAGCCGGCGGCGATGCGGTTGATGCGCACCAGGGGAGTGTTGCCGATCAGTTCAGTGACGTCGTTGGCGATGTTCATGGAAGGAATCTCCGCTATTTCAAGAAACCCCAGTCTACCGCGTTTTACCAGCGGCGCGCAGCGGCGCCGCTGGTGGAAAAGCAATTACTTCACGTCCAGCAGTTCCACGTCGAAGATCAGTGCCGAGTTCGGTGGAATGTCGCCATTGCCGGCGCCACGCGGACCGTAGGCCAGTTCGCCAGGAATGATCAGGGTGCGCTTGCCGCCCACTTTCATGCCGGCCACGCCCTGGTCCCAGCCCTTGATGACCATGCCCTTGCCCAGCTGGAAGTCGAAGGGGCCACGGCCCACGGAGCTGTCGAACTGCTTGCCGCGCGAATTCTTCGCCAGCGGACGGTACAGCCAGCCCGTGTAGTGCACGACCACGGTATTGCCGGCATTCGCTTCCTTGCCCGTGCCGACTTTGTTGTCGATGATGATCAGCTTGTCGGCGACAGGGCCTGGGCTCATCGATACGGCGGATGCGGGAACAGGGGCTGGCGCCTGTGCCTGCGCCAGCGACGCGGCGACGGAGCAGATCAGGGCAAACAAAACGGAGCTACGCGTCATGATGTATTCTTTCAGTGAGTTTCGGTAAGATCCCTGCGCGCAAACATGGCAGGGAACGCCAATGATAGCAAACCGCCGCAACGATATGAAAAACTTGTCGCCCGACTCACACTTTCCCCGTCTGTTTTACGCCCTGTGGCCCGATGCCGCCACGCGCGCGGCGCTGGCCGCCTGGCAAGCCGGCCTGGGCGGCAACCCCACGCGGCCGGACAAGCTGCACCTGACCCTGGCCTTCCTGGGCCAGCGCCCGCCCGCCGAGCTGCCTGCCCTGCTGGGCATCCTGGAAGACTTGCCGGCGCGCGCCATGCCGCTGGCATTCGACCACGTCGGCCATTTCCCCAAGCTGGCCCTGGCCTGGGCCGGCCTGGCACAGCCGTCACCCGCCCTGCTGGACTTGCGCGGCGCCTGCCTGCGGGCGCTGGCGGAGCAAGGCCTGGCACCCCGTTTCGAGCACGACCGCTTTACGCCGCACGTGACCCTGGCGCGCCAGGCGCCGCCACCGCCGCCGGAACGCCCGCCTCCCGTGCAATGGCAAGCGCGCGAACTGGTGCTGGTGGAATCGTTGAAAAGCAGCGGCGACTACCGCGTCGTGGCGCGCCGCGATTTGCGTTGACTTATGCCGCTGCCGGCAAGGCAAGCGCCTTGTCCTGGCGCAAGGTCTTCAGCGCATGCGCGGCCGCCACCATGCCAAAGCTGGCCGTGACCACCACGCTGGAACCGAAGCCGGCGCAGTTCAGGCCCGTCACGCCGGCGGCCGTGCCGTCGACGGCGCAGGCTTCCGCGCTCTCGGGCGTGCTCAAAGGCTCCATGGAAAACACGGCGTCGACATTGAATTTGTTTTTCACGCCGCGGGGGAAACCATATTCGGTACGCAACAGTTTGCGCACCCGCTTGAGCAGCGGTTCCTGTTCCGTTTTCGACAGGTCGCGCACGGCGATCAGGGTCGGGTCCGTCTGGCCGCCCGCGCTGCCGATGGTCAGCATGGGAATGTTGCGCGCGCGGCAATACGCGATCACGGCCGCCTTGGCCTTGGCATTGTCGATGGCGTCGATCAGATAATCGAAATCGCGCCCGCCCAGCAATTGCTCGAGGTTGTCGGGGGCGATGAAATCCTCGATCTGCGTGACCTGGCAAAACGGATTGATCAGTTCGATGCGCTCGGCCAGTGCCGTGATCTTGGCCTTGCCGATGGTGTCGCTCATGGCCTGGATCTGGCGATTGATGTTCGATTCGGCAACATTATCCAGGTCGATCAGGGTCAGGCGGCCGACGGCGCTGCGCGCCAGCGCTTCGACGATCCAGGAGCCGACGCCGCCCACGCCGATCACGCACACGTGGGCGGCGCGGAAACGTTCCAGTGCGGGGGCGCCATACAGGCGGGCAATGCCGCCGAAACGGCGCTCAAAATCGATCTCGGTCAAGTCCGTGGAAATTAGTTCATGGGTGGAGGTATGCATGCCGCCATTTTAACGGACACTGCGCTGACGGATATTCTAAAATAGCTGAATAGACACAGCGACAACCCACCCTGTCGCCGCGCCCCAACACCGCCCACCATGAGAACACGCCATGACTACCCCCCTGTTCGACCCTGTTCCCGGCTTTGACCAGCCCATCGCCGTACTCAAGCATTGCCACGACAAGATCCGCAAGCAATTGACGACCTTGCAAAACCTGCTGGGCCACCTGGCACAGCATGGCAACACGGCGGATGCCCGGCAGGCGGCCAAGGCGGTGTTGCAATATTTTAATAAGGCCGCGCACCTGCACCATGACGACGAAGAGCAGGACCTGATGCCCATGCTGCAGGCGACGGCCACGGGCGATGATGCCACGCTGCTGGCAACCCTGGTACCGGAAATCCTTGCCGACCACCAGCGCATGGACCAGGCCTGGCTGACCCTGCGCCCGGAACTCGACGCCATCGCGGCCGCCGCGGGTACGCAGCTGTCCGCCGAAGGCGTGGCCGCGTATGTGGCCGCCTACCAGGCGCACATGGCCAAGGAAGAGGGCCAGCTGGCGCCGATGGCCAAGCGATTGTTCAGCGCGCAACAGATGGAGCAGCTGGGCACGGCCATGCAGCGCCGCCGCGGCATCGCCCCCGAGGCCGCGGAAACGCCGGACCCGGCCGCCGTGCTGGCGGCCATGCGCACCGATTACGTGCAGTCCAGCCTGAACGAGACGGATGTGCTGGCCGATCCTGTCGCGCAGTTCCAGAAATGGTTCGGCGAGGCCGTCAAGGCCCAGGTGATCGAACCGAACGCCATGGACTTGTCCACCGTCACGCCTGACGGCAAGCCCAGTTCGCGCATCGTGCTGATCAAGCAGTTCGACGAGCGGGGGTTTACCTGGTACACGAATTACAATAGCGACAAGGGCCGCCAGCTGGAACAGAACCCCCATGCGGCGCTGCTGTTTTTCTGGCGCGAGCTGGAGCGGCAGGTACGCATCGAAGGCACGGTGGTGAAAACCACGGCCGCCGAGAGCGACGAGTATTTCAATGTGCGCCCCGTGCAGAGCCGGTTGTCGGCGATTGCCTCGCAACAAAGTGCGCCCATCGCCGACCGCGCCGCGCTGGAAAGCAATTACGCGGCCGTGGCTGCCGCCATCGGCGACGCCCCGCCGCCGCGTCCGGAACACTGGGGCGGCTACCGCTTGCAGCCGGAACGCATCGAATTCTGGCAGGGGCGCCGCTCGCGTTTCCACGACCGCATCGTCTACACGCGCGGGGCGGACGGGCAATGGAGCATGCAGCGCCTGCAGCCTTGAAGCGCGTGGCCAAGGCGGCGCAAAGCAAGCCCGGCAATATAGGTGTAGGCTATGAGGTGTAGTGCTTAGATCATTGTTTCTCAATTTACGGCCGCGTCAGCGGCCGCTTCATTGGAGGCCATTTTGTTTGTACAAAACCAACTCAAGTCCTGGATC
>RCUS01000548.1_pt1 | contig 24205 bp, 26 predicted proteins | sample 2166221 | NCBI WGS metagenome assembly RCUS01 (sample SAMN09932758, study PRJNA488358) | compost metagenome | isolation source: compost soil in cyclohexanecarboxylic | place: Germany: Experimental Botanical Garden | reverse complement strand
ATCAGCGGTGAAATCATGTACGTGGACGGTGGTTTCAACACCACGGCCATGGGCAACATCGAAGAGTGATCTTCGGTTAGCCAATAAAAAACCCGCCTGTTTTGGCGGGTTTTTTTATGTCTGGGATTTACGAGGTAAAACACAATACCCCTGTAGGCGCTGAGCTTGCTCGCGATAGCGGTAAGTCAGTCGACATCATTGGTGAGTTTCAGTCCGCTATCGCGAGCAAGCTCAGCTCCTACAGGGTTTTGGGGTCAGCCTGTCAGGCATTGGGCAAACACGCCGCAACAAGACGATCTCCCGATAAAAGGTCAATTCGCACCGCCTATCTTTTGTGCGCGCACAATCTTCGTCATACAGTGACATGCGCGAGTCGCTGACCGGGAAAACTCAAGCTGCAGGAGCGCGCAGAGAACCACCCCGTATGCCTGCTAAATATCGAGGTAGAGGAAAAAAGGCGCCGACAAGTTGTCCGATGTTTTCAGCTTGCGGGACCGCAGGAGGCACAGGTTGAGCAGCAACGTGAGGGACAGATCGAGCAGCGGCGACTGCACCACCTCCACCACCTCCAGGGCCAGGGCCTTGAGCACTAGCGACAGAAGCTCGATTAAGAGTGCCTGCTACTGGCGATGGGGCTGACGCCCTTGTAAAAACAAGACTGTCGAATTGATTGCTTGGGATTCGAATGGTGGTATCAAATTGCGCAAGTCTTTGCGGGTCAACGCCGGAAGGAAACGCAGGCCCGTATTGTAAAATTTCAGGTCTAGGCTGAACATTCGTGTAAGTACCAAAAATTTCTGGACGCTCACCGCCGGAATAACCCTTTAAGGCCCGCGTCAGAAACGCATCCGCACTTGCTTGATTTTCAGTCACATACAACCCCTTTCCTAAAAGTTTTCCTCCTCGGTGCATGCCAGACCACGCAACGTCTCCACCAACTTGCAGCGCACTAACAGAGCTTGGCTTACCAACGTGATATCCCACGAAGGAAACTTGTTTGCCCGCATGTTTCTGCAAAGCATTCAACGCTCCCACCATACCTATCAAAGGCGCATGCCCTGTCGGATCTGTGCGCCCAATCGGATTCCCCAAGACATACGCATATGCATTCACGCCCCCCCTACCAAACGGACTCCAACTGTCCGGACTGTTAAACCGCATCAACACCGGATTGAACGCCCTGTATCCAATACCCAGTAAATAGTGCCCAGTCACCGGGTCTGCACGTTCACCGTTGAACCCCAACAAACTACTCAAGCCGCTTTCGGCTCGATGGTGGCCATAGGGTGAGTAAACGATGGGCTGTGGCAGGCTGCCTTTCTGTAGCGATTGCAGGACTGAACGTTGCTGATCAGTAGCCAGCAAGGCGACGTCGATTGAATCGTTCTGGCGTTGTAGTTGCCCTAGAATCTGATCATCAACCTGGAAAATGGTCTTGCGCAATGCACCCTGTATTTCAGTGGCGAGACGACTTATGCAATAGAAGCGCTGATGCACGGGAGCGTTCGGTTGAGCATGACCGGTCAGGCGATCCAGAGGATCATATCGATACTCGCACAGCGATAAACGCAGTTGGGTCAACATAGAATCGATCCATGCAATATGTGTGGAGATTTAACTATCCACCTTGCTTCCTCTTTTGTGTACTAGCAGAACTGATAGGTTGGAATGGGAAGATGCCCGCTCTTTTGGTGTTTTTTTGTCCCAGCGATTTTCCCCGGCAAACACCACCCCCTGTAGGAGCTGAGCTTGCTCGCGATAGCGGTAAGTCAGTCGACATCATTGGTGAGTTTCAGTCCGCTATCGCGAGCAAGCTCAGCTCCTACAGGGTTTTGGGGTCAGCCTGTCAGGCATTTGGCAAACAACTGCTGAATCGGCTGTTGTCGCTGGCTGTAGCGCTGCAACAAGACGATCTCCCGATAAAAGGTCAATTCGCCCAAGCGAATTACCCTCACCTTTGCCCCATGTTCAAGCCACAACCCGGCCTCGGGTAGCAGCGAAATACCCAAACCGCACTCAACCATTTTCACAATGGCTTCCAGCTCATCCAGTTCCAGGGCAACGTGCACATCAATCTGTTGTTCACGCAGAAACCGCGTAACCAGCCGTCCGCCGAACGAGTTGCGGTCGTAGCGCACATGGGGGTGTTCGGCGAGTAGCTGCAACGGGTCGTCGCCTTCAAGGTCGACCGGCACGATCAGCACGAATGGTTCGCGGCGGATCACTTGCGCCGACAACTCCTTGGGCAGGTCAAACGGCGGCTTGATCAGGATTGCCAGGTCCACTTCGCCGGTGTCCACCTGGCTCAACAGATTCAGCGACACGCCGGGCACCAGTTTCGGTTCCAGCAATGGTGCTTGCTGGCGCAATCGCAGCAGAGTCTGGGGCAGCAACCCGGTTTGCACCGTCGCGACTGCGCCGATTTTCAGTTCGCCCCGGTACTCGCTGACGTCATCGCTGACCGCCATGCGGCTGAAGGTCTCGAGCATTTCCATGGCCATCGGCAACGCTCGTTGACCCGCCGCATTGAGCAGCGCCTGACGTCCGGTGCGATCGAACAAACGAATGCCGAGGGCCTGTTCCAGATTGCGGATCTGCGCGCTGACCGCCGACTGCGTCAAACCGATGTGCATGCCCGCTGCCGCAAACGTGCCGTAGCGTGCCACGGCGATAAAGGTCTTCAACTCGCGCAGCATGGCGCCACCTCGATTGATCGAAATAATTTGAGCTCGGCGCAAAAACTATCGTCTTTCAATCAAAATGCACAGGGCTAAACTCGTCTCAACTTCCCATGATTGAGGCTCGCCTGATGCAACTCTCTCCTTTTCACCTGGCCATTCCCGTCTACGACCTGGCTGCCGCGCGGCACTTTTATGGCTCGGTGTTCGGCCTGGAAGAAGGTCGCTCCAGCGATCATTGGGTCGATTTCAACTTTTTCGGTCATCAACTGGTGATTCATCTGGCGCCGAAAAACGCTTCACAGGAAGCAGCCCACACCAACGCCGTCGACGGCCATGATGTGCCGGTGCCGCACTTCGGCGTGGTGTTGGGGATGGCGGAATGGAATGCACTGGCGGAGCGTTTGCAGTCGCTGGGGACGCGCTTCGTGATTGAGCCGGGGATTCGTTTTCAAGGGTTGGTGGGCGAACAGGCGACGATGTTTTTGTTCGATCCTTGTGGGAATGCGCTGGAGTTCAAGGCGTTCAAGGATATTGGGCAGTTGTTTGCCAAGTGAGTGCCTGATAGGGCCTCATCGCGGGCAAGCCCGCTCCCACAGGTCCTTTGGTGTACACAAACAATGTGATCGACAGAAATCACTGTGGGAGCGGGCTTGCCCGCGATGAGGCCAGTGCAGCAACACACGGCTACCGGCCCATCACCCTTTCAGCCTCAGCCAACAGCTCATCCACCGAACCATGCAGCGTCGGATCAAACTCGATCTGCCCGATGCTGAAACGAATATCAAACCCTCGATGCACCGTGGCATTGCGTTCATCGAGCATCTCTTCAAGCCGTGCCTTGATCGCCGTGAGATCCATGCTGCCGGAGCCAGTCAGCAACGCAACAAAGGTCGCGCCTTCCAGCCGGCCGATCACATCGCTTTCCCTGAAACCAATGCGCAGCACATCGGCAAAGGTTTTCAGGGCGTCGTCGCCCTCGGCGCGGCCAAACAGGTAGTTGATGCGTTTGAACTCATCGAGGTTGAAAAACAGCAGCGTCGCCGGCCGCTCCAGTTGTGCGCAGGCCTCCAGCCCCATATGGGCCAGTGCAATGAAACCGTGGCGATTGGGTAACAGGGTCAGCTCATCCATGCTTGCCATCTGCACGCCCGTCAGCTCTTTTTCAGCCTTGCGGGCCAGGTCGCGTAGCAGTTCGCGCTCCTGTAACGGCGTGCGTAATGGGTCTGCAACTACGCCTTTTTTGTGCGGCTTGCCTGAAATCAGCATCACATACTCCAGTGTGGGTATGTTCTTTAGAGCCCTCGATACCGGGTTTGACTCCCTGTTTACGGGCCGTTGGTCAGCTACCCACCACCGGACACGGCCCACCGGCATCCGCCCAGAGCTTGAATTGCGTGACGAAAATGTCATGCGGCACCGGCACCGGCGCGCGATTACCGCCAGGATTCCAGCCCCACAGCACCAGTTTGTCTTCACTGACATGCTTGATCAGCGCGGCGAAATCCCGGTCACCGTTGGCCTTGCGATCCTTGATCATGCTGCACAGTTTGTCCGCTGGCAGGCCGATCCAGGCCATTTTGTGCGCTGCCGGCGGCAGGCTCCAATGTGGCGCACCTGGCGGCGCCTTGGGGCCGTAACTGGCCGGTGGATTGGCTTCAGCGTGGCAACTGGCGCAAGGCAAACCGGCCGCGCCTTTGCCGTCCATGCCGCGCACGACATTCATCGCATGGGGCGTTCCGGCATCGAACTGCAACGGCGAATCACCGGGAATGTGGCAGTTCTGGCAACGCGGGCTCTGGAAGACCTGTCGCACGGTGTCGAAGGCTTTCAGCGCCGCCTTGTCATCGGCGAACAGCTCCGTTGCATAGATAAACAGGCAAAGCAGCAGCACCGAACCGAGCAACCAATGATGTCGTTTCATCTCACACCCCCGACAGCTGCAACGGCAGCTCACGCAGGCGTTGACCAGTCAGAGCGAACACCGCGTTGGCCACCGCCGGCGCCGTCGGCGGCACGCCGGCCTCGCCGATGCCTCCGGGTTTATCGCTGCTGGGCACGATGTGCACTTCAACCACCGGCATCTCGTTGAACCGCAGCACTTGATAGTCGTGGTAGTTGGATTGCACCACTTGGCCGCCCTTGAACGTCAGGTGACTGTGCAAGGTAAAGCCCAGGCCGAAGGCGATGCAGGACTCCATCTGCGCAGCAATGCTCTGCGGGTTCACCGCGATCCCGCAATCGACTGCACAGACCACGCGATGTACGCGGATCGCCAGGTTGTCCTGGGACACCTCGGCGACCTGCGCCACATAACTACCAAACGACTCATGCACCGCCACGCCCAAGGCATGGCCGTCCGGCAGCGGCGCTTTCCAATTGGCTTTTTCCACCGCAAGGTTCAACACGCCCAGGTGTCGCGGATGCTCCTTGAGCAGTGTCCGCCGGTACTCCACCGGGTCTTTGCCCGCCGCGCTGGCCAGTTCATCGATCAACGATTCCATGACAAACGCCGTATGACTGTGCCCCACCGACCGCAACCACAGCACACTGATGCCGGTTTTCGGTGAGTGCAGTTCAACCTGATGGTTGGCCATCCCCTCAAGGTAGGGACTGTCCGCCACACCTTCGACCGAGGTCTTGTCGATACCATCCTTGACCATGGCCGCTTCGAGCATGGTGCCAGCCATGATCGATTGGCCGACCATCACATGCTTCCACGCCACCGGCATGCCATCGGCTCCCAAACCGACCTGCGCCTGATGCAGGAAGGCCGAGCGGTAGTAGCCGCCGCGGATATCGTCCTCGCGCGCCCAAACGGTTTTTACCGGTCCACCGGCCGCTTTGGCGACGTACACCGCTTCGGCGACAAAGTCCGACGTCGGATTGGCTCGCCGACCGAAACCACCGCCAAGAAACTCGGTGTGGATCTCGACCTGCTCAGGTTTGAGCCCGGTGATTTTCCCGGCGACCATTTGGTCCAGGGTCTGGAACTGCGTGCCAGTCCAGATTTCGCATTTGTCTTTGCTGATTTTCACGGTGCAGTTGAGCGGTTCCATCGGTGCATGAGCCAGGTACGGCACGCTGTACTCGACATCGATTTTCTTTGCCGCTGTTGCCAGCGCAGCCTTGGTATCTCCCGCCTGACTGGCCGACAGACCGGGAGTGGCGGCGAGTTTGCGAAAGTCCTCCAGCAGTTTCTGACTGTCGAGCCCGGTGTTCGGCCCCAGGTCCCACTCGACGTGCAGCGCATCGCGCCCCAGCTTCGCCGCCCAATAGTGATCGGCGATCACTGCCACGCCGGTCGGCACCTGCACCACTTTGTGCACGCCGGGCACCGCCAGCGCTTCCGCGCCTTCGAAGGATTTGACGCTGCCGCCGAACACCGGCGAACGGGCGACCATGGCAGTCATCAGGCCGTCGAACTGCACATCCATGCCGAATTTTGCCCGACCGGTGATTTTCTCCGGCGTGTCCAGGCGCTTGGTGGGTTTGCCGATTAGCTTCCAGTCCTTGGCCTCTTTGAGCTTGATCGACGCAGGGTCCGGCACCGGGAGCTTGCCGGCGTCATCAGCCAGTTCGCCGTAAGTAGCGCGCTGGTCGCCAGCAATCACCACACCCGATTCGGTGCGAATCTGCGAAGGCGCCACGTTGAAGCGCTTCGCCGCCGCCTCGATCAACATCAATCGCGCTGCCGCACCCGCCTGGCGATAGCGATCGAACTCCATCCAGGTCGAGGTCGAGCCACCGGTTATCTGCATCCCGCCGAAACCGGCCAAACCATAATCGGCGGCTGAGGCTGGCGAATGTTCGACCTTTATTTTCGACCAGTCAGCGTCCAGCTCTTCAGCGATCAGCATGGTCAGGCCAGTCCAGATGCCTTGGCCCATTTCCGAATGGCCGAGCAATACCGTGACGCTGTTGTCGTTGCCGATGCGCAGGAAGGCGTTGGGGGCGAACACGTTGCCCTGGTTCTCGGCTGCCCCCGCAAAACGATGGGCACCGGGAATGACAAACGCCACCACCAGCCCACCGCCCAACACGGCAGAACCCTTGAGAAAACCGCGACGCGATAACGGGTTGAGACTGTTCATGGCCACCTCAACCCAACTCGGCGGCGCGTTTGACCGCGGCGCGGATTCTTGGATAGGTGCCGCAACGGCAGATGTTGCCCGACAGCGCCTGATCGATGTCGCTGTCGGTCGGTTGCGGAATCTTCGCCAGCAACGCCGCCGCCGACATGATCTGCCCGGACTGGCAGTAACCGCACTGCACCACGTCGAGCTCAGCCCAGGCTTGTTGCACCGGGTGCGAGCCGTCGGTGGACAGGCCTTCGATGGTGAGGATTTTTTGCCCATGGGCCACGGCCGTGGCGGGGGTGATGCAAGAGCGTAGTGGAGCGCCATCGACGTGCACGGTGCAGGCGCCGCATTGGGCCATGCCACAGCCGAATTTGGTCCCGGTCAAGTGCGCGACATCGCGCAAGACCCAGAGCAACGGCATGTCCGCAGGGACATCCAGCTCCTGGTCCTGACCATTGATGTTCAGGGTCAACATTGCGAAGGTCCTCAGACTCACGGTGTTCTGAAGGGGGCGTCGCTGTGGTGATCTGGAACCTACGCGCGCCTCGGGTTATCCCTACAGCTAAGCGCAAATTGATCGGGGGGCTGGGGTGTATCGACCACCGGTCACTTAAGCCGCCGGCGGTGGTTGTCTTGAAGGTGTACATATCCGTTGTTTTTGTAACGGCGAGTTATGGTTCCGCCCTTACGGCGGGTCACTTTCGAAGAGCCGGAATGCCAGCCCAGACGAAAGTAACCAAAGCGCTTTGCCCCTGACGTTCGGCCTCACGATGGGGCGAATACCGCAACAGCACCGTGGGGCGGCCTACCGGCCGGCCTGTCTCTTTAGGCATGCGCGTTTCTTTGTAGGAGCTGTCGAGTGCAACGAGGCTGCGATCTTTTGATCTGGTGCATCCGCAAAATTCTGGTCGGCTGTCAGGTCGGCATCGCCAGCAGGCTGGCTCCCACAGATACCGTGTTACAACAGACTAAACCCTCGGCCCAAACAAAACCCCGGTATAACGCAACAAAAACAACCCAAACGCCACACACCAAAACAACGCCGACATAGCAAGTCCCCACCCAGAAAACGGCACCAACACCACCCGCAAAACCCCCGCAAACAACACCAGAACAAACCCCGCAACAATCGCTTTCGAAGGCACCAAAGCGCGCCCGGTATGCCCCAGACTAACCCGAGCAATCATCGCCAGAATCAACCCGCCCACACCACCCACCGCCAGCGAATGCGTCGCCAGACTCTGCTGCGGCAACAACCCCAAGTGCCACAACGCCATGGCAAAAACCGCCACCACCAGCCACACGTAAGACAGATACAACGACCACAACAACGGCACACCCCACATGCCGCGGTCATGCCATCGCCACAGACGAAACACGTGCAAAACACCCATCAACAAAAACACCGCCGCCAACCAAAGCCTGGGCACGTCGTGCAAGCCAAGGGCAAATGTCAGCGCAACAAAAAAACCACTCACCATCAGGACCCGCGTCGGCCATGGATTGGCAATCGGTGAAGCCGGACGATTCAATCCACGCTGGACAAAGAACGGAATCACCCGCCCGCCAATCACACTCATCAGCGCAGCCACCAGCCACAACGCGGCCAACACACCACGCCGTTGCAGGCCGGCGTCGTCGAGCCAGATCCCCCACAGCGTCATGGCCTGACACCCCGCCAGCAACGCGACCATCAATAGAATCGGATAATTGTCGCGCTTGCGTGCAGCCACCAGATCGCGGCCCAGCACCACGGCCAGCAGCGGCAGGAAAGGTACTTGCAGCAACAGCAACACCGCAGGAGAAACCGGCAACAACCAGACGATCCGTGCCAGCAGCCAAACCAGCACCAGCCCGATCAACGGCCAGCCCTTGAGCCCCGGTCGGCCCGTCCAGTTCGGCACCGCCGTCAGCAGGAACCCGGCGATGATCGCCACGGCGAAGCCGAACGGCATTTCATGCCGGTGCCAGGCGAGCATGCCGCCCACCGGTTGCGCGCCGGGTAATCGGCCGTACAGCCACAGCGCCCAGATCGCTACCGCCAGTGCGGCGAACGCGGCTCCCGCCAGGAAGAACGGACGAAAGCCGAGACTGAAGACGGGGGCGGCGGCCAGTTTGCGCATCAGGCCAGCGCCACTTTCAGCGGCTTGCTCAACCGGTGCTGGGACAGCAGGCGCATCACGTAGCCGATTTTCAGCAGGGTCGGGCCGATGATGGTCATCGCGTGCAACGACACCAGCGCCAGGATCGACAGGTGACCGTCATAAAGGTAAGCGCCGTAGATCCCGGCCAGCAGCATCGCCAGGCCAACGCCGAGTACACGGCTTGAGAGTTGCAGAACATTCTGAGGATTGCTGAAGAAATGGAACATTTTCCGTACTCCTGTCGCAGTTCAGTTGTACGTAAGGTGTATCAAGTCTCGTGCCAGATTTTGAAGCCTTATAAATCAGTTACTTGATAAAACATGAGTCATATCGACTCCACCCATAAATAGTCTTATCGACAAATACAGAGGTCAATTTGACTTCTTTTTACACATCTCCCAACACACTTGTCGATCTACGGCACAACCAGACAAGCCGAGGCTGGCTACGCTGATAGTCCAGCATGCAAAAACCTGCCAAGGAGACCCGCCATGCTCCACGCTCAAAAACTCACGCCCTGCCTGTGGTTCGATGGTCAGGCCGAAGAGGCTGCGAATTTCTATTGTGCGATCTTCGATCACGCAAAAATCACCGCCATCACGCATTACGGCAAGGCTGGCCAAGAGGTTCACGGTCACGCCGAGGGTTCGGTACTGACGGTCAGCTTCGAACTCGATGGACAGACGTTCACCGGCCTCAACGGTGGTCCGAACTTCAAGTTCAACGAAGCGATCTCGTTCCAGGTCAACTGCCAGACCCAGGAAGAAGTCGACCACTTCTGGGGCCGGTTGTCCGCTGGCGGGCCGGTTGAGGCGCAGCAGTGCGGCTGGCTCAAGGATAAATACGGCGTGTCGTGGCAGATCGTGCCGGTGGCGATGATGGAGATGCTCAAAGACCCTGACACAACCAAATCCCAGCGCGCCATGGCGGCGATGATGCAAATGAAAAAACTCGATATCGCCGAGCTGAAACGAGCCTTTAACGGCGAGAGCTAATACACTCCGACGCTGATCTGCCAAGGACTGACCATGAAGCTCTGCAAGCCCAAGGACACCGACAAGGCTCCGCGTTTCTGGCGCGATGACGCCCTGCCCTTCATCGAGGCGCGCGCCATCGCCGATGGGCGCGAGGTCTGCTACACCCGGCACTCCCACGAGCACTTTTCCATCGGTGCGATCACCGCCGGGCGCAGCACCTATGTCCACGAGCAATCACAGTTCGAGGTCAGCGTCGGCACCGTAGTGCTGATGAATCCCGCCGATGTGCATGCCTGCAATCCGATCGACGACCAGCCCTGGTCGTACCTGATGTTGTACGTCGATACCGCGTGGCTCACGGATTTGCAGCATCAGCTTGGCTTCAGCGATGACCTGGCGTTTCGCCGATTTGCGATCACCCACACCGCTGATTTGGCCTTGTTCGCGGGGCTGGAAGGTTTGTATGAAGTGCTGGTCGATCCGCAGCAGGATGTGCTGCGCAAACACAGCGCGGCGGTGGAGTTTTTCAGCGAAGTGCAGCTACGGCTGAACCCCATCGATCAGCCGTTACGCGAGCCGAATTTCAAACTGGAACGCGCCGCCGATTTCATCCGCGAACACTGCACGCATATGCTCAAGCTCGAAGACATTTGCGAGGCGGCGCAGTTGTCGCCGTCGTACCTGATCCGCGCATTCAAGCAGCATTACGGCATGACGCCCCACGCCTTCCTGGTCAACCGGCGCATCCAGTTCGCCCGGGATCAATTGCGCAGCGGCAAGCTGATCGCCGATGTTGCACTCGAAGCAGGATTTGCCGATCAGGCGCATTTTCAACGGGCGTTCAAACAGCATCTGGCGGCGACGCCGGGACAGTATCGCGGCTGATTAAGGCAACAGCAGATACACCGCACTCACCGCCAGCAACAACGCCATGACCCGGTTGAACCAGCGCATGCCCGCCGGGTTGTTCAGATAGCCGCGCAAGAACGTCCCGGCATAGGCCCAACACCCGACCGAGACGTAGCAAATCACCAGATACACCGCCGCGAATTGCCACACCAGCCGCGCCTCGCCATCGGCAACGAATGCGCCCATGCCGGCCACGCAGGCCAGCCAGGCCTTCGGATTGAGCCATTGCATCACCGCGCCATACAACATCGACGGCGCGCGGCCCGAGTCCTTCGCCTCCAGTTGCCCGTTGTCGGCCGCCAGTTTGAACGCCATGTACAACAGGAACGCCACACCAGCCCATTGCACAACCTGGGTCATGGCCGGCCAAATCTGCAACAACTCATGCAAGCCAAGCCCCATCAGCACCAACAGCAACACAAACCCCAGGGTCGCCCCGGCCACATGCCGCTGACTGGCCTTGAAGCCGAAACGCGCCCCCGAACTCAATGCCACGATGTTCACCGGCCCCGGCGTGATTGAAGCGGCCAGCGCAAACGCGGCCATGGACATGATCAAACTCATCGCACACCTACTCTCAGTCAATTGAACCAGGCCCCACGGTAAAGAGCCCAGTGGTGCACGTATTGAAGAAAACTGCCCTGAGAGCGCTTGTTACGAGTAATAGCCAACCACCCTCTTCACCTTCACCAATGCCTGGCGCAACGAGTCCATGTCCACCGAACCCAGTGCCAGGCGAATCGCGTGCGGTACATGGGTGGTGATGGCAAAGGGTTCGGCGGGCGACACCGACACCTGCTCGCGCATCAACGCCATGGCGATCTGGTCGGCACGGGCGTCTTCGGCCAACGGCAGCCAGATGAAATACGACGACGGATGGCTGATGGTCCTGAGCCCCGCCAGCACCTCGCGCGCCAGCGCTTGTCGGGCCTGAGCGTCCGCACGTTTTTGCGCTTCCAGTTTGAGCACGGTGCCGTCGTCGAGCCAGGCCGTGGCAATCGCCGTCATCACGCCCGGCGTGTTCCACGTGGTCGCCATGATCGTGCGTTCAAACCCGGCGATCCATTGCGCTGGCGCGGCGATAAAGCCGACGCGCAAACCGGTGGCGATGTTCTTCGATAAACCGCTGACGTACACGGTTCGCTCCGGCGCCATTTCAGCCAGCGGTGGCGGTACGTTTTCGGCGAGAAACGCGTAGGCCGCATCCTCGATGATCGTCAGGTCATGCTGGCGCGCAATCGCCACCAACCGTTCGCGCTGCTCGACATCCATCACCCAGCCCAGCGGATTGTGCAAAGTCGGCATCGAGTACACGGCGCGTACCGGACGGCTGCGACAGAGTTTCTCCAGTGCGGCCAAATCAGGCCCGTTTTCCGTCACGGGAATGGGCAAGACTTCAAGGTGCAGTGTCTCGGCCAGCGTCTTGAAACCCGGATAGGTCAACGCGTCAGCGGCGATCACGTCGCCGGGCTTGAGCAGCGTCATCATCACCACCGCCAGGCCATGCTGGGCGCCGCTGACGATCAACACCTGTTCAGCCGGCACACTCAAACCCCGCTCGCCCAAATGCCGCGCGACTGAAGCGCGTTCGTGCAGGCGTCCGGCGTGGGGCTGGTAGCGCAGAAGGGCTTCGAGATCGCCGGACAACGCGAGCTGACGCAGCGCGTTGCGCAACAGGTCAGCTTGTCCGGGCAATGACGGATAGTTGAAGTTCAGATCGATCATGCCCGCCGCCACCACGGACTGCGAAATACCCTGCCCCGGTGGCAGCGAAGTTTCCCTGACAAACGTCCCGCGCCCGGTTTCGCCGCTGACCAGGCCCATGCTTTCAAGTTCGGCATACACCCGGCTGGCAGTGACCAGCGCCAGGCCGTGCTCGGTGGCTAGTTGCCGATGCGTCGGCAGGCGCGTACCGGGCGGCAGTTGCCCCGATCGGATGTCAGCAGCAAAGGCGTCAACCAGGGTCTTGTAGCGGGAACGAGGCATGTCGAGATGTATCCATGACAATTTTTTGATTGTATTGATACTCAGCCATACGATGGCTTTCGTGCAATCAATAAGTGAGCGTGAGCCAAATGGAACGGACTTCGAACCTGCAAAACCGGACGCTGGACAGCAATACCAGCGGCTGGATCAACGGCCTGATCGGTGTGGTGATCTTCAGCGGTTCGCTGCCGGCGACTCGGCTGGCGGTGCTCGAATTTGACCCGGTATTCCTGACCGTCGCCCGCGCCACCATCGCGGCGATTCTGGCGCTGTGCCTGCTGCTGTTATTCAAGGAAAAACGCCCTGCGCGCAGTCAAATCGTGCCGCTGATCATCGTGGCTATGGGCGTGGTGGTCGGCTTTCCCCTGTTGACCGCGCTGGCGTTGCAGTACGTGACCTCGGCGCACTCCATCGTCTTCGTCGGCCTGCTGCCACTCGCGACGGCGGTGTTCGGTGTACTGCGCGGCGGCGAGCGCCCACGGCCGGTGTTCTGGATTTTCTCGGTACTGGGCAGTCTGCTGGTGGTCGGGTTCGCCGCCTCCCAAGGCCTGACCGCCTCACCGCAGGGCGACATCCTGATGCTGTTGGCGATCCTGGCCTGCGGCCTCGGTTATGCCGAAGGCGCGAAGTTGTCGCGCACACTCGGTGGTTGGCAAGTGATTTCCTGGGCGCTGGTGCTGGCATTGCCGGTGATGGCGGCGCTGACTTGGTGGCGGATGCCGGCGTCTTTCAGCGGGATCAGCACGCCAGCGTGGTTCAGCCTGGCGTACGTGTCGCTGTTCAGCATGCTGATCGGTTTCGTGTTCTGGTATCGCGGGCTCGCCCAAGGCGGAATTGCCGCCGTCGGCCAACTGCAACTGCTGCAACCGTTTTTTGGTTTGGCACTGGCCGCGACTTTGCTGCACGAACACGTCAGCATTGGCATGCTTGGCGTCACGCTCGCGGTGATCCTCTGCGTCGCCGGAGCGAAGCGATTCGCCAAATAACACTCAAGGCAATGTGTCGACCTTGTGCGTCGTCACTGCGGGGTCCCGCCGGGCGTTTTCCATGGCCGCCACCAGGTCCTTGGCACCCGAGCCCCATTTCGAAATGACCTTGAAGGCGTCGGTGAAGGACACGTCCAGCGGATGCACGCGGCTGGCTTCGAGGATGTAGATCGCACCAGCCAATGGCGTCGGCACCGACGGCACGAAAATGGTGTAGCGACCATCCTCGAACACCTCGATGATGAAGGCCGGGACCAGCGCCTCTTCGATCTCGACCAGCGCGGGTTTCCACACCGTCTGGTGGCTGTCTCCCGCCACCTGCTGCGTCAGGCTGCGGAACAGTCCGTAGCCGGGAATGCGTTCGAACAAACCCTTTTCCGCTCGTTCCCGGGCCGCTCTACCCAATCGCGTACGCAGGCCTGCGCCGATCAGGAAGCAGATCAACAACACCAGGATCAACGACAAGAATTGTTCGGCAGGCAGCCACTCCGGAAGGATTTTGGTGAAGGGCCGCACCAGTTGCCCGAGGGATTTCATGCCCTTGAGCAACACCAGAATGGCCAGGTAGATCGGGATGATGACCAGCAGACCAGCGATCACTCTTTTGGTGAAATACCCAAGTACCTGTTTCATGTGCACTACCCTCGTCGAAGGACCGGGCCGCGCGAACCAACGTCGGCTGATTGACGATAGTACGAGACCGCCGGCCTCACAAGGACAGGACCGGCGCCGGGCAACAGCCCCTTGTACGGTGATTTCTTCCCGTGACTGTATGGGTCAGGCACCACGAATGTCGTGATAAAAATACGGTTCTCGCTACAGGAGCCGCCCCCATGGACCTCGCCACCCTCACACTCTTTCTGCCGGCCTGCTTCGCCCTGAACATGGCGCCGGGGCCGAACAACCTGCTGTCGGTCAGCAACTCGACGCGCTACGGCTACCGCACCGCGTGTGTGGCCGGCGTCGGCCGCTTGCTGGCGTTCGCCGGGATGATCGCCCTCGCCTCGGCGGGCCTGGCGGTGGTGCTGCAAACCTCTGAGCTGTTGTTCTACGGAATCAAGATTCTGGGCGCTGCGTACCTGTTCTACCTCGCCTGGCAACTGTGGCGGGCTGACCCCGGTGTAGAAAACGTATCGACCGGCGCGCAAGCCGGATTGCTGGCATTGGCCCGACAGGAGTTTCTGGTGGCGGCGGGCAATCCCAAGGCGATCCTGATCTTCACCGCGTTCCTGCCGCAATTCGTCGACCCGACCCGCGCTATCACCCCGCAGTTCGCGGTGTTGGGCGCAATGTTCCTGATGTTGGAATGGATCGCCATCGCAGCCTACGCCTACATGGGTTTGCACATGCGACGCTGGTTCGCCAAGCCGTCGGGCAAGCGGATATTCAACCGTTGCTGCGCGGGGTTGTTGTCGGCGGCAGCCTCGGTGTTGCTGATGGCGCGGCGGGCCTGAATTCCCTGTCGATTTTCCGGTGGAGGCCGGCCATGACGCGTTCTATGCTGCGCCCATGAACCTACAAAACACGCTGTTGCCGCCCCACGCCGAGATGGTTCGCGCCATGCTCGAACGAGACACCGCCTACGAGGGGGTGTTCTTCACGGCGGTCAAGACCACCGGGATCTTCTGCCGACCAGGCTGCACCGCACGCAGCCCGAAACCGGAGAATGTCGAGTTCTTCGCTCACGCCGATGAATGCCTTGCGGCGGGCTACCGCGCGTGCCTGCGTTGCAAACCCATGGACGCTGCTGCGATCGCGCCGGACTGGGTGCAGAAGCTGTTCAGATCGGTAGACATTGATCCCGAGCTGCGCTGGACAGATGCGCAGTTGCAGGCCGAAGGTATCGAACCGCTGAAATTGCGCCGCTGGTTCAAGCAGCATTTCGGCATGACCTTTCATGCCTGGCTGCGCACCCGACGGCTGGGCATGGCGTTGGGCGGAATCAAACAGGGCGATTCGATCGACAGCGCGGCGTTCGATTCAGGTTACGAATCCCTGAGCGGGTTTCGCGATGCCTTCCAAAAGTCTTTCCACATCACACCGGGTCGCGCCGCCAACAGTGAGCCCTTGCTGTTCACCCGGCTGACCACGCCGCTGGGGCCGATGATCGCCATGGCCGAACGCCGTGGACTGGTGCTGCTGGAGTTTCTCGACCAGCCTTCGCTGACCCGCGAAGTGGATGCACTACAGAATCGCTATGGCTACGCCGTAGCCCCCGGGCACAACGGGCATTTACAGCAAATCGAAGAGCAACTGGCCGCGTATTTTGCCGGTAACCGCACTGAATTCAGCGTGGCCCTGCACATGCCCGGCAGCGAGTTCTCCCGCCAGGTCTGGGCCGAACTGGCAAAAATCCCCTACGGCCGGACTACCACTTACGGTGCTATCGCAGCGACGCTCGGCAAGCCTGGTGCCAGTCGCGCCGTGGGCCTGGCCAACGGGCACAACCGCCTCTCGATTGTCGTGCCCTGCCATCGGGTGATCGGTGCCGATGGCTCGTTGACGGGCTACGCTGGAGGCCAGCCGCGCAAGGCGTTTCTGCTCAGGCTGGAAAACGCGGCGGTGCAGATCACTGAACAACTCGCACTCTGATCTTCGTCAGCACTCAAGGATGCTTGATGTCCGACCTTTATTTGCCCGCGACGAAATTCCTGGCGTCTATCGATGACGATTGGCGTCGGCATATCGCCGCCGTCGGCCCGTGCCTGCATCAACCCCACGCGGCTCGTGATCCCTATGAGTCGCTGGTGCGGGCGATTGCCTATCAACAACTGCACGCCAAGGCCGGGGATGCGATTGTCGGTCGGCTGCTGGCGTTGTTTCCAGCGAGCGCGTTCCCGCGACCGGAGCAAATCGTCGCCACTGATTTCGACCGACTGCGCAGTTGCGGCTTTTCCGCCGGCAAGATCGCGACCATCCACGGCATCGCCCAGGCGGCGCTGAATGGCGTAGTGCCGGATTACGCCACGGCGCTGGCCATGGACGATGAGGCGCTGATCGAACGATTGATCACCCTGCGTGGCGTCGGTCGCTGGACCGTCGAGATGCTGTTGATCTACAGCCTCGAACGACCGGATATTTTGCCGGCCGATGACTTTGGCGTGCGTGAGGGGTATCGGCGGCTAAAGGGGCTGGAGGTGCAGCCGACGCGCAAGCAGATGATTGAGATCGGGTTGGCGTGGAGTCCTTATCGGACTGTGGCTGCCTGGTATTTGTGGCGGGTACCCACCCGGTAGACCGCGTTATCGTTTATCGCGGGCAAGCCCGCTCCCACAGGTTTACCGGTATACATACATTTGTATACGACTCGGACACTGTGGGAGCTGGCTTGCCAGCGATGGCGTCAGCCCATTCAACACATCACCCAACGCCCATCACAACCCCGATTTCAACCGGCTGAACGCCCGGATCAGTGCCCGGTTGAACGCCTTGCCGTTGTCATTCTTGCTGTACAACGACGCACGCACCGCCTGCGCCGGATAGGTCCCCGGATCGTCGCGAATCGCCGGGTCGATCAAGCCATCCGCCGCCGTGATCGCATTGGCGTAGTGGATGGTGTCGGTGATCGGCGCGATCACTTGCGGGGTCATCAGGTAATCCATCAACGCCAGGCCGGCCTGCGGATGCGGCGCGTCCTTGGGAATGACCATGGCGTCGAACCAGATCAACGTGCCCTCCTTCGGAATCCGGTACTTCAGCGAATACGGCTTGCCCGCCGCCTCGGCCTGGCCCGCCGCGATGGCCACGTTGCCGTTCCACGACATCGCCACGCAGGTGTTGCCGTTGGCCAGGTCGCTGATGTTCAGGTCGTTGTCGAAGTAGCGAATGTACGGCCGAATTTTCGCCAGTTGCTGCTCGGCGAGTTTCAGGTCGTCGAGGTTCTGGCGATTGATGTCCAGCCCCATGTACTTCATGACCGCCGCGAACACTTCATTGGGATCGTTGAGCAGGCTGACCCCGCAATCGGCGAATTTCGACACCACGGCCGGGTCGAACAGCATCGCCCAACTGTCCGTGGGCGCATCGGGCAGACGCTGCTTGACGGCTTCCTGCTGGTAGCCCACGCCGGTGGTGCCCCAGGCGTAGATCCCGGCGTATCGATTGCCCGGATCGAACACCGCCATGTGCTGGCGAAACTCCTCGCCGACCCCGGCAAAGTGCGGCAGTTGCTGCTTGTCCACGGTCTGGATCGCGCCGCTCTGAATCGCTCGGGACAGATGCTGTCCCGCCGTCAGTACCAGGTCATAGCCGCTGCGACCGGTGAGCAGTTTGGTCTCGACGGTTTCCAGGGAATCGAAGTGATCGACCACTACATGGATGCCGGTTTTCGCCTCGAAATTCTTCAGGGTGTCCGGGGCCAGGTACTCGCCCCAGATGTAAAGATTGACCACCGGTTTCGCGGTGTCAGCGGCCTGCACACACAGGGGTGCAAGCACCAGCATTAACGCTTGAGTCAGTTTGTGCAGGCCCATGATTTACGCTCCCTTTTGGTTGCTGGCGATGCCCGCGTACTGCGGCATGGTGATGCACGCGACGTTCCCGCCGCCGAGGAGAATTTCCCGGGAGTTCTCGATGCCGACGATGTTGTGCTGCGGGAACAGTTCGGCGAGGGTCGCCATTGCCACTTTGTCGTTACGATCACCAAACAGCGGCACCACGATCGAGCTGTTGCCGGCGTAATAGTTGATGTACGACGCGCAGATTTTCGTCCCCGCCTGACGGGTATGGGTGCTGTCCTGCTGGTCCAGACCTTCAGCCTCTTCGGCGGTCCACTCCAGAACATCCGGTTGCGGCAGTTTGTGCACGGTCAACTCGCGGCCACGGCTGTCGCGGGTGCTGCGCAGGATGTCGTAGGCCTCCTGATAGATTTCCCACTGTGGGTCATCGCGATTGTCAGTCCATTGCAGCACCACTTCACCGGGGCGCACGAAACAGGCGAGGTCGTCGACATGGCCATCGGTTTCGTCGAACTTGCAGCCGCGAGGCAGCCAGATCACCTGCTCCGCGCCGAGGTAATCGGTCAGGCGGCGAGTGACTTCATCCTTGCCCAGATGCTGGTTCCGATTGCGATTGAGCAGGCATTGCTCGGTGGTGAGGATGCTGCCCTGGCCGTCGCTCTGGATGCCGCCGAGCTCGGCAATCAACGGTGCGCGATAACGGTCGAAGCGTTCGATTTCGAGGATCTTGCTTGCGATCTGATCGTCCTTGTCCCACGGGTAGTACAAGCCGCCGTCGAGGCCGCCATAAGCGTTGAATTCGAAGTCGACGCCACGCACTTCGCCGCTCTGGTCGTTGACCACAAAGCACGGGCCACTGTCGCGAAACCAGGTGTCGTTGCAGGTCATTTCCACCACTCGCACTTGCGGCGGTAGCTGTCGACGCGCAGTGGCGAATTGCGCGGCGGAGGCACACACGGTCACCGGTTCGCTCATGGAAATCGCCGTGACGATCTGCACCCAGACTTTCTGCGCAGGCTTGGCGCCGTTGCGCCACACATCGGTACGCTCCGGCCAGCCGAGCCAGCAACCGGACTTGGTTTCGAATTCACCGGGCAGGCGGAAACCGTCGAATTTGGGAGTGGAATCGAGCAAACGTGCCATGGGCAAACCTCATCAGCGGGGATTGGAATGACCACAGGCTAAGGTCGCCGGCGCCCTCCTCGCCAACGATGATTATTTCGGAACACTTGAATTAAACTCATCAATCGATCAGTTGATCATTGAACCAATCCAGCATCTGCGCCACCGCTGGACGCTCCAGCCGCACGCGTTCGCACACCAGCGCATATTGGCCCAACGCGGTCATGCTCGAAGTAAAAGGTCGTACCAGTCGACCGCTGAGCAAGTCTTCCTGCGCCGTCAGGTTATCGCCCATGGCCACGCCCTGCCCCTGCGCCGCCGCTTCCAGTGCCAACCCGGCGTGGGCGAAATACAGTTGCCGTTCGGGGCGCTGATCGCCGGCATGGCTGGTGAGCCACGCGGTCCAGGTCTTGCCGTCCTGATCGTCGTGCAGCAGGCAATGGCGCGCGAGATCCTTCGGTGTTTTCAGCGTGGCCTGGTTGAACAGGCCGGGGCTGCACACCGGGAAGAACTGCAACGCGGGCAATGGCCGGACGAAATACGCGCTACTGTCCACCGGCCCGGTGCCGTAGGTGATCGCCAGGTCGATGTCCTCTCCCGGTGCCGAGGCGTCGATCGGTTGTTCGTAGAGATGCAGGGTGATGTGCGGGTAACGCGCGTAGAAATCCGTGAGGCGACTCATCAGCCACTTTTGCGCCAATTCAGCAGTCACGGCCAGGCGCAACACGGCGAGGGATGACGGATCGCGCAGTTCGTCGCAGGCCTCGCCGATCAGTTCGAAGGCTTGCTGCAAACTTTGCATCAGGCGCCCGGCGGCCATGGTCGGGCGGATCTGCCGGCCTTCGCGGACAAACAGCGACACGCCGATCTGTTCTTCCAGTTGGCGGATCTGATGGCTGACCGCGCTGTCGGTGACACACAACTCTGCCGCCGCCCGGCCGAAATGGGCATGACGGGCGGCGCATTCGAAGGTTCTGAGGGCTGCCAGGGAGGGTAAGCGTCGCATCGGGTCAGGTCCGGGATTCGGGGGTGTTCATGCTGACCTGATGGGACATAAGCGTCCAGTGGGACCGCGTCATCGTTCATCGCTGGCAAGCCAGCTCCCACAAGGATCGGGCGTGCATGCAACATTTGGCTCGACACATAACCTGTGGGAGCGGGCTTGCCCGCGATGGCGTCGGCACATTCACCGCTACCCCACCCGCCTATCACGGTTACTGATCAACGATGACACTGGACCATCCCGGGCGCATGTTGACGCTTCAACCGGAGGGATTCGACATGCTCAACGCACTCAAGCAAATCAACTCAACCTCAGCCTTCAACCGCTGGGCCGGCTTCGAAGTCACCCGCGCGGAGAGCGGTGAAGCCGAACTCAGCCTGGCGTTTCGCGAAGAGGACATGGCGCAATATGCCGGTTTCCTGCATGCCGGGCTGATCGGTGCAATGCTCGACACGGCGTGCGGTTTCGCCGCCGGAACGGTCGCCGGCAATGTGCTGGCTTCACACTTCACGGTCAACTGCCTGGCGCCCGCTGTCGGTGAGGTTTTCATCGCTCGGGGCAAGGTCGTCAAGGCCGGAAAAAAGCAGGTCTTTGCCCGCGCCGAGCTGTTCGCGCAAACGGGAGATCAACTGAAATTGGTCGCAACCGGCGATGCGATTCTGGTACCGGTCTAGGCTGATGTGATAAATCCCAAGACCTGCCGGAGGTCGCCATGCAACTCGAAGGCTCCTGCCATTGCGGCGCGGTATCGTTCAGCTTGACCAGCGCCCACCCCTACCCTTATCAACGCTGCTATTGCTCGATCTGCCGCAAGACCCAGGGAGGTGGCGGTTATGCAATCAACATTGCCGGTGACGCCCACAGCCTGAAAGTACGCGGGCGCAAGAACATTGCGATTTACCATGCGCTGCTCAAGGGCGAAGGTGAGCAGCGTGCCCACCGCAGCAGCGCCGAGCGGCATTTCTGCTCGGTGTGCGGTTCGGGGCTGTGGCTGTTCAGCCCTGAATGGCCAGAGTTGATTCACCCCTTCGCATCGGCCATCGATACCCCGTTGCCGGTGCCGCCGGAACATACGCATTTGATGCTCAGTTCCAGGGCACCTTGGGTCGAGGCCAAGGTGCGGCCGGGGGACAAACAGTTTGATGTCTATCCCGAAGAGTCGATTGCGCAATGGCATGAACGACTGGGGTTGAGTAAATAAAGCTGGGCGTCAATTTTCCAAACCTTTTGCAATACACGTTACTTAACGCCAAAAAACAAAACTGCTTAATCTAGGAGCTCAGCACAACCCCAAATCAAATCATAAGCATGGATAGCAAAATGAACATCGACATTGAACAATCGTTTGTCGCGACACTTAATATGTTCGATCACAAAGTTAATTTACTTGAACAACTTCATGGCAAGCCCGCACTGGCCACCGTCAATTTGTTCAGCGGCGGGTTCTTTACCGGAAAACCCCAGACACGTGATCACTCGAGTCTGTTAGGCATCCGCCCAAATGCCCAGTCCGGACCGGTGCAACCGTTGAAGCTGCACTTTCTCCACACCACCGCAGGCTACGTGCTTTCCATAAGGAACGAAGGAGAACACTACAACAAGAAAGTCAGCGAACGCTGGCTGGAAGTGCTCGGAACTATCGACTCAGAAGATGACGAGCCGACAGTTTTCACTCTTGTGGATCAGCACAACAAGTCCGTCACCTTGAAAGACTTTCGCACCGTTCATACTCCCATCTCCCTAATGACTGAAGACAAAAAGTATGTAGGCGGACTTACTGTAAAAGGCTCACCTTATATTTATCTTGCCAACACCCATGAACGCTCAAAAATAACGTTCATCGTAAGTATCCTTGAAAGAAAGGTGTCTCACTCGGTGACCTGATCCCCTCTTTGATGGCAAAAAAAATCGGCCTGGATGGCCGATTTTTTCCCGGGTACTTTTCGCCGCTTACGCCGCAGCAGGTATACCGCTGTGAAAGCGGAATTCCACATCCGGCGACTCGATCAGTTCCTGCTCGGCGGCACGGACCTTGTCGATCACCTGGGCAATGTCCTTCGCGTCGCCGTACTGGTAAGCCAGTTTCAGATAACCCTGGAAATGCCGCGCTTCGCTTTTGAGCAGGCCGAAATAGAACTTGCCCAGCTCTTCGTCCAAGTGCGGCACCAGCGCTTCGAAACGCTCGCAGCTGCGGGCTTCGATGAACGCGCCGACCACCAGCGTATCCACCAGTTTCACCGGTTCGTGACTGCGCACCACTTTGCGCAGGCCCGAGGCGTAACGCCCGGCGGACAACTGACGCAGTTCGATCTTGCGCTTTTTCATCAGGCGCATGACTTGTTCATGGTGCACCAGCTCTTCCCGGGCCAGGCGCGACATCATGTTGATCAGGTCGACGTGGGAGTGATATTTAGCAATGAGGCTCAGCGCGGTGCTGGCAGCCTTGAATTCGCAGTTCTTGTGGTCGATCAGCAGGGTTTCCTGATCGGCCAGCGCAGCCTGGACCCAGCCGTCGGGGGTGCGACAGCCAAGGAATTCGTGAATTTCGGGAAGGATCATGGGGCCCACGGGATAAAAGGTTCAAAACGAAGGGCGCCGATTATACCGGCCTGCGGGCAGACCACCAGTCGCCGACCGTTGATATGTATCAACACCCAGGCCTGCGGGCAGCAACTATAGTTGTGCAACGCCGTGCTTTTTCATTTTCAGGAGATCCCGATCATGCAAGCCATACGCAGCATTCTGGTGGTCATCGAGCCCGAACACGCGGAAAGCCTGGCGCTCAAACGGGCCAAGTTGATTGCCGGTGTGACCCAGGCGCATTTGCACCTGCTGGTGTGCGATCCGAAACATGATCACAGCGGCATGCTCGGTGTGCTCAAGGCCGCATTGCTGGAGGACGGTTACAGCGTCACCACCGAGCAGGCCTGGAACAAGAGCCAGCACGAAACCATCGTCGAAGTGCAGCAGGCCGAAGGTTGCGGACTGGTGGTCAAGCAGCACTTCCCCGACAGTGCGCTGAAAAGAGCCCTGTTGACTCCCGCAGACTGGAAGTTGCTGCGCCATTGCCCGACTCCGGTGCTACTGGTGAAAACCGCCGGCTCGTGGAAGGACAAGGTGATTCTGGCGGCCGTCGACGTCGGCAACTCCGACTCCGAACACCGCCACCTGCACAACACCATCATCGATCACGGCTATGACATCGCCACCCTGGCCAAGGCTCACTTGCACGTGATCAGCGCCCATCCGTCGCCGATGCTGTCGTCGGCCGACCCGACGTTTCAACTCAGCGACACCATCGCGGCGCGCTATCGCGAGCAGTGCAAGGCGTTCCAGGCGGAATTTGATATCGACGATGAGCACCTGCATATCGAGGAAGGCCCGGCCGATGTGTTGATCCCTTTCATGGTGCACAAGCTGCAAGCGGCGGTGACGGTGATCGGCACCGTAGCGCGCAGCGGGTTTTCAGGGACGTTGATCGGCAATACGGCGGAAGTGGTGCTTGATGCGGTGGAGAGTGATGTGCTGGTGCTCAAGCCGCAGGAGATCGAGGATCATCTGGAGGAAATTGCGGGTAAGCATTGAGGCAAGATCAAAAGATCGCAGCCTGCGGCAGCTCCTACATAAGATCGCGCTCAACCTGTAGGAGCTGCCGCAGGTTCGGGCCGCGATCGGACGATCTTTTTCAGCCGCCGAAGACGTCTTTGAGGAACCCCGGCGCAATATAGCGCTGGTAATGCGCCTCGGAGAGCAGGAAAAACTCCCGATCGATGGCATCGCGCAACTCCGGCAGGTTCCAGTCGCGGAACTCCGGCAGCAACACCATCCCGTAGGCTTCCAGGTTGTTGATCACCCGCGCGC
>RCUS01000545.1_pt1 | contig 24282 bp, 27 predicted proteins | sample 2166221 | NCBI WGS metagenome assembly RCUS01 (sample SAMN09932758, study PRJNA488358) | compost metagenome | isolation source: compost soil in cyclohexanecarboxylic | place: Germany: Experimental Botanical Garden | reverse complement strand
GGCCCGTTCGGCGACCGCAGCGCGCTGCGCAACCGTCCCGACGATCCGCTGGTGCAGGAGTGGAAGCGGCAAGCCATCGCCCAGCTGACGGCACAGGCGGACGAGGCGGAACTGAGCAGCGTTTCCACCCTGATGATGGCCTACCTGCGCGATGGGGAGGTGGTGCGCAAGGACGCGCCCCAGGCGTATGGATATTTGCTGGCCCTGCGCATGGTATACGACGATATCCTTGCGCCAGGCACGACGAATCCCTACCAGGATGAATACTGGCACTGGCTGCAAAACGAATTGACACCCGAGCAGCAGGCCGCCGCCACCCTCAAGGCACAGGCCATCGCCGCGAAATTCCGCCAGCATGCGGGCCGTCCCGCGCAGGGCTGAGTGCGTAAGCTGGCCCGTGCATGACTGGCCCGGGCAGCGGCCCGTCACGGCATGGCGCAGACCTGGCATGGACCAGCCTGGCATGCACCAGGCCGGGTATGGACGAGGCCGGGTATGGACCAGCCCGGGCATGAGGCGCCCGGCTGTGGCCCCGGCCGAGCATGAACAAGCCCGTGCATGAGCAAGCCCTTGCATGGGGGCGCCGCTGCCGCCCCGTGCGTGCGGCGGCAATTCGAGCGGCCGCTCAGGCAGCCGCTCAGGCAGCCGCTCAGGCAGCCGCTCAGGCAGCCGTCTTGCGGCGCCGTATGCTATACCCGATCAGGCCCAGCCCGGCCAGCAGCATGGCGTAGGTTTCCGGTTCGGGCACGGCCGTGGTGATGGAAATGTCCAGCACGGAATCACGCGTGCCGGTGCCGCTCGCCACCAGGGTGTAGGTGCCTGGCCCCAGCTGGCCGTTGAAGGTCGAATGGGCAAAGGCGCCCAGCACGCCGGTGAAGGTATCCGATTGCACCAGGTTATTGCTGGAGTCGAACAGGTCGATGTTGACGCCGGTCAGGCGGGGACCGAATTCAGTGGCGCCGGTGACCAGCCATGCGGCGTTGCCTGTAAATGCCTGCACGCCGGCACCGACCGTAAAGGTGGTCGTTTGCAGCAGCGAGCCGCGTTCCGTCGTGAAGGTATCGACGAACAGCGTGTCGTTCACCAGCAGTGGCGTGGCCACCACGGCGGTCGAGACCAGATGGTTGTAGAACACGGCTTGCGTTTCAGCCTGCGCGACTGGCGCCAGCAGGGTGCAGCCGAGCAGCAGCGCCGCGCCAGCCTTGGATACGGTGAGAGAGTTCATAGCATGCTCCTGTGTACTGTCAATTGAAATGGCGTGCGTCGTGGCGCAGCGCAAAAGCGCAGGCTGGACGCGTGGAATGGGTTAGCTATGCCGGCGGGGAACGATGTTCGTGTCAGTGAGGAAAGTCTCACCGGGAGTTGGGCGGCGTACGCTAGGGAAGAGCATATCGTTATCATTTGCCGCACGTTTGAGCGTGCTCAAATGTGCGGGGGACGCGGACCGCAGCTGTTGTTTCTGCGTGCAGGCCATCGCATCGCATGGCGTGGCATGACATGGCATCGCATCGCATCGCATGGCATCGCATGGCGTGCGGGCAGGGCGCTGGCGGATGCGCACGCCAGGCGAAGCTTGTGGCATCATGGCGGGTTGCCATGATTGCAAGCCACAGCATGACCCTGTCTGCCCCTCCCTCTGCCCGGGCTCCCGGCCCCGATCTGCTGCGTGCCGTGGCCATCGCCTGGATCATGCTGTATCACCTGGAAAGCCATGGCCTGCGCCTGCCCGGCCGCCTGATCGCCTATGGCTGGATGGGCGTGGACCTGTTTTTCGTCCTCAGCGGCTACCTGATCGGCTGGCAGTTGCTGCGCCCATGGGCGCTGGGCACGCCTCCCGCGTGGCGCCCGTGGTGGACGCAATTCATGCTGCGCCGCGCCCTGCGCATCCTGCCTGCCTATGGCACCGTGCTGGCGCTGTATGTGCTGCTGCCCGCGTCCCGCGAGGCGGAGCTCATGCGGCCGCTGTGGCAATTTCTGACCTTCACCATCAATGTGCTGCCCGGCGCGCCCGAGGCACGCGCCTTTTCGCATGCCTGGTCGCTGTGCGTGGAAGAGCATTTTTATCTGCTGCTGCCGCCTGTCGCGTGGTGGCTGGCGCGCCGGCCCGCCGCCGGCAAGACGGTGGCCGCGGCGCTGGGCGTGCTGTTGGGCGGCATGCTTCTGCGTGCCTGGCTATGGCGGCAGGAACTGGCGCCGCTGCAGGGGCAGGGCGCCTATGTCGGGCGCTTCATCGCGCTCATCTACATGCCCAGCCCGGTCCGCCTCGATGGCTTGCTGATGGGGGTGATGCTGGCTGTCGTGCGCGGTTTTCGTCCCGCCTGGTGGGCGGCGCTGATGGCGCGTGGCACCCTGTTGCTGGGCGCGGGGATGGCGGGACTGGCGCTGGCCATGTGGCTGCTGCGCGGCGTGCCGGACTTTGCCGGCATCGTTTTCGGCTATCCGCTGCTGTCGTGCAGCCTGGCATGCGTGCTGGCAGGCTGCCTCAGCGAACAAAGCTGGCCCGGCCGCTGGCGCGTGCCCGGCGCGGCGGCCCTGGCCACTCTGGCGTTCAGCCTGTACCTGACGCACAAGCAGGTGTATCACGCGCTCGACGCCTATCTTGGCGATGCGCTGGGCGGCTCGCCCGTGCTGGTGTTTTGCCTCTACAACGGCGCGGCCTTGCTGGCGGCGGCCGCGCTGTACTGGCTGGTGGAGCGGCCGGGCCTGCGGCTGCGCACGCGCCTGCTGGCGCCCGTGCCCGGGCAAGGCTTGCAGCCATCGGCATAGGCGCAAACGCGCACCGTGCCGCGCTGGCCGCAGCTATTTTCCACACTGGGATGTAAGGCGAAGGCCTTAGCCGATGACGACGCGGCGCTGCGGGGTGTTGGTGGTTGGCTGGCCGCTGGGGCCGTAGAAGTTGCCGCTCTGGGCCGTGGGGCGCATGGCGTTCAGGGCGCCCTGCGTGTGCAGCATGTGCTTGTTGACGAGCAGGCTGTTCAGGCGGTTCTGTTCCTTCGCCTCGCGCGTCGTGGCCAGCAGGGCTTTCCACAAGGATGCCGCGTCGGCTTCCTCGGCCACCACCAGCCAGTCTTCCATGCCCGCTTCGGCGGCCGTGAAGCCGGCTGCCGCCAGCGCCTGGTGGCGTTGCGCCGCCAGCTGGCTCAATTTGCCGATGAGTGCCGTCTTGCGTACGGTGAGCTCCGCGATTGCATCGATGTCAGCCGCAACCAGATGCAGCTGTTCTTCCTTCATCAATGCCAGCAATGTGGTCATGAGCTCTTGCTCGTCGCGCAGGCTGGAAAACGGAGTCACTGATTGCATTGGGGAACCTATCTATTTCGTGAGTGCAGCAGGTCCTTGACTGTGTCCAGGAGTCCGTCCGCCACTTTTTCAGAGTTGACCTGGAACTGGCCGTCGGCGATCGCCAGCTTGATGCGCTCGACTTTTTTCGTGTCGAACACGGCGCCGCTGCCGGCAGTTGCGCTGGCCGCTAATGCCTGTCCTTGCGGGGACAGGCGTACATTGTCCGACGTCGTCGGTGTTGCCTGGGCTTTCTCGGCATTCCGGGCGCCGGAGGTACTCGCGGGCGCCACCGGCAGGCCGGGATTGCTTTTAATGGTGTTGTCGGTAATTTTCACAGCGTGATCCTCGTCTGGTCGAAGTCAAAAAACTCCGGGGCTGTCCTATTATCGGCACCTTCCGCCGAAACTTTAGTGCGCCAGACCACAATATCGCTGTCCATCCGTGTTCAGAATGCTACTTCGACCATCCCTCCCGCGCGCGCCACGCCGCTGATCTGCTGGCCGCTCTGCGTGCGCACCTGCACCACTTGCCCGTCGCCGGCGTTGCCGATGGCGCGGCCTTCTGATGCAACCTGGAAACCGTTGCCGCTGGAAACGACGCGCACCAGCTGACCCTGCATCACCACCGGCTTGCGGCGCAGGGTGTCGAGGCGCATCGGCGTGCCAGGTGGCAATGAAATATTCGTGCTGGCGCCCACCACCTGGGCCATGTCGGTGGCGATGCCTGCCGGCAATGCGGCCAGGTCGCCCTGCATCGTCACCAGCTGGCTGGCGTCGATGGCCTGGCCTTGCGCCAGCGGCACGGCGCTGGCCACGTAGTCGCCGACGACGGCCACGTTGGCTTGCAGATAGATAGTCCAGCTGGCCGGGGCCGTGCAGCGCACGCCCACCGTGGTCTTGCCCCAGGCGCGGGCACCCGGCGCCATGAAGGCTTGCGGCGCGGGGCAGGCGGCCAGGTTCAAGCGGGGATCGACGGCGCCGACGGTGACCGTGACCTTGCCCGGCAAGCCATTGCTTTGTACCTGCAGGAACTGTTCCACGCTGTCGCGCAGCGCTTGCGGCGATTGCCGGCCAGCGTTTTGCGCCTGCGCGGAAGGCGACAGGAAGGTCATGGCGAGGAGGAAAGCAAGCGGTGTTTTCATGGTGATAGGCCTCTGGAATAGTGCCATGATAGTGCGCGCCGCCCCGTTTGAAGCCACGATTAAGGGGTAAAAGTACGGTCTGATCCGGCGATGGTCTTGCCGGTGGGCACCGTACTATCTTTCCTGTCATCACACTACCGCCATCCTTCCGCCATCTCGGGCGCCAGTGGCAGATCTTTCCGGAGCCTGACATGATAGGGAAACTCGACGATTACATGCGCTTCAACGAGACAGCGCTGAGCTTGCGCTCGACGCGCCAGGAATTGCTCGCCTCGAATATTGCCAATGCCGACACGCCCAACTACAAGGCGCGCGACGTCGATTTCGCCAGTGCCCTGAAGGGCGCGCTGGCGCGCAACGATGGCACGGCGCCGGCACTGAAGGGCACGGCGCCACAGCACATGGCGGGCAAGGGCGTGGCGGCCAGCGCGGCTGCGGGCGGCAAGGTGGCAACCTTGCCTGATGGCACGCCGCTGCTGTACCGCGCACCGGCCCAGGGCGCCGTCGATGGCAATACGGTCGACATGGATCTTGAACGCAATGCCTTCGCCGACAACGCCATCCGCTACGAGGCGGCCGTGACGTTCCTCAATTCGCAGATCAAGGGCATGCTGACGGCCATCCAGGGAGGACAATAATCATGTCGCTATTTAATATCTTCAATGTTTCCGGTTCGGCCATGAGCGCCCAGGCGCAGCGCCTGAACACGGTGGCCAGCAACCTGGCCAATGCCGACAGCGCCACCAGTGCCAGTGGCGAAGCCTACCGTGCCAAGCAGGTGGTGTTCGAGGCCGTGCCCATGGGCAACGGCGCCACGGCCGTCAAGGTGCAGAAGGTGGTCGAGGACCCGTCGCCGATGAAGCTGGTTTATGACCCGAAAAATCCGCTTGCCGACGAGAAGGGCTACGTCACCATGCCCAACGTCAACACGGTCGACGAGATGGTCAACATGCTGTCGGCCTCGCGTTCCTACCAGACCAACGTGGAAACCATGAACGCGGCCAAGTCGCTGCTCCTGAAAACCCTCACCATCGGCCAATAAGGCTGACTGACCATTATGGCAACCATCGATACCAGCACCACCAAAGTCACCGACCTGATGGCGACGATGAATCCGAAGAAGAGCACGGCCGAGGCAGGCAGTGTCGAAGCGGAAACGAACAAATTCCTGACCCTGCTGGTGACCCAGCTGAAAAACCAGGATCCCATGAACCCGCTCGACAATGCGCAGCTGACCAGCCAGCTGGCGCAACTGTCCACGGTGACGGGCGTCAACAAGCTCAACACGACCCTGGAAACCCTGAAAACCAGCTACCAGCAAGCCGAGTCGATGCAGGCGGCCAACATCATCGGCCACGGCGTATTGACCGCGGGCAAGGACATCAACCTGAGCAAGAGCACCGCCCTGCTGGGCGTGGACCTGGCGACGGCGGCCGACAAGGTCAAGGTGACCATCTACAAGGATGGCAAGGAAGTCCATTCCATCGACCTGGGCGCGCAGCCGGCAGGCACCTTGCCGCTGGGCTGGAACGGCGCCACCGCCGATCTGGACAAGGACGGCAAGAACATCGTGCTGGCCGATGGCGCCTACACCTTCGCGGTGGAAGCCACGCGTGGCGGCACCAAGCTCACCGATGCGACGGCGCTGATGTTCGGCTCGGTTGCCAGCGTCTCGACGGGCGCGAACGGCGTGAAATTGAATGTGCCGGGCGTGGGCAGCATCACCATGGCCGACGTGAAACAGATTTTGTAAGCCGCTTACCCTAGCGTGACCCTCTACCCCTAATATCTACCAGGAGAACACAATGTCTTTCCAACAAGGCCTGAGCGGCTTGAATGGCGCCGCCAAATCGCTGGACGTCATCGGTAACAACATCGCCAACTCGGCCACCGTGGGTTTCAAGCAGTCGCAGGCGCAGTTCGCCGACATTTATGCCAACTCGCTGTATGGCGTGGGCGGCAACCAGGCGGGGATCGGCGTGTCGGTCTCGCAAATCGCCCAGCAATTTACCCAGGGCAACCTGGAAACGTCGTCGAATCCCCTCGATATCGCCATCAATGGCGGCGGCTTCTTCCGTACCAGCGTCAATGGCGCCATCCAGTATTCGCGCAATGGCCAGTTCCAGGTCGACAAGAACGGTTTCATCGTCAACGCCCAGCTGGCCCAGCTGACCGGCTACCCGGTCGACGTCAACGGCAAGATCGTCGCCGGCGCCGTCGTGCCCCTGCAGATCGACCAGTCGGACATGAAGCCGCAAGCCACCACCAAGGTGGATACGGAAATCAATCTCAACTCGAACACGGAAATGCCGACCGTGGTGCCGTTCAGCATGGCGCAGGGCGGCTCGTACAACAAGCAGATTCCCGTCCCCGTCTATGATTCGCTGGGCAATGCCCATTCGATGTCCATGTTCTACGTCAAGACCGGTACCAATACCTGGGACGTCTACACGGCCAATGACGACATGGAAGTGACCAGCATGAAGGCCGCCGCCGCCCTGCAGACGAACCCTGCCGCGCTGGCTGCGCGCGCCGCCTACCAGGCCGCCGCCACGGCCGTGCCGCTGGTGCCGGCCAACGTCACGGCCGCTGCCGTGGCATACGGCCAGGCCGCAGGTGCCGCTGTCTCGGCCGCCGCAGCCGCCGCCGGCGCCACGCCGGCGCAGCTGGCCGCCATCGCCGGCACCTATGGCAGTGCGGTACCGGACGGCATCAACTCGAGCCGCACGCCGGACCAGATCGATGCCGCCATCGCCGCCGTCACCGTGGTGCCAGCCGTCAAGACCGCTTCGCTCGTGTTCAACACGGTCGGCGCCCTGGACAAGGCTGCCATGCTGGCCCTGACGCCGCCGCAATCGCTGCCCGTCACCGTCAACCTGCCGATCTTCCCCGCCACGGGCGCCAACGCGACCCTGTCGGTGAAGGTTGATTTCACCAAGTCGACCCAGCTGGGCATCGCCACGTCGGAAAAGAAAACCGTCGCCGACGGCTACCAGGCGGGCCAACTGAGCCGCTTCGTGGTGAACGACGACGGCATCATCCAGGGCCAGTACAGCAACGGCAAGACGCGCAACCTGGGCCAGGTGGTGCTGAGTAACTTTGCCAACCCGAATGGCCTGGAACCGCTGGGCAACAACGCCTGGGTGGAAAGCTCGGCCTCGGGCACGCCGATGACGGGCGAGCCGAAGACGGGCACCCTGGGCAACTTGCGCGCCTCGGCGGTGGAAGTGTCCAACGTCGACCTGACGGCCGAGCTGGTCAACATGATCACCGCCCAGCGCGCCTACCAGGCGAATGCGCAGACCATCAAGACGCAGGATTCGGTGCTGCAGACCCTGGTGAACTTGCGCTAACGTGGGGGCGCCTCGTTAAGCTACTGCGCGTCTTACTACCGGGCCGGTGTTGCTCGCTGTACTTTCGTACAGCTGCGCTACTCAACCCGGTATTGAACCGCTCGCTACGCTTTCCGAGGCACCCGTGATGTCGCACCAGTACCGGGGTCTGACCCCAGCTTTCGTTTTGCACGGAGAAACACATGGACCGTCTCATCTACACCGCCGGCTCGGGCGCCAAGCATATCCTCGACAAGCAGGCCACCACCGCCAACAATCTGGCGAACGCCACCAGCACGGGTTTCCGCGCGCAGCTCGACTCGTTCCGCGCCGTGCCCGTGGTGGCCGACGGCATGATGCCGACGCGCACCTTCGTCGTCGATTCGACGGTCGGTTCCGACTTCACGCAAGGTCCCATGCAGCACACGGGCCGCGCGCTCGACGTGGCCGTGGAAAATGGCGGCTGGATCGCCGTGCAGTCGGCCGACGGTTCCGAAGCCTACACGCGCAACGGCGCCTTGAAACTCAATGAAAACGGCATGCTGCAGACGCAGGCCGGCCTGATGGTACAGGGCGATACGGGCCCGATGGCCATTCCGCCGGGCGTCACGGTGGCCATTGCCAGCGATGGTACGGTGGGCACGATTTCCACCGATGTGCCGCCGGGGCCGTCGACGGTGCTGGGACGCATCAAGCTGGTCAATCCGCCCGAGCAGCAGCTGGTGCGCGGCGACGACGGCCTGTTCCGCTTGAAGGACGGCACGGTGGCGCAAGCCGACCAGGCCGTCAAGCTGACCACGGGCGCACTGGAAGGCAGCAATGTCAGCCCCGTCGACTCGATGGTCAGCATGATCGCCCTGGCGCGCCAGTTCGAGACGCAAATGAGTTTATTGAAGAACGCCGAGAATAACGCGGCGAAAGCCACCCAGATCCTCGCTTTGAATTGATGGGGGCGCCCGCATAATGGTCACATAGAAATAGTCTACAGGGCTCACCAGCGCTGTTATTGGAGAAAAATCATGATTCGTTCCCTTTGGATTGCCAAGACCGGCCTGGAAGCGCAGCAGACGCAGATGGACGTGATCGCCAATAACCTGGCCAACGTCAGCACCACCGGCTTCAAGAAGTCGCGCGCCGTGTTTGAAGACTTGCTCTACCAAAATGTGCGCCAGCCGGGCGCGCAATCGTCGCAGCAAACCCAGCTGCCATCGGGCTTGCAGATCGGCACCGGCGTGCGCACCGTGGCAACCGAGCGCATCCATACGCAGGGCAATCCCCAGGCGTCCGGCAATTCGCGCGACGTGATGGTCAACGGCACCGGTTTCTTCCAGGTGCTGATGCCGGACGGCGCCACCGCCTACACGCGCGACGGCTCGTTCCAGACGGATGCCAACGGCCAGCTCGTCACCTCGGAAGGTTTCGTCATCCAGCCCGCCATCACCGTGCCGACCAACGCCCTGAGCCTGACCGTGGCGCGCGACGGCACCGTGTCCGTCACCTTGCCCGATACCATTGCGCCATCGCAAATCGGTTCCCTGCAGCTGACCACCTTCGTCAATCCGGCCGGCCTGGAATCGAAGGGCGAAAACCTGTACATGGAAACGGGCGCTTCCGGCGTGGCGCAGACCAACACCCCGGGCACCAATGGCGCCGGCGTGCTGATGCAGGGCTATATCGAAACCTCGAACGTCAACGTGGCCGAGGAAATGGTCAACATGATCCAGACGCAGCGCGCCTACGAGATCAACAGCAAGGCCATCACCACATCCGACCAGATGCTGCAAAAGCTCTCGCAGCTGTAATTTCTTTTTTAGTCGTCATGCCATCCGCCGCCGGATGGCAGCGGAGGTTTGTCATGCATTACCCCATCATCGCCCTGTTGTCCGCAGTCCTGCTGTCCGGCTGCGCCATCACGCCCACCTCGATCGTGCAGTATCCGACCACCACGCGCGCACCGATGCCGGAACCGGTGGTCGTCAACAATGGCTCCATCTACCAGCCGTCGACCTACCGTCCCGCCTTCGAAGACCGCCGCGCGCGCCACGTGGGCGACACCATGACCATCGCCATCACCGAGCGCACCAACGCCGTCAAGGCGGGCGCCAGTTCCGGCAACAAGTCGGGCAGCGTGGGCTTCAGCACGCCGGGCATGCTGCAGGGCCGCCTGGGCGGTACCGTCTCCGCGAACGGCGCGACGAAATTTGCCGATGGCGACAACCAGTCCGCCAGCAACACCTTTTCCGGCGTGATCGGCGTGACGGTGATCGAGGTATTGCCGAACGGTAATCTGATCGTTGCCGGCGAGAAGCAGATCGCCATGAACAAGGGCACGGAATTCATCCGCTTCTCGGGCATGGTCAATCCGGACACCATCGGCACGGGCAACGTCGTGCCGTCGACCCAGGTGGCCGATGCCCGCGTGGAATACCGCACCAACAGCCAGATCGACCGCGCCGAGATGGCCTCGATGGCGTCGCGCTTCTTCCTCAGCCTGCTGCCGTTCTGATCATGGCGACCCTGACCTTTCCCCGCTTGCTGGCCGTCTGTGGCCTGGCGCTCTGCCTGCTGGCCCCCGTGGCGCAGGCCGAACGCATCAAGGACCTGGCCAGCATCGCCGGCGTGCGCCAGAATCAGCTGATGGGCTATGGCCTTGTCGTCGGTCTCGACGGCAGCGGCGACCAGACCACGCAAACACCGTTTACCATCCAGAGCGTGGCGGCCATGCTGCAGCAGCAGGGCATTAACTTGCCGCAAGGCACCAGTTTGCAGCTGAAAAACGTCGCCGCCGTGATGGTGACGACGGCCTTGCCCGCGTTTGCCCAGCCGGGCCAGCTGCTTGACGTGACGGTGTCGTCGATGGGCAACGCGAAAAGCCTGCGCGGCGGCACGTTATTGATGACCCCATTGAAGGGCGCCGACGGCCAGGTGTACGGCATGGCGCAAGGCAATGTCTTGGTGGGCGGCGTGGGCGCGCAGGCGGCCGGCAGCTCGGTTGTCATCAATCACTTGAGCGTGGGCCGCATTTCCGGCGGCGCCACCGTCGAGCGCGCCGTCGCTTCGGTGCTGGGCGCCAACAACACCATCCGCCTGGAATTGAACGCCACCGATTTTTCCACCGCCAGCCGCGTGGTTGACGCCATCAACAGCCGCTACGGCGCCGGCACGGCCGCCGCGCTCGATGGCCGCGTGATCCAGGTGCAGTCGCCGGGCGGCAGCGATCAGCGCGTGAGTTTCCTGGGTCAGCTGGAAAGCATCGAAGTCAATCCGGCCCGTCTGGCGGCCAAGGTCATCATGAATGCGCGCACGGGTTCGGTGGTGATGAACCAGTCCGTGACCCTGGAAACGTGCGCCATTTCGCACGGCAACCTGTCCGTCACCATCAATGTCGAACCGCAGGTGAGCCAGCCGCCGCCCTTGTCGGGCGGGCGCACGGTGGTCACGCAGACGGCGCAGATCGATATCAAGAAGGAACCGGGCAAGGTCATGCTGGTCAAGGGCGGCGCGTCGCTGTCCGACGTGGTCAAGGCCCTGAACGCCATCGGCGCCTCGCCGCAGGACTTGCTGGCCATCCTGCAGGCAATGAAGGCGGCGGGTTCGCTGCGCGCCGAACTGGAAATCATTTGATGGGCACGCCATGATCAGTCAAACCGACCTCAGCAATACCGCCGCCTACGACGTCAAGGGCATGGATGGCTTGCGCCAGTCCGCCAAGGCGCGCGACCCGTCCGCCCTGAAAGAGGCGGCCACGCAATTTGAAGCCATGTTCATCAACATGATGATGAAAAGCATGCGCGAGGCCACGCCGCAGGACGGCATCATGGATAGCCAGCAAAGCAAGATGTACACCTCGATGCTGGACCAGCAGACCAGTCAGAACCTGGCCAAGCGCGGCACGGGCCTGGCCGACGTGCTGATCCGCCAGCTGTCGTCGTCGAACCAGGCGCTGGCCGCCGATGGCGCCGAAGCGCCGTCGCCCCGCTCATCGAGCATGGCGCAGGCGCTGGCCGCGTTCCGCCAGCAGCAGGGCGCCCTGACCGAGGGGGCAAGCGGCACCAGCGCCACCGGCAAGACCCTCAGCGACAAGGCCAACGCCACGCAGGCGCCGCACGTGCGTGCCTTCCAGGAAAAGCTGGGCGTGCATGCGGAAGAAGCCAGCCGCGCCACCGGCATCCCGGCCAAGTTCATGCTGGGCCAGGCCGCGCTGGAAACGGGCTGGGGCAAGCGCGAAATCATCGCCCGCGACGGCAGCAGCAGCCACAACCTGTTCGGCATCAAGGCCACGGGCGACTGGAAGGGCAAGGTCACGGAAGCCGTCACCACGGAATACGTGAACGGCAAGGCGCAGCGCAAGGTGGAGAAATTCCGCGCCTACGACAGCTATGCGGACAGCTTCAAGGATTATGCGCAGTTGATTACCAACAACAAACGCTATGAAAAAGTGCTGGCCAGCGCCGGCGACGCCAGCACCTTCGCCCACGGCTTGCAAAAGGCCGGCTACGCGACGGATCCGAACTACGCTGCCAAGTTGACAAAAATTATCAAGAATTCGCTGGTCGGCTAAGCCTCCGCCTGGCCCCTGTGCAGGCCGCGCGCTTCAAGTTTTCGCCGCGGCTGCCGTAAATACATTTGACGGTAACCAATAAGACACCATGACTTCGAATCTACTCAGCATCGGTAAGAGCGGTTTGCTTGCAGCGCAGGTGGGCCTGTCGACGACCGGGCATAACATCACCAACGCCAACGTGGACGGCTACAACCGCCAGGTGGTGCTGCAGCAGACGGCGCAGTTCAATAATGCCGGCTATGGCTTCGTGGGCAACGGTACCGAAGTGTCGCAGATCAAGCGCCAGTACGACAGTTTCATGGCCACGCAGGTCAACAATGCGCAGGCGACCACCAGTTCGCTCGACGCCTATTACACGCAGATCAGCCAGATCGATAACCTGCTGGCCGATTCCACGGCCGGCCTGTCGCCGGCGATGGCCGATTTCTTCAAGGGCGTGCAGGACTTCAGCTCGAATCCCTCGTCCGTCTCGTCGCGCCAGGCCTTGTTGTCGAGCGCTAACTCGCTCGTCACGCGCTTCCAGGGCCTTGCCGGCCGCCTGCAGGAAATCGGCGACGGCGTCAATTCGCAGATCACCTCGAACGTGAAGGTGATCAATTCCTACGCCAAGCAGATCGCCGAACTGAACATTTCGATCGCCGGCCTGACCGTCAGCGAAAGCAACCAGCCCAACGATTTGCTCGACCAGCGCGACCAGCTGGTGACGGAGCTGAACAAATACGTCAAGGCAACAGTCCAGCCTGGCCCGAACAATATGATCACCGTCTCGATCGGCTCGGGCCAGCCGCTGGTGGTGGCCGACAAGAACTTTGAGCTGGCCGTCACGCCGTCGCAGACCGACCCGAGCCGCCTGGAAGTGGGCTATGTCATGGGCTCGAACGTCACCGTGCTGGCGGAAAACGCGCTGACGGGCGGTTCGCTGGGCGGCTTGCTGGAATTCCGCAGTGGCAGCCTGGACCGTATCCAGAATTCGCTGGGCAAGGTCGCCATCGCCCTGGCATCGACCTTCAATGAACAGCACAAGCTGGGCCAGGATTTGAATGGCCAGATGGGCGGCGACTTCTTCAAGATACCCGATCCCGTCATCGGCGCCGACGTGCACAACAGCGCCTCGGCCACCACCGTGCTGTCGGCCAAGGTCAGCGATCCGACCAAGCTGACGGCCAGCGATTACGCCTTGAAATATGACGGCACGAATTATATCGTGACGCGCCAGAGCGACGGCGCGCGCACCACCATCAACCCGTATCCGCAAACGGTGCCGCAAACCATCGACGGCGTGGATTTCTCGATCTCGGGCACGGCCGTTGAAGGCGACAACTATGTCATCCGGCCAACGGCGAATGGCGCTGCCGGCCTCGGCGTGCTCATTACCGACCGCAACAAGCTGGCCGCCGGCGCGCCGATCGTCACGGGCGCGCCCGTGGCCAACACGGGGAGCGGCAAGCTCGGCGCCGGCAGCGTGGACAAGGCCTATCTGACGCCAGGCAATGCCCTGACGGGTACCGTGACCCTCACGTACGACAAGGTCAGCGGCTCGCTGTCGGGCTTTCCCGCCGGCCAGGCGGTGACGGTCAAGGGCCTCGACGGCAACACCACCACGTATCCTGCCGGCACGGCGAATATTCCGTACAAGGAAGGCGACAACTTCAACTTTGGCGGCATCAACGTCAACATGACGGGCGCGCCGGCGCAGGGCGACACCTTTACCATTGCGCCGAACACGGGCGGGGTGGGCGACAGCCGCAATGCCGCCTTGCTGGCGGGCTTGCAGACCAAAAATATTCTCGATGGCGGCAAGACCACGTTCCAGGGCTCGTACGCGGAGACCGTCAGCTTCGTCGGCAACAAGACGCGCGAAGTGCAGGTCAGCGGCCTGGCCAGTCTGGCGTTGTTGCAACAAACCAGCACGCAGCAGCAAGCCGTGTCCGGCGTCAATCTGGATGAAGAGGCGGCCAATTTGCTGCGCTACCAGCAAGCCTACCAGGCGTGCGGCAAGGTCATGCAGATCGCCAGCACCCTGTTTGACGTGGTCATCGGTCTCGGACGTTAATTATTTAGACGAACTCACATGAATGAGCGGCGGCTTGTGGCGCCGCCATCAGGAAGGGCAGCATCATGCGCATCAGCACCAAAATGATCTATGACGCGGGCAGCAGCCAGCTGAACAACCTGCAGGGCGCGCTGAACCGTACGCAAATGCAGTTGTCGGCCAACCGCCGCAACCTGACGCCGGCCGACGACCCGATCGCTTCGGCGCGCGCGCTGGAAGTGACGCAGTCGCAATCGATCAATACGCAGTTCGTGACGAACCGCTCGAATGCGAAAAATTTCCTGTCGCAGGAAGAGCTGGCGCTGGCCAGCACCACCTCGCTCATCGCCGACGTGCAGGAGCTGGTGCTGAAGGCCGGCAATCCCGCGCTCAAGGATGTCGACCGTCAGAGTCTGGCGACGGAACTGAAAGGGCGCCTCACCGATCTGATGGGCATCGCCAACACCTCCGACAATGCGGGCGGCTACCTGTTTGCCGGCTATAAGTCGACCACCCAGCCATTCAGCCAGTCTCCGGGCGGCGCCACGTATGTGGGCGACCAGGGCCAGCGCGAGCTGCAGGTAGGCTCGGCGCGCTACCTGGCTACCAGCGACTCGGGCGCGGCCGTGTTCGAAGACAATTTGACGGGCAACGGCAAGTTCACCACGGCGCCCGATGCGGGCAACTTCACGCGTGGCGGCGCCGGCATCATTTCCGGCGGTACCGTCACCGATCCCACCAAGCTGACGGGCCACAAGTATTCGATCGATTTCCAGGTGACGGGCACGGGTACCGATGCCAAGACGACCTATACCGTGACCGACGTGACCCTGGGCCAGACCATCCCGAATCCCGCCGTGCCGGTCGATTACAAGTCGGGCGACGCCATCACCTTTGACGGCCAGCAAGTCAATATCGCCGGCAAGCCGGCCGACCTGGACAAGTTCACCCTGGAGCCGAGCGCCAAGGAATCGATCTTTACCACCATTACCAACCTGATCGGCGCGCTGGGTCAGCCCGTCTCTGGCGACGCGGGCCAGGCACGCCTGACCGCCAGCCTGAACGCGGCGCACGACCTCTTCGACACGGCCTACGACAATGTACTGTCGGTGCGCGCGGAAGTGGGCTCGCGCCTGAAGGAGCTCGACACGCTCGACAGCGCCGGCGACGACCTCGACCTGCAATATGCGAGCACCCTGTCGGGCCTGCAAGACCTGGACATGGTCAAGGCCATCTCCCTGTTCAGCCAGCAGCAGATTACCCTGCAGGCGGCGCAGAAATCGTTCACCTCGATCTCGGGCCTGTCGCTGTTTAATTACATCAGTTAAGCCAGGCGTTTCAAGACCGGGCCGGGGCAGGGAGTGCATCTTCCGCCCCGGCTTTTTTGCGTCCGCAATCTGGCTATTTGAACAAGATATGCAGGCAAACTGCGCAGTCTACCTGCATATCTGTTATAGTACAGCCTGTTGATACACCCGACGGCACCCATGACCACCCCACACGACGATTCCCCAGACCACGAACAGGTGCCGCAACTGGCCAGCGAACTGCGCATTCTCATCGGCAAACTGCGCCGCCGTCTGCGCGAAGAATCGCACCTGGGCGACGTCACCATGTCGCAGGCGTCCGTGCTCAGCCGCCTCGAGCGCGACGGCCCGGCCACCGCCAGCAGCCTGGCGCGCGCCGAAGGCATGCGGCCCCAGTCGATGGCGGCCACCGTGCTGGCCCTGACGGAAGCGCAGCTGGTGACGGGCGCGCCCGATCCGGCTGATGGCCGGCAAACGATATTGACGCTGACGGACAGCTGCCGCGCCTGGATCGCGGCCAGCCGCGCCGCGCGTGAAGACTGGCTGGCGCGCACCATCGAAGCCCGGCTCGCGCCGGCCGAAGTCGCTGAACTGGAAAGGGCGGTGGCATTACTCAAACGTCTGGCGCAATGAACTGCTCATTGCGACCCTGAAACCCAAGGCTAGGAGGCCTTTCCCCCACAGATGAAAAACACATTCCGTTCGCTACGCAATCCCAATTACCGTATCTGGGCCGGCGGTGCCCTGGTGTCGAATGTCGGCACCTGGATGCAGCGCACGGCGCAGGATTGGCTGGTGCTCAGTGAGTTGACGCAGCACAAAGCCAGCGCCGTCGGCATCGTCATGGCCTTGCAATTTGGCCCGCAGCTGCTGTTGCTGCCCTTGACGGGCATGGCGGCCGACTTGCTCGACCGGCGCAAATTGCTGCTGTTCACGCAGGCGGCCATGGGCTTGCTGGCGCTGGGACTGGGCCTGCTGTGCATCAGCGGACAGGTAGCGCTGTGGCATGTGTATGTGTTTGCCTTCCTGCTGGGCTGTGTGACGGCCTTCGATTCGCCCGTGCGCCAGACCTTTGTTTCCGAGATTGTCGAGGAAGAAGACCTGAGCAACGCCGTGGCGCTCAATTCCACCTCCTTCAATGCGGCGCGCATGCTGGGCCCGGCCGTGGCGGGGCTGCTGATCAGCAGCGTCGGCAGCGGCTGGGTCTTCATCATCAACGCCGTCTCGTTTGCCGGCGTCATCGGTTCGCTGTTGCTGCTGCGGGTGGAATTGCTGCGCCGCGCGCCGCGCCTGAAGGCCACGCGCGCCAGCCTGGGCGAGGGCTTCCGCTACGTGCGCCAGCGGCCCGACCTGATGGCCATCCTGCTGATGCTGTTCCTCATCGGCACCTTCGGCCTGAACTTCCCGATTTTCCTGTCGACCATGTCGGTGACGGCCTTCCATGCGGGCGCGGGGCAGTATGGCGTGCTCAGTTCCATCATGGCGTGCGGCTCCGTGGCCGGTGCCTTGCTGGCGGCAGGCCGTGGCCGGCCCACGCTGGCACTGCTGCTGGGCGCGGCCGCGCTGTTCGGCTTTGCCTGCGCGCTGGCCGCCGTGATGCCCAATTACTGGCTGTTCGGCATCATGCTGGTGGTCATCGGCATTGCCGCGCAAACCTTCACCACCAGCGTCAACAGCAGCGTGCAGCTGTCGACGGCGCCCGCCATGCGGGGCAGGGTCATGGCCATCCTGCTCGCGATCTCGGCAGGCGGCACGCCGCTGGGCGCGCCGATTGTCGGCTGGGTGGCCGACACCTTCGGCCCGCGCTGGGCGCTGGGCATCGGCGCCCTGTCGGGCCTGGCGGCGGCCCTGGTGGGCGTGCGCTATCTGGTCAAACACCACCAGCTGAAACTGCATCTCGACATGCGCCGCTGGCGCCTGGCGCTGAGCACAGACCAGCACTGAACCTGGCGCTCAGGCCGGCAGCAGGGCGGCATGCGCGGCAGCGAGGACCGCCCCGCTCAAGCCATCGAGCAGGCTGGACGCCGCGCGCGCCGTATGCCAGTGCAGGGGCACATCGAGTGGCGTACCGGGCAGCAGTTCGACCAGGCTGCCATTGTCCAGGCAGGGCTGGATCAGCGCCTGCGGATGCAGGCCCCAGCCCATGCCGGCCAGGGCGGCGGTGACGAAGGCGTGCGACGCAGGCAGCACATGGCGCGGCAGTTCCACATGCCTGTGGCACAGACGCCGCACCCAGCGCGCCTGCAGTTCGTCCTTGGCATTGAAAACGAGGCTGGGCGCCGCCGCCAGGCTGGCCGCGCCCACGCCGTGGGCGAAGTGCCGGCGCAGGAAGGCGGGACTGGCGGCCGCCAGATAGCGCATGGCGCCCAGCGGACGGCTGTTGCAGCCGGCGGCGGGCCGGGCCGTGGCGCTGACGGCCGCCAGCACGGCGCCGCTGCGCAGCCATTCGGCCGTATGGTCCTGGTCGTCGACCGCCACCTCCAGCAGTACCGGCTGATCGGCCGCGAAGGCGGCGATGGCCGGCGCCAGCCAGGTGGCCAGGCTGTCGGCATTCACGGCGATGGGCACGCTGGCGCGCGACATGCCCTGCGCTGCCAGCGCCGGCAAGGTGCCCTGCAAATCCTGTTCCAGCAATTGCACCTGGTCCACGTGCTGGCACAGGCGCCGGCCCGTTTCCGTGGCGCGGCAGGGCTGGTCGCGTATCACCAGCGCGCAGCCGACGCGTTCTTCCAGCAGGCGGATGCGCTGCGAAATGGCCGAAGGCGTGACGTGCAGGGCGCGCGCGGCGCGCTCGAAACTGCCTTCGCGGATGACGGCGGCCAAGGCGGCGAGGGCGGCATAATCGAGCATGGACGAAGTTTTTCTTAACTGGCTGTAGAAAAGGTAGTTTGCCTTCATTCCTTCTGGCTGGCAAGATCGCCGCATGACACTCTCGACCGCCAGCCTGCCAGACGCTTTTTCCATCTTTTTCCAGGGCATGACCCTGGGCCTCGGGCTCATCGTGGCCATCGGCTCGCAAAACGCCTTTGTCTTGCGGCAAGGTTTGCGCCGTGAACATGTGGGCAGCATCGTGCTGTTTTGCGCCCTGGCCGACGCCGCCCTGATCGCCGCCGGCGTGATGGGCATGTCCCGCGCACTGGGGCAGCGTCCGCTGCTGGCCAGCGCGCTGGCGCTGGGCGGCGCCGCCTTTTTGGCCGTGTACGGCTGGCAAGCCCTGCGGCGCGCGCGCCAGCCGCAGCAATTGCGTGCCGCCGAAGGCGGTGCCGGACTGGGCCTGGGAGCCGTGCTGGCCCAGGCAGCGGCCTTTACCCTGCTCAATCCGCATGTGTACCTGGATACGGTATTGCTGGTGGGCAGCATCGGCGCCCAGCAGCCCGGCGCGCTGCGCGGCTGGTTCATCGCCGGCGCCAGCGCCGCCAGCGTGCTATGGTTTGCCGCCCTGGGATTTGGCGCACGCTGGCTGGCGCCGTGGTTTGCGCGGCCCAGGGCCTGGCAAGTGCTAGACGGCCTGATCGGCATCACGATGTTCGTGCTGGCCGCGCTGCTGCTGCGCCACGCACTCGACGGCTGGTAGCCGAAGGAACGCTCAGCGCGCCGGCGGCAGGGGCGCCGGCGCTGCGGGACGCAGGGGATTCGGCGGCACGGGCGGCGGCGGCCGGTCGCGCGTGGCAAAGCCGCGCGGCAGCAGGCGCGCCGTCTCGATGCCGCGCAGGAACAGGTTCTGGAACGGCGTCGACAGGTAGGGCAGTACCATGCCCAGCACCAGCAGGCCCACGCCCAGGGTGACGGGGAAGCCGATACCGAAAATGTTCAGCTGCGGCGCGGCCCGCGTCAGAATGCCCAGCGCCACGTTGGTCAGCAGCAGGGCGGCCACGATGGGCAGCGAAATCTGCACGCCCGAACGGAAGATTTCCGCGCCCCAGGCGGCCAGCTGCTGGAAGCCGCCACCACTGATGGGACTGGCCGAAATGGGCAGGCTGACAAAGCTTTCCGCCAGCGCCGCCAGCAAGACCAGGTGGCCGTTGACGGTCAGGAACATCAGGGTAGCCAGCATGACGAGGAACTGGCTGATGGCCGACGACCTGCCCTTGCTCTGCGGATCGAAGAACGAGGCGAAGCCCAGGCCCATGGTCAGGCTGCTGATCTCGCCGACCATTTCAATGGCGGCAAAGACGATGCGGATGGAAAAGCCCATGGCCAGTCCCACCAGCATTTCCTGCGTGAGGATCAGCAGGCCGGGCAGGGACATCGGATTGACGGCCGGCAAGGCCGGCACGGTGGGGGCGATGATCATGGCCAGCAGCGCGCCCAGGGTCACCTTGACGGTGGCGGGCACGGCCGCGTTGCCGAACAGGGGCGCGGCCGCGATCAGGCCGAGGATGCGGCTAAGCGGCCACAGCAGCGCTGCGATCCAGGTATTGAGTTCAATGCTCGACAGGGTCAGCATGGCCTACGCCCTTGCCGCATGGCTAGCCGACCAGGTTCGGGATGCCCGTGAAGACCTGGCGCATGTAGTCAAGCATGACGGAAAGCATCCATGGGCCGGCCACGACGATGGCGACGAAAATGCCCACCAGCTTGGGGATGAAGGACAGGGTCGCTTCATTGATCTGCGTGGCTGCCTGGAAAATACTGACGATCAGACCGATGATCAGGGCGATCAGCAGCATGGGCGCGGCCACCATCAGGGTGACTTCCATGGCCTGGCGGCCCAGGGTCATGACGCTTTCGGGTGTCATCGCGATCCTTTTCTAGTAGAAACTCTGGGACAGCGAGCCCAGCAGCAACTGCCAGCCATCGACCAGCACGAACAGCATCAGCTTGAACGGCAGCGAAATCGTTGCCGGCGACATCATCATCATACCCATGGACATCAGCACGCTGGCCACCACCATGTCGATGATGAGGAAGGGGATGAAGATGGCAAAGCCGATCTGGAACGCCGTCTTCAGTTCGCTCGTGACGAAGGCCGGCACGAGGATGCGCAGCGGCACGTCTTCCGGCCCCTGCAGGGCGGGCGAGCGCGACATCTTGGCGAACAGGGCCAGGTCGGCCTGGCGCGTTTGTTTCAGCATGAAGGTCTTCAGCGGTTCGACGCCCTTGTCCATCGCCTGCTGCATGGTGATCTTGTTTTCCTGGTAGGGCTGGTAGGCATCCGTGTAGATCTTGTCGAACACGGGACCCATGACGAACAGGGTCAGGAACAGGGCCAGCCCCACCAGCACCTGGTTCGGCGGCGCCGACTGCGTGCCGATGGCCTGGCGCAGCAGCGACAGCACGATGATGATGCGCGTAAAGCAGGTCATCATCAAGAGGGCCGCCGGCAAAAAGGTGAGCGACGTCATCAGGATGAGCGTCTGCACCGGCAGCGAATAATTCTGCCCGCCGCCTGGCGCCGGTGTGCTGGTAAACGCCGGGATGCCCGGCTGGGCCAGCGCCCACAGCGGCAAGGCCAGTGCGGCCACGGCCAGCAGGCACGTCAAGGGTGTCTTGATGTTGCTCAATACCATCTTGCGCTGCGTCATTGCCTGCTTATTTCCCATTGCGTTTTTCGATGGTCTGTTTCAGCCACTCGGAAAAGTTGGCGGCTGCGGGGCCGTTCTGCGCCGTGGCCAGCGCAGGCAAGTCGCCTTCCTGGCGCGGCAGGGTGGCCAGTGCATTGATGCGGCCGGGCGAGGCGCCGACGACGATCCACTGGTCGGCCACTTCGATCAGCACGACGCGTTCGCGGCCGCCCAGGTTGAGCGAACTGACGACGCGCATCTTGGCGTTGCCGCCCATGACCTTGGGACCGTAGCGTTTCATGAACCATGCCAGGCCGATCAGCAAGGCCAGCACGAAGACCAGCGCCAGGATGGTTTGCATCAGGCTGCCGGCGGACGCCGTCGGCGCCATCGTCATCGGCGCGCCGGGTGGCACGGCAGGCAGGGCGGCGGCGGGCGCAGCAGTTGAGGCGGGAGCCGGGGCAGCTTCGGCTGCCGTGGCAGGGGCCGCTGCGGCTGGCTCGCTGGTCGTGCCGGCAGGCGCGCTGGCGACGGCCGCAGCGGCCGCCGGGCTGGCCACGGCGGCCGGCGCAGGCGTGGATGCGGCCGGCGCAGGCGTGGCGGCAGGAGCGGCGTGGGCGATGCAGCAGGCCGCCGCCAGCGGCAGCACGGTGGAAATCAACAGGCCAGGCTTCATTTATTCAATTTTCGGATACGTTCGGATGGCGTGATGATGTCGGTCAGGCGAATACCGAACTTGTCGTTCACCACCACCACTTCGCCCTGGGCGATCAGGCAGCCATTGACCAGCACGTCCATCGGTTCGCCGGCCAGGCCGTCGAGCTCGACCACGGAACCCTGCGCCAGCTGCAGCAGGTTCTTGATGGCGATCTTGGTGCGGCCCAGCTCGACCGTCAGCTGCACGGGGATATCGAGGATGAAATCGATATCGTTGTGCGTTTCCGACTTCGACGCCTGCTTGGAAAAGTCCTTGAACACGGCGGCGCTGGCCGCGCTGGCCGTATTGGCTGCCTGGTTCTGCAGCGCTTCGGCTTCCGCCTTGGCCTGCTCGGCAATGGCCGCGCCCCAATCGTCTTCCGCGCTTTGGTCGTCTTGGTTGTCAGACATGTGTTTCTCCTGTTGTACAGATGCGGGCCGCGGCACGGCCCGGGTATTTTTTAATGATTGTTCATGTTATCGGCGTTTGCCAGCAACTTTTCAACCTTCAGCGCATATTGTCCGTTCAACACGCCATACGTGCAATCCATCACGGGCACGCCGTCGACGGTGGCGGCGATCAGTTCCGGGATGTTCAGCGGGATGATGTCGCCCACCTTCATGTTCAGGATTTCATCGAACGAGACGCGCGCCGTGCCCAGCGAAGCGACCAGTTCCACCTCGGCGATCTGGATCTGCTGCGTCATCAGGCGGATCCAGCGCTTGTCCACTTCCAGCGCCTCGCCCTGCAGGCTCGAGGTCAGCGAATCGCGGATCGGCTCGATCATCGAATACGGCATGCAGAAATGGATTTGTCCGGAAACGGAGCCCAGTTCCACCGTAAACGTGGATGCCACCACCACCTCGTTGGGCGTGGCGATGTTGGCGAACTGCGTGTTCATTTCTGAACGGATATATTCAAACTCGACGGGGAAGACCGGTTCCCACGACTTGGTATACGCTTCAAAGACGATATCGAGGATGCGCAAGATGATGCGCTGCTCCGTCTGCGTAAAGTCGCGCCCTTCGACGCGCGTATGGAAGCGCCCGTCGCCGCCAAATAAATTGTCGACCAGCAGGAACACCAGGCCCGGATCGAAGACCATCAGGGCCGTGCCGCGCAGCGGCTTCATGTGCACCAGGTTCAAATTGGTCGGCACCACCAGATTGCGGATGAATTCGCTGTATTTCGACACGCGCACGGAACCGACCGACACTTCCGCGCTGCGGCGCAGGAAGTTGAACAGGCCCACGCGCAGCAGACGGGCGAAACGCTCGTTGATAATTTCCAACGTCGGCATCCGGCCGCGCACGATGCGCTCCTGGGTTGCCAGGTTGTAGGTACGAACTCCCGTGACGTCTTCCGGCGCCTGCGCGTCGTCCTGGTCTCCGTTGACGCCCTTCAGAAGGGCATCGACTTCTTCCTGGGAGAGGAAATTATCGGCCATGGCTGCTTATTGAATGATGAATGCGGTAAATAATACGTCCGTCACGTCCTGCTCCGGCCCCTTGTTCTCGAATGGCTGGTTCACCTGGCCAATGATTTCCGCCGCCAGTTGCTGCTTGCCTTCCACGGTGTTGAGTTCCGACGCCTTCTTGCCCGACAGCAGCAGCAACAGGCGGCTGCGTACCTTCGGCATGTTCAGCTTGATCAAATCCATCTCTTCCGGGCTGCTGGCCTGCAAGGTGAAGGCGATCTGCAAGTACTGCTCGCCATTTTCCGGCTGCAGGTTGACGGTGAAGGCGTCGATCGGCACGAAGACAGGCGGGCCGGCCTTGGAGGCCGCATGTTTCTTCTTGCTTGGCGCGCTTTCTTCCTTGTCGGCCTTGCCATGCAGGAAATACCAGGCCGCACCGCCACCCAGGCCGCCGGCGACCAGCACCGCGGCCAGCACTATGATCAGAAGCTTCTTTTTTGACGCGCCGGCAGGTGCCAGGGCTGCGTCTGCTTTCGGATCTGCTTTCATTTTTGGATTTGCTTTCAATGGTACTCGAGTGCATGGAAGTGGATCACGACGCCATTATGTCATTATCGGGAAATTCTGCGCAGAAGGATGCAGCGAAAAGAGGGACGAAGCGCCCTCAACTCGATGTTTCCTTACGAAAAGTTACCCTGCGGGGCAGTGCTGTGGCCTGTGCACGACGAATTGACGTCAGGCAAAGGTATCCACGGCACCCAGGCTGGCGCGGCCGCGTGTGCCGGTGGACGGCGCGATGGCGATCTCGCCGCCCGTGGTGCCACCGCCCTGGCCGCCGCCACGGCGTCCGCCCGAGGCTTCCCGGCTACCCTGGTCCTGCTGTTCCTGCGTACCGGCCGAGACAGTGGCGCTGCCGAAGGCGATGCCCGCTTCGCTCATCATTTCACGCAGGCGCGGCATGGCCGCTTCCAGCGCCTGGCGTACTTCCGGCTGGGCCGACATGAAG
>RCUS01000544.1_pt1 | contig 24285 bp, 21 predicted proteins | sample 2166221 | NCBI WGS metagenome assembly RCUS01 (sample SAMN09932758, study PRJNA488358) | compost metagenome | isolation source: compost soil in cyclohexanecarboxylic | place: Germany: Experimental Botanical Garden | reverse complement strand
CTCCACTGCCACCACCGTGGCCACCTCCACCGCCTCCACTGCCACCACCGTGGCCACCTCCACCGCCTCCACTGCCACCACCGTGGCCGCCACCACCACCGCTGCCACCGCCATGGCCACCGCCACCGCCACCGCCATCCTTCGCGTAGGCGCTTGATGATCCACCCAGCGAGTCAGGCAGCAATACCGCCGATGCCGATAAAACACCGCCGATAGCCAAAGCCAACACACACTTCTTGAGCATAATGAGCCTCCGCTTGGAGTTGCACGGTGATGCACCAGGGCATCCCGTGGTTTCCGGCCCCCCCATGGGGCGACGTGCCATCCGGCGCGGCCATCCCTCTCCAGCGACTGAACGTGAATCCTTCCGGGCCTGCCGGTCGAATGTTGCAGAATGTTTCGTAAATGTGAGCGTAGTCGGTCATCGCGACAGCCATCGACCAGTCATCCGAATAGCGGAAGGCTATCGCTAGGCTCTAACTGAAATGTATTTGCGCGTACGCATGCGGTGAAGCGGGGCTTACAACTCGGCGAGCTCAGTGCGTAACGTCGCGAGGCAGCCTTGCAGTTCAGCGGAGCGCAAAGTCCTGATCCGCTTTCGCTCCTCAGCAATGCTCGCCAGTTCTTGAGAAGCTTCATCCAGGAACAGGCATATTTCCTTCTTGTTGATGTAGACGCTGCTGAGATCATTAAGCCGGTTCCAACCCTGCTTGAACGTGTCAGCGAAAAGGTTCGCCATCTGCTCCACCGCCAGCCATTGCCCGGCCTGCTCAATGAACAGTTCATCGGTCTTTTCAAGCAGATGCTCCAGGCGGTTATTGCCCACTACCGGCGTATCGGCGAACTGCTCATAGTGCTCCGCCTGGGTCTGCGCATCCTTGACCATGGTGAGCATGAACTTGGCAAACTCAGCAAAGAAAAACTCCACCTGATCAACGATCTCCTTACATCGCGCCAATGCTCCCAGGCTCAAATTGAACGCGACTATTGCCAGCTCGGTACTTTGTCCGGCACGGCATTGGCCGATCAAGCCTGACTTGAGCTCGGCCAGTTCTTCCTCCTGTGCCTCGAGTACTTCTTCATAGATTTTGACTATTTCAAGCAATGCGATGTGCTGACGCAACGCGGACTTGGCTTCATCCTGCCGGCCCTGCCCAACATCACAGGATGTGTTTCCATTTCCGGAATTTGATGCACCAGCCCGACTGAAGTTACAAAAGCGGGAGGCGGCCAGGCAAGAGATATCAGCCGCTTGCTTTAGCGCGGGAAGCGGCAACATGACTGACACCCACTGCATACCCAGTTCCACCAGCTCGCTTGTGGAAAGCGCTGAGGCTCCGGCCCACTCTTCGTAGCGCTTAACCTCCTCGCGAAGTCTAGCGACACGCTTGTCAAGCTCTATGCGGTGGGCACCAGCATTGCCCCACTCAGTGGCGAAGGTTGGGTCAGCCTTGACCGCGTCGCCCAGAGCGATTTCACTCTCGCCATAGACCAGAACTGTTTCGCTCTGGATCAGCCTGTAGCCGTCGGTGATGTTCTGCAGGTGCTTGCTGACCTGCGCCGCCTGCTCTGCGATCTCCTTGCCGAGCTTAAACATCGTGCCGCCGAGAAACGCAGTCACCTCTGCTCGCTGGTCACTCTCCCGGACTCTCAACCAATCTGTCAGGCCTGCCTCCAGTCGCCTATGAATCTGCACAGCCACCTTGGCCGTCTCGCGGATTGCCGATTCACTTTGCTGCTGAGCAACGATCAACTTATCAATGTTCGCAGTGATGTTCTTCCGAATAGCATCCTGACTGTGCGGCGTTGCATTACAGGCAATGAACATCACGTCGATCGCCTGCTTGAGATCGCCTTTGAAATCTTGAACGCGGTATATGCCTTCAGTCTTTTTGATAAAAGAGGCGACAAGGGGAGCGTCCGCCGTGGGCAGACACAGCGGTTGACACTTGATGCATTGGGCGACCTGATCGCGAATGTCCTCGATGACAGTGTCGATTTGACTGCTAAACCCCGAACTATCGGCCATCCCTATTCCTCATGATCCCGTTCATTGGTCTTGGGCCCTTGCGCTGATCTCACCGAGCGCATCCGTGACACCAGACTGCAGTCGGCGCACCTCGGCAAGGTTCAGCAAGTGTTCTTTTTGAATATCTTGAATGGTGTTTGAATAATATCTCAGTACCATCAACTCGTTTCTCTTACGCTCCTCTTCCTGCTCCAACGAGATCTCACGGCTGGCCCCAGCCGTTGCCCCGATACTGTTACTCAGCTCATCCACCTCCGCGACAACCTGCCGCGAAAGAACTTCGTACTCCGCTACCTTTACGTGCAAGACGTCGCGCTGTTTCTGCATCGTTTCAACCAACTGATCAAACTGGCGAACCACCGTCTCAAGTTGTTCTAGCGATTGAGCCATGGAGGGCTGAAATACCAGGAAACACGGGACAAACACCGCCATCCACCGGTGGGCTCTATTGTTATTCTTCATTAATTAATTCCCACGATTATTGAGTATCGTCTGGCAGGCCCGCGCCCTCCGGCCGGGCCTGCCTTAGGTTTCAGTTGATCAGGCCTGGTCAGCGTTCGCGGTGATCTGTTGCCGGTAGCTGTCAAGGTCACCCAAACGCTGAGCCTTCAACAACGTTCGTGCGTGGGTGATTTCATCGATCTTGGCACCTGCCTGTTTGAGATAGTCGCTGAGCTCGTCGCCGCTGATATATGTACCGCTGAGACTGTTCAGTTTGCTCCAGCCTTCCGCAAAGCTGTTGGCAAACACCTCACAAACGTGACCCACTGCCAACCATTGCGCCGTTTGCTCAATGAAGAATTCGTCAGTGCTGGCAATCACCATTGCACGCTTGTGCGCACGCAATGTATTGCTATGGACTACATCGTCGTAAGTACCTGCCTGATTCTGTGCGGCCGTTGCCAGGCCCTGCATGAATGTCGAAAACGACATGAAGAAGTACGCAATCTCGACCACGATTTCCTTGGTGCGCTTGAGTGCCGACATGCTCTGCTCAAGTGAGCGAATCGTCAGCTCATTCATTTCCTCTTCACTGTGCTGTCCTACCATCAATGCCCTGACACCTGCCAACTCAACAGCGCTCTCACTGCGCTTAGTCTCGTACAGTTCAACTTTACTGATCATCTCAAGTTGCAACTGGTTTAAATTTTTGGCCTCGAGTGCCTGTTGTTCGCTGAGCTGCGCTGCTCCATTTTCCAATTTAGCCAGCGCCGCCTGAATCTCACCCATTGAGGCTTCAAGCTTGATTTGTTTGTTCAACGCCTCTTGCAACGATTGTTTTTCCGTATCGAGACGGCCTTTGAGGTTTTCTACATTCTCCTCGGCCACGGTACCAAGCTCATCACTCATCAATTTCACTTGAGATTGATGACCCTCGATCTCCAGCTTGAGTTCGGCATTCTGCGTCTGCAGGCAAGTCTGCTCCTCGCGCAGCTTGATTTCAGTTTGCGCACTTCTGTCTTTGTTCACCTTCAGGTTTACACTGCCGACGACGGCACCCACAGCAAGGGCCGGCGCGCCCGCACCTGACGTCGCGACCATGGCCACGATAGGCATGACAGCAGACACCACTTGCAGCGCCCCCCGTACAAATGATGCCCAGAACGCTTTGCTCTGCGCGCTTTCGGCTTGCCTCTGGTAATCGTCGGCCAACTTCTGAAAGCGCTCCACCTGGCTGCGCATCTCTTCCACCATCGTCTCTAGCTGCTCGCTCCTGGCCTGGGCAATTCTCATGTCGGCGGCGAGCTTGGCATTCGCTTGAATCGCCTCGCTCAGAATCAGCTCACTGCGCTGGGTGACCTGCTGGGTCTCGTCGATGATGGCTTGATATTCGTCAGCAACACTCATCAGTTTGCTCTTTACCTGCAAGGCTTCATTTTTGATGAGGTCAGCCAGCTTGAGCAGGTCTTTGGCCACGAAGTCCTTGATTTCCTGCGGTTCATCAGTCGTTTTGATATCCAGCCAATCCGGCAGCGTGTTGCGCAGTCGCTGGTCAATGGACGAGGCCACACCCACTATCTCTTTGATCGAGACGTGGCTGGACTGCTGAGCATCGATCAATTTGCTCATGATGCCAGAGATGGTATTGCGGATTTCCCCTTGCGCCTGTGGCGTGGTGTTGTACGCGATATACAACAGGTCAATGGCATGATCGGTATCGGTCTTGGCGCGCTGGGAATCGTAGGTGCCTTCAATCTGCTTGATGAAGCTGGTAACGATCGGTGCATCTCGGGTTGGCAATATCAAGGGGTCTTGCTGACGCAGCGAAGCAACTTGCTCCGCAACGGCATCGGCCAGTTTGGATTCCTTGCTGACGAATTCGGTGACGTTGGACATGGGCGTTCCTTGTTCAAATTCAGGGTATGAACACAGCGTCACCAGTTAAAGGCAGCCATCGATCTCCCGGCAGTCGGAACTATTTGCGTGTGCGCAAAAGACTCATGCCCCGTGCCCCGTCCCGACCTGTCAGCGGACGCAAACCTCCCACGACTCGTCCCTCTTGTTATATGTGCGCCGCGCACCCCGGTGCGACAGTGGAGAAAACAACACGGATAAAAACCCCATGTACAGAAACACCTCCACCCCCGCGGACGACAACGGTTGCGGCTGGTTCCACCTCAGTCCCAAGCGCCAGCCGCGCGCCGCGCACCGGGGACGGAGCGAGGCCCGCTGGGTGGTGCTCGGCGCGGGCTTCACCGGCCTTGCCGCAGCACGGCAACTGGCGCTGCACCATCCTGACGACGAGATCATCCTGGTCGAGGCGCAGGAGGTCGGCTTCGGTGCTTCAGGGCGCAATTCGGGTTTTGCCATCGACCTGCCCCACGACATCGGCGCCCCCGATTACATTGGTGAACTGTCCACCGCGCGAATGAACCTCAAGCTCAACCTGCGGGCCCAGTCGATCCTGCGGCAGTTGATTGCCCAGCACGGTATCGACTGCCAGATCCGCCCGGACGGCAAGTACCAGGCAGCTGTCGAAGACAAAGGCCTGGCCGTGCTGGAAGCCTACCGCAGCGGCCTGGAAAAGCTCGGTCAACCCTATGAGATGATCGACGCCCGCAACCTGCCCGAACACTTCGGCACGTCGTTCTACCGCAAGGCGCTGTACACCCCCGGCACCCAGTTGCTGCAACCTGCGGCACTGGCCAAGGGCCTGGCCGACAGCCTGCCGAAAAATGTCACGCTGCACGAGCACACCACCATCACCGGCATCGACCAAGGCCGACGCATTACCCTGAAGCACGCCAATGGCGAAATCGTCGCCGACCAACTGTTGCTGACCAACAATGCCTTTGCCTCGTACTTCGGTTTCCTGCCCGGCCGGCTGTTGCCGATCTTCACCTACGCCAGCATGACTCGCCCGCTGACCGAGGCCGAACAGGCACGCCTGGGCGGCAAGGCGAGCTGGGGCATCATCCCCGCCGACCCGTTCGGCAGCACCCTGCGGCGCACCCCGGACCAACGCCTGCTGGTGCGCAACAGCTTCAGCTTCAACGCCGATGGTCGCGCCCACCCGCGTCACCTGCAGCGTGCCGGGCGCCAGCACCGTGAGTCGTTCGAGCGGCGCTTCCCGATGCTGTCGGGGATGCCGTTCGAGTTCACCTGGGGCGGCTCGATGTGCCTCTCGCGCAACCACCTCTCGCACTTCGGCTCACTCGCGCCGAACGTTCACGCCGCCTTGTGCTGCAACGGCCTGGGCATCACCCGCGGCACCGCTACCGGGACGTTGCTGGCCGACTGGCTGAGCGGCGAACGCGACGAACTGATCGACTTCCTGCTCGGCTCCGCCGGCCCGAACCGCAACCCGCCGGAGCCGCTGCTGAGCCTGGGGGTCAACCTGAACCTGCACTGGGGCCAGCGCCGCGCCGGCCTGGAAAGCTGAAAGGAGGCAACATGCATAGCCTGGGCATTCTCGGCGTCGGTGAACTCACCGAAAAAGTGGTACACGGCCTGCGCCGCAGCGGTTACGAAGGGGCGATCCTGCTCTCGCCTCGCAACGCCCGGCGGGCCGAAGTGCTGGCCCGCGACCATGCTTGCCAGGTGCTGCCCAGCAACCAGGCCGTGGTCGACCAGGCCGAACTGGTCATCCTGGGCGTGCGTCCGGAGTCGATGGCACAGCTGGCTGACGAAGTGCGCCTGCGCCCCGGTCAACGCCTGGTGTCGCTGGCGGCCGGGGTGAACCTGGAGCAGTTGCAAGCGGCCTTCCCCGGTGCCCACTGTGTGCGCGTGATGCTGTCCTACGCCGCGCAGTACAACCAGTCCACCGTGGTGGTGTGCCCGGCCGATGCACTGACCGAGCGCTGCCTGGGGCCGCTGGGCAAGCTGGTGGTGCTCGACGCTGAGCCAGCCTTCGAGCTGGCCACGGTGGCGGCCTGCATGAACGGCTGGTTCTATTTCCTGTTGCATGACCTGCAGCAATGGCTAAGCGATAAGGGGCTACCGGCAGCCGACGCCCGCGCACTGGTACTAGGCAACCTGCAGGACTGCGTGACCAGTGCGCAGCACCAGCCAGAGTACACGCTCAAGGCCCTGGGCCAGGCGATTGCCACGCCCGGGACCTTTACCGCGGACGGGCTGGCGGTGCTGATGCACCAGCCGGTGAGCGCAACCTGGGGAGCCGCGTGCGAAGTGGTGCTGGACGCGCTGCTGACACGGTCGCGCTTGCCTGAGCAGTAAACGGCGGATTGGCGGCCTTGTTCAGCGGTTCAACCGAGAACAAGGCCGCTGTTTCACGCCGACCTACAACTGCCGGTAAACCCGTGCGGTATCTTCTTCGAAATGCCGCAACTCGTCCTGACGGCGCCCTTCCGACCAGCCCAGCGCCGCGGCCGCACGCTGCGACAAGGCCTCGACCCGCTCACGCCCCAGATCCGGATCCAAGCCCCACGGCAACCGCCTGCGCACCAGGTCCACCAGCCGCACCACATGCTCGCTTCGGGCAATCCTGGCGATGTCGTCCGGGTCGATCCGTTCGCGCTCGAGCATCCCTTCCGGCGCCTTGCCACGCTTGCCCACGCGCGCTTCCACACCCCGCGCGATCAACCGCGCCGCATGGCGGTGGAGCATGATGGTCGAGCCCGTCAAGGTCAGCAGATCCGGCTTGCCTGCCGCTTCGCTCAGACGCACCGGCAGGTGGGTAGTGCGGCCATCGACGGTCGAGGTCGGGCGCACACCGCACCAGCAGTGCTGCACGTCGGCGCGGGTCAGTTGCAGATCAGGGAACAGCTGGTTGGCCTCGGCCAGGATGTAGTCGATCTCGCTGTCCTCGACCCGCACGGTGTCCGGGTCGTCATGGAATTCTGACTCGGTCGGGCCGATGAAGTGGAACTCGCGCCAGGGGAACACGTAATACGGCTCGCCCTTGCTGGAGAAGGCTTCCAGGCCCTGGCCTCGGTACGCCTCCGGCAGGCGCACCATCACGTTCACGCCTTTGATGCCCAGCACCCGCGGCGCGTGATCGGCTGCGCCCGGCACACGGTCGACCCAAGGGCCTGCGGCGTTGATCACCACGTTGGCGGTGACTCGGGCCTGCCCCTGGGCTTCGGGCGCCTGGTCGTCCAGGGTCAGGCACCAGCGGCCATCCGTGCGCTGCAGGTGGCTGACCCGGGTATAGGTGCGCAGCGTCGCGCCGCGCCATTGCGCGTCCAGCGCGGTATCGACGCAGATGCGCTCGGGCCAGGCATACATGTACTCCTCGAAGATGCCCACGCCTCGCAATGGCCCGCCGAGCCCGGCTGCCATGGCACTGTCAGCGGCCGCCTGCGCTGCGGATTGACGCCGGTAGGCCAGCGGCACCTTCCAGCCTCCGAGGGCCTCGACCAGGCGAAAACCCATGTCGACCAGCCACGGCGGATAGCGGTCGCCCTGGCGGAACGGATAGTGAAAGCGATGCTTGGTCAGATGGCCGGGCATCTCCCTGACCAGCTCGGCGCGGCAGCGCATGACCTCGCGGGTGTAGCGCAGGCGCTGCCACATGTCGAGCGGACGAAACGGGATCTGCCACAGCGGGTAGCGCGCGGCCAGGTAGCCCAGGCCGGAATAGAGCATGCGACTGGAGCGCGACGAGGTGCCGGCACCGATGTCGCCACGGTCCACCAGCAAGGTGCGGAAGTTGCGCGCGGCCAGTTGGCGGGTGGCGGCACAGCCAACGGCGCCAGCGCCGATGACCACCACGTCGTAGTGATCGCCGTCAAGGGATTGCAGGGGGGAACGGTGCATGGGTCGGGTTCCGTGCTGTTGTGATTGTTCTGATGAGCTCTGGGCCTCCCGTACACAGTAGAAAAGCCGCCGCCACCCGCCCTAGAACATTCATGACAACTTGCATAAGCCCTCGGCGCGTCGGGGATTTGCGTCCCATGACTCGTCCCAGCCGTTATATGGCCGCCCGCGAAAGCGATGCGATAGTGCCGCGACGCTACTGCATCAAATAACAACAAGAGGTAAGTCGAATGTCGCAATCCAAACGCTCCGTCGAAGACGCACCGCTCAATGCGTTCCATCGCAAGTTGACGGTGTACTCCGCTGGCGGCCCGTTCCTCGATGGCTACGTGCTGAGCATCATCGGCGTGGCCATGCTGCAGATCACCAACGCCCTGCAACTGACCGCGTTCTGGGAAGGGCTGATCGCCGCCTCGGCGTTGATCGGCGTGTTCCTCGGCGGTTTTCTCGGTGGCTGGTTCACCGACAAGTACGGCCGCAAGGTGCTGTACCTGGTCGACCTGATCGCCATTGTCGGTTTCTCGGTGGCCCAGTTCTGGGTCGAGTCGGCGTGGGCGCTGTTCGCCTGGCGCTTGCTGATCGGCATCGCCGTCGGCGCCGACTACCCGATCGCCACCTCGCTGCTGGCCGAGTTCCTGCCCCGCAAGCAACGCGGGCCGCTGCTGGCGGCGATGGTGCTGATGTGGTTCGCCGGTGCTGCGGTCGCCTACGTGGTCGGTGAGCTGCTGCTGCGCGTGGGCGGCGAAGAGGGCTGGCGCTGGGTGCTGGCCAGTGCGCTGGTGCCGGGCGCATTGTTCCTGATCGCCCGCAGCGGCACCCCGGAGTCGCCACGCTGGCTGCTGAGCAAAGGCCGCAAGGCCGAAGCCGATGCGGTGATCAAGAAGGTCTATGGCCCGGACTACTCGATTGCCGATCTGCCGGAGCCGAGCAGCGACAAACCGGTGTCGGTGTGGTCGCTGTTCCACTCCGGCTACGGCAAGCGCATGGCCTTCGTCACGCTGTTCTGGACCTGCGCCATCGTCCCGCTGTTCGCCATCTACGCATTTGCCCCCAAGGTGCTGCAGGCCCTGAAGCTGACCGGTGACTGGGCGGCCTATGGGTCGATCGCCATCACCTTCCTGTTCACCCTCGGCTGCCTGCTGGCGACCAAGCTGATCAACCGTCTGGGCCGCCGCAAGATGCTGATCCACAGCTTCCTCTGGTCGGGCCTGTCGCTGGTGATGCTGGGCGTCTTCCCTGATGCATCGCCGACCACCGTACTGGTGCTGTTTGGCGCCTACGCGGTGCTGATCGGCGGCGCCCAGGTGCTGGAGTATGTCTACCCCAACGAACTGTTCCCCACCGAAATCCGCGCATCCGCCGTCGGCCTGGCCACCTCGCTGTCACGCATCGGTGCCGCCGTGGGGACCTACCTGGTGCCGATCTCACTGGCCTCGTATGGCGTCGCCAACACCATGTTCGCAGCGGCGTTGATCTCGCTGTTCGGCGCACTGATCGCCTGGTGGCTGGCCCCCGAGACCAGCACGCTCGACCTGCAGCAGGCGGCCGCCCTGGGTAACACCGGCAGCGCCAAGTCGACCCCTTACACATCGCAAGCCCGTAAAGCCTGAAGGAGCCTTTCCATGAGCCACGTTCTGACCGTCGTTCGCAATGCCGCCGCTTCGCCCCTGGGCGCTGCGGCCCCCGCTCGCCTGCCAATTGGCGAACCCATCGCCCAGGCGGCCACTGCCCAGGACCAGACCGATGAAGCCATCGGCGCCAGCATCGGCGTCTGGGAAAGCAGCCCTGGGGTGTTTCGCCGTCACCTGAAGAACCGTGAATTCAGCCACATCGTCAGCGGCTGCTGCACCTTCACCCCGGACGGCGGCGAGCCCGTCGAGTTGCGCGCCGGCGATGCCGTGCTGTTCCCGGAAAACTGCGAAGGGGTGTGGGACATTCGCGAAACCCTGCGCAAGACCTACGTGCTGTTCTGAGGAGCGGAGCATGATCGAACGTATCAACCCCGGCCCGCGCGCCAGCCAGATGGTGCTGGTGGGCGGGCGCATCGAAACCTCCGGGATCGTCGCCCTGGCACCGCAGGGTGATATCGCCGCGCAGACCCGCTGCGTGCTGGCGCAGCTGGAACAGTGGCTGGCGCAGATCGGCGCCGATAAGGGCAACTTGACCCGGCTGCAGATCTGGCTGGCCGACATGGCTCAGTTCGCGGCGATGAACGAGGTGTACGACGCCTGGGTCGGCAATCAGCCACCGGTGCGGGCCTGCGTGGGGGCTGCGTTGGCAGCGCCTGAGTACCTGATCGAGATCCAGGCGTTCGGGCAGCTCTGAGTGTGCAGGGGCCGCTTGGCGGCCCCTGTTGCCTGTTGACTACAACTCCGGATCCAAGCCCACCTTGTCCCCATGCCAGTCGAACCGCTCCACCTCGTGGCGCCGCTTGCGGAAGCTGTAGGGCGTCTCGCCATACTGCTTGCGGAACCACAGGATGAAATGCGAAGCATCGGAAAACCCGCACGCCAAGGCAATCGTAGTGATGTTCTGGCTGGTGTTCACCAGCAAGCGCCGGGCATGGTCCAGGCGCAACTTGCGCCAGTAGTTGGCGGGCGGTTCCTGGGTATTGGCGACGAATTCGCGGTGCAGCTGTCGCGGGTGCGTGCCCACGGCTTCGGCCACGGCCTTGAGCGTCATCGACGCATCCAGGTTGGCGCGCATGAACGCAATCGCGCGCTGCACCCGGTCGTTCTGGTAGACACACTCACTGGCCGCCTTGTCCTCTTCCTCGTCGGCCCGCTCGTCCACCAGCAGGTACTCCAGGCCTTTCTGCGCGCGCACCGCACCGCAGTGGCGACGAATCAGGTTGGCCGCCAGATCGATGGCCGTACCGCCAGGGCAAGTGATGACGCCGCGGTCGTCTACATAGCTTTTGTCGATCACCGCCGTGGACAGCGGGAAGCGCTCCTTGAACTCGTCGCGCAGGGTGAAGTGCAGCGCACAGCGCCGACCATCGAGCAGGCCGGCCTTGCCCAGCACGAACGAGCCGGAACACAGGGCAATGATCGGGATATTGGCCGCATGCACTTCACGCAGCGCGTCCAGCAGCCAGTCGGGCGGGTTGCGCGTTTCGCTCAACAGGCCACCGGCGAGGACGATGTAGTCGTACTGGGCGAACAGATTGAGCGGCTTGGTCGGCGAAATCGGCATGCCACAACTGGCCGTGATCGGCTGGTCGTCGAGGGTCATCCAGTCCCACTGGCAGTAAACCTGCTGGCTGCGGAACGACTTGTCGGCGGCAAAGCGCAGCGAGTCGACCAGCCCGGCCACCGGCACCAGCGTGAACTGGTTCATCAGCACGAAGCCGACACGCAATTCCGGTTTGATCTGCGCGGCGACAGCGGGCGCTTGCGGCGCTTCTGTTTGTTGTGGGGCAACCATGGACATTGGCCTCATGACCTGCGGAATGACACCATTCTACGGCGGGGGTTTGGTCCGTCATATCATATGCATCTCGACAAATAGGAAATCCATGACAAATGGCGTGGCCGTTCTATCAATTGTCATGACTGTAATATCGGCCCCCAGGCCCGGCTGAGCATCATGTAGACACAAGACAAACATGCTCAGAGGCACCCCTCATGTACCGTGGATTCTGGTATGCCCAGGCGCTTGACCTGGACAGCGACCTCGCCCCTGCCCTGCAGGACTCGATTCAAGCCGACGTGTGTATCGTCGGCGGTGGCTTCCTTGGCCTGTGGTCGGCCATCCGCCTGAAGCAGGCCAACCCGCACATGTCCGTGGTCATCGTCGAGCGCGACCGCTGCGGCTCCGGCGCCAGCGGCCGCAATGGCGGAGTGGCGACCAACTGGTGGGGCAAGTACCTGTCGCTGCGGACCATCTGCGGCGACGTGGAAGCCCGGCGTATCTGCGAGGCAGCCGAGTCGGCCATCGACGAGATCGGCAGCTTCTGCCAGGCGCACGGCATCGACGCCCAGTACCGCAAGGACGGGTGGCTGTGGACCGCCACCAACCAGCGGCAGATGAATTCCTGGCGGGTGCTCACCGACGGCCTGCAGAAACTCGACGTCAATCCGTTCCAGGAGCTGGACCGCCAGACCATTCGTGGCCGCGTCGGCTCGCCGTTGGTGCTGGGCGGCATCTTCGACCCCAACGCCGCCACGGTACAGCCCGCCATGCTCGCCCGCGGCCTGCGCCGAGTGGCCTTGAAGCTGGGCGTACAGATCTTCGAGAAGTCGCCGTTCACCCACCTGGAGCGTGGCCGCAACCCGGTGGTGCACACCGCCAAGGGCCATGTGAAGGCCAATCACGTGGTGCTGGCGCTCAACGCCTGGGGCGCGCAGTTCCCGGAACTGCGGCGGATGATCGCGATCATGTCCAGCGACATGGTGGCTACCGCGCCGGTCAAGGCCAAGCTCGACGCCATCGGTTTCAGCGGCGGCGAATGCATGACCGACTCGCGCACCGTGCTCAACTACTGGCGCAACACCCCGGACGGGCGCGTGGTGTTCGGCAAGCCACTGGGCCAGTTCGCCTATGCCGGGCGCATCGGCAACCTGTATGAAAAACCGTCGCCGGCCGCCGACAAGGTTGCCGCCGAACTGCGCCGCCTGTACCCGCAACTGCAGGACGTGCCAGTGGTCAGCAGCTGGACCGGGCCGATCGACCGGGCCATGAAAGGCTTGCCGAACTTCGGCTACCTCGACCATCACCAGACTGTCAGCTACGGCATCGGTTTTTCCGGCAACGGTGTGGCCACCACGGTGTTCGCCAGCCGCATCATCAAGTCGCTGGCCACCCATGCCAACGACGAATGGGCCAACTGTGGCCTGGTCAACCAGAAGATGAAACTGCTGCCGCCAGAGCCGTTCCGCTTCTTTGGCGCACACCTGGTGCGCGATGCGCTGGTGCGCAAGGAGTCGCTGGAAGACCACGACCAGGACGCCGGCTTCATCACCCGCCAGCTGGTCGGCATGGCGCCCGCCGGCTATGTGCCCGCGCAGAAGAAATAAGGACAATACCGTGAGCGAACATATCGTCTTCCTCGACGACGAAGGCCTGGCGCCTTCCACCCGCCTCAAGCGCCCTGACTGCGAGCACAGCTGGCAGCAGTTCGCCTACACCCACCCCGACCAGGTGTCGGAGCACCTCAAAGACGCGACCGTGGCGCTGACCTGCAGCGTGCCGCTGCGCGAAGAGCACCTGCGCCAGTTGCCCAGGCTGAAGATGATTTCCCTGGCCCTGACCGGCCGCGACATCGTCGATGTCGACTACTGCGATGCCCATGGCATCGAGGTCGCCAGCGTGCCGGGCTATGCCGCCAACACCGTGGCCGAGCACAGCCTGGCGATGATATTCGAACTGTTCCGCCGCCCGGCCGCGTTCACCCGGCTGATGCGTCAGGTGCATGCCGGCACGGCCGAGTACAAGAACATCTACTTCGACCACCGCATCCGCGATGTGCGCGGCAAGCAACTGGCGATCATCGGCAGCGGCCCGATCGCCGAGCGCCTGGCCGAACTTGCCCGCGCGCTGGGCATGCAGGTGCTGTTCGAAGACCGTGGCGGCAAGCGCCGAGGGCCAGACTGCCGACCCTTGGCCGAAGTGCTGAAAAGCTGCGATGTGCTGTCGATCAACTGCCCGCTGACGCCCGAGACCTACAACCTGATCGACGCCGAGCAGCTGGCGCAGATGAAGCCCGATGCGCTGCTGGTCAACACCGGCCGTGGCGGCATCGTCAACGAAGCGGCGTTGATCCAGGCACTGCAGAACGGCCGCCTGGGAGGCGTAGCGCTGGATGTGGTCGAGCACGAACCGCTGCACCCGAGCAACCCGCTGTTCCAGCTGATCGACCGCGACGATTTCATCCTCAACCCGCACATTGCCTGGAGCAGTGAAGACGCCATGCAGCAACTGATGGACAGCGCCGTGGACAACATCAGCGACTTCGTCGCCCGCCAAGCCACTACCCAAAGGAGCCGAACCGCATGACCGAGGTCCTCAAAAGCAGCTATGTCGACGGCGCCTTCGTCGCGCTGGACAGCAGCACCGATGTGCTGGAAAACCGCAACCCGTCCAATCCCGCTGAAGTGGTCGAGCGCTTCGTCCGCGCCGATCAAGCCCTGACCGAGCGGGCCTTGACCGCAGCCCATCGCGCCGCGCCAGGCTGGGCCCGCAGCAACCCGCAGCAGCGTGCCGACGCGCTGGATTTCATCGGCAGCGAGATCCTCGCCCGCCGTGAAGAACTGGCCACCCTGCTGGCCCGCGAAGAAGGCAAGGTGGTGCGTGAAGCGCTGGGCGAAGTGGACCGTGCCGGCCGCTCGTTCAAGTTCTACGCCCAGGAAGCCCTGCGCGCCGAAGGCGAGAAATACCAGTCGGTGCGCCAGGACGTGGGTATCGACGTGTTCACCCAGCCGCTGGGTGTCATCGGGATCATCGCGCCGTGGAACTTCCCCATCGCCATTCCGGCCTGGAAGATCGCACCGGCGCTGTGCTTCGGCAACTGCGTGGTGTTCAAGCCCGCCGAGCTGGTGCCCTCCTCGGCCTGGGCACTGGCGGAGATCATCTCGCGTGCCGGCTTGCCGGCGGGCGTGTTCAACCTGCTGATCGGGCCGGGGCGCAGCGTCGGCGACACGATCATCCGCTCGCCTCTCATCGATGGCATCAGCTTCACCGGCTCCGAGTACACCGGCCGGCAGATCGCCAGGCTGGCGGCCGACGGCATGAAGAAAGTGCAACTGGAAATGGGCGGCAAGAACCCGCTGATCGTGCTCGACGATGCCGATCTCGAACAGGCGGTCGAGGTGGCGCTGAGCGGTTCGTTCCACAGCACTGGCCAGCGGTGTACGGCCAGCTCGCGGGTGATCGTCACCGCTGGCATTCATGATGCCTTTGTCGCGCGCTTGGCCGAGCGTACCCGAGCGCTGACGGTGGGCGATGCATTGCAGGCGTCTAGCGATATCGGCCCGGTGGTCGACAGCCGTCAGCTGGAGCAGAACCTTGAGTTCGTCGCCAGCGGCCGCGAACAGGGCGCCACGCTGGTGTGCGGTGGCGAACGTATCGACAATGAGGCAGGCGCGTACCTGTTCACCCCCGCGCTGTTCACCGAGGTCACGCCTGACATGCGCATCTACCGCGAGGAAATCTTCGGGCCGGTGCTCAGCGTGCTCAAGGTAGACGACTATGACCAGGCCTTTGCCGCCGCCGAAGACACCGCGTTTGGCCTGTCGGCGGGGATCGTCACCACCTCGCTGCGCCATGCCGAGCACTTCAAGCGCCACAGTTCGGCGGGGATGGTCATGGTCAACCTGCCGACGGCCGGGGTGGATTACCACGTGCCGTTCGGTGGCAATGGCGCCTCAAGCCTGGGCTCGCGAGAACAAGGCACGCATGCACGGCAGTTCTTTACCCGGGTCAAGACCACTTATCAGTTGGCCTGATCCACTAGCGTGAGCCGCCAAGCCAACCGAGGGAACTACTGCACCACCGCTGTCCTCTTAATGACTGAGTGGTTTATTTCCTTTGCGCTTCACGCTATTGGAGAACACGACATGCGCCATTTACTCCTCGCCCCTGCGCTGCTGCTCCTGCTGCCCGCCGGGGTCGCCCTGGCCGGCGTCGACGCGGGCGACGTCGCCACCTCGGCCGGTGTGTCCGCTTCGCTGTACTCGACCTTCAAGGATGACAAACGGATCATCCCCGCTCAGGACGAGCTGTCCGCCTTCGTCGCCAGCGGCGGCGCTATCCGTGGTGCCTATGTGGAGTCGGCATTGGAACAGGCGCGCAAGGACCATCCTGGCCTGCAGGCCAACGATGAAGAACTGGCCAAGGCGATCCTGTCGCAGGAAGACCCGTTGGCCGACCATTGATTACCCATTCCTGAGTCGCAAGCCCCTGCCGAGGTCATCGCTGGGGGCTTAGCCCCAGCCGTCCATCCGCATCGTTGCCCGCACCAGACGCTGCTCCTCCTGTTCGATCTCGCGCAGACTGTCGCGTATGCCGTTGATGTGCTCGCGCGCCGCCCGCTGGGCCTGTTCGGGCAATTGCTCCATCACGGCCTGATACAAGCGCGCATGCTGGCGGTCGATCTGGCGTTTCTGCGCCGGCCGGCAATAGAGGTTGTTGACCGAGGCGAACACCGTGCTCAGGGTCAGGTCGCTGAGCGATTGCAGGGTGTGGACCAGCACCGGATTGTGCGAGGCCTCGCTGATCGCCCGGTGAAACGCGTGGTCACGGCGGGCGTGCTCGCGCGGGTCGAGTGCCTCCGGGGAGGCGTGCGCGGCGAGCATTTCGTCATAGCGGCGACGGATCAGCAAACGGTCGACATCGGTGGCGCGCAACGCCGCCAGGCGGGCTGACTCCGCTTCCAGCAAGGCGCGCACTTCGAGCAGGTCGAACAAGGTGCGCGGTTGCGAGCTGAACAGGTGCATGAGCGGGGTGCCACCTGCCTGGCCGGTAAGGTCGGCGACGAACGAGCCACGGCCGTGCTCGGTGTCGATGATGCCGCGCCCGCGCAGGATACGCAGGCCTTCGCGCAGGGCCGAGCGGGAACAGCCGAGCTTGTCCACCAGACGCCGCTCGGAGGGCAGCGCCTGGCCGACTTTGAGAACACCCTCGACGATCAGCCGCTCGACCCGCTCCGCCACCTGATCCGCCTTGACTTCTGCACCCATGGATACCCTCCAACTGGTAGGACCACTGTCACTGTGCAATCCAATCTAGCGGGATGCAGCCCTATCTGAACAGTACCTGCAGGAAAAACTGGTAGGACCAGTAGCCTGCCTACTCGACCTGCGCGTTGCGCCAGCGCAGGCTGCAAGGGTGATCGGTTAGCCGCAAGCGCGCCCATGCTGGCGCGGAACAACGACAAGAACTGCCGCTGAGTGAGCCTGATGAACATCCTCTACGACGAACGCGTCGATGGCGCGCTGCCTGCCGTCGACCAACCTGCATTGCTGCAGGCGCTGCGTGACGCGCTGCCCGACCTTGAGATCCTGCATCGCGCGGAAGACCTCACCCCCTATGAATGCGACGGGCTCTCGGCTTATCGCACGGTGCCGCTGATGGTGGTGCTGCCCGAACGCCTGGAGCAGGTGCAGACGCTGCTCAAGCTGTGCCACCAACGCGGTGTGCCAGTGGTCGCCCGTGGCGCTGGCACCGGGCTGTCGGGCGGTGCCCTGCCGCTGGCCAAAGGCATTCTGCTGGTCATGGCGCGCTTCAACCGGATCCTCGAAATCAACCCCGAAGGCCGCTTTGCCCGCGTGCAGCCCGGTGTGCGCAACCTGGCGATTTCCCAGGCGGCTGCGCCCCATGGCCTGTACTACGCCCCGGATCCTTCGTCGCAGATCGCCTGTTCGATCGGCGGTAATGTCGCCGAGAACGCCGGAGGAGTGCACTGCCTGAAGTACGGCCTGACCGTGCACAACCTGCTCAAGGTCGAGATCCTGACTGTCGAGGGCGAGCGCCTGACCCTCGGCAGCGACGCCCTGGACAGCCCCGGTTTCGATCTGCTGGCGCTGTTCACCGGGTCCGAAGGGATGCTCGGCATCGTCACCGAAGTCACCGTCAAGCTGCTGCCCAAACCCCAAGTGGCCCGGGTGTTGCTGGCCAGCTTCGACAACGTCGAGGACGCCGGCCGGGCAGTGGCCGAGATCATCGCCGCCGGGATCATTCCCGGCGGCCTGGAGATGATGGACAACCTGGCGATCCGCGCCGCCGAAGACTTCATTCACGCGGGCTACCCGGTAGATGCGGCAGCGATCCTGCTGTGCGAACTGGACGGCGTCGAAGCCGACGTACAAGACGACTGCGAGCGGGTCGCGGCGGTGCTCGAACACGCTGGCGCCCGCGAAGTCCGCCTGGCCTGTGACGAAGCCGAGCGGGTACGGTTCTGGGCCGGGCGCAAGAACGCCTTCCCGGCCGTGGGGCGGATTTCGCCGGACTACTACTGCATGGACGGCACCATTCCGCGCCGCGAGCTGCCGCGCGTGCTCAAGGGCATCAGTGACCTCTCGCAGGAGTACGGCCTGCGCGTGGCCAACGTGTTCCATGCCGGCGACGGCAACATGCACCCGCTGATCCTGTTCGATGCCAACCTGCCCGGTGAGTTGGAGCGCGCCGAAGCCATCGGCGGCAAGATCCTCGAACTGTGCGTGGCGGTAGGCGGCAGCATCACCGGTGAACACGGGGTCGGGCGGGAGAAGATCAACCAGATGTGCGCCCAGTTCAACAGCGACGAAATCACCCTGTTCCATGCGGTCAAGGCCGCGTTCGATCCCCAGGGGCTGCTCAATCCGGGCAAGAACATTCCTACCCTGCACCGCTGCGCCGAGTTCGGCGCAATGCACGTGCACCACGGCCAGTTGCCTTTCCCCGACCTGGAGCGCTTCTGATGAGCATGGACCGCGACATGAGCCAGGACCTGCTGGAGCAGGTCAACCAGGCCCTCAACCTGGGCACCGCGCTGCGCATCCAGGGCGGCAACAGCAAGGCCATGCTGGGCAACCCGGTGGCCGGAGAGATCGTCGATACCCGCAACCATCGCGGCATCGTCAGCTACGACCCCACCGAACTGGTGCTCACCGCCCGCGCCGGCACCCCGCTGCGGGAGATCGAAGCCGCCCTGCACGAGGCCGGACAAATGCTGCCCTGCGAGCCCCCACACCTGGGTGCCGAGGCGACCCTGGGTGGCATGGTCGCGGCGGGGCTATCCGGTCCCCGGCGGCCGTGGGCCGGATCGGTGCGCGATTATGTGCTCGGCACGCGGATCATCACCGGCCACGGCAAGCTGCTGCGCTTTGGTGGCGAGGTGATGAAGAACGTCGCCGGGTACGACGTCTCGCGCCTGATGGCCGGCAGCTTCGGTTGCCTGGGGCTGCTCACCGAAGTGTCGTTGAAGGTGCTGCCGCGTCCGCGCGAGTGCCTGAGCCTGCGCCTGTCGATGGACCGCCACCAGGCCCTGGCCGAACTCGCCGAATGGGGCCAGCAGCCGCTGCCGATCAGCGCCGCCTGCCACGACGGTGAGGCGCTGTACCTGCGCCTGGAAGGCGGCGCAGGCTCGGTGCAGTCGGCGCGCCAGCGCTTGGGCGGCGACGTGCTCGACAGCCGTTTCTGGAGCGACCTGCGCGAACAGCGCCTGGCCTTCTTCGATGACCCGGCGCCGCTGTGGCGGCTGTCGCTGCCTACCGCCAGCGGCGAGCTGGAGCTGCCCGGCCGGCAACTGATCGACTGGGGCGGTGCGCAGCGCTGGCTGAAGTCGAGTGCACCGGCGCAGGAGATTCGCGCGCAGGTGGCCAAGGTCGGCGGCCACGCCACCGGCTACGCGCCTGGCGAAGACAGCACCGCGCCGCTGTCGGCAGCGCTGATGCGCTACCACCGCGCCCTCAAGCAGCAGCTCGATCCCCAGGGCATCTTCAACCCTGGTCGCCTGTACCCGGACCTGTGAGGCCACGCCATGCAAACCAACCTGAGTGAATCAGCCAAGCGCCTGGCCCGCGCCGAAGAGGCCGAAAGCATCCTGCGCTCGTGCGTGCACTGCGGTTTCTGCACCGCCACCTGCCCCACCTACCAGCTGCTGGGTGACGAACTGGACGGGCCACGCGGGCGCATCTACCTGATCAAGCAAGTGCTCGAAGGCGCGCCTGTCACCGCCAGCACCCAGTTGCACCTGGACCGCTGCCTGTCCTGTCGCAACTGCGAGACCACCTGCCCTTCCGGCGTGAAATACCATGACCTGCTGGACATCGGCCGCGCCGTGGTCGAGCAGCAGGTGCCGCGCCCACTGGCCCAGCGTCTGCTGCGCCAGGGCCTGCGGGCGGTAGTGCCACGCCCGGCGCTGTTCAAGGCGCTGACCCGCGCCGGCCAGGCCCTGCGCCCCGTGCTGCCGGCCACCCTCAAGCACAAGCTGCCGGCCCAGGTGACCGCACCGGGTAGCCGCCCGGTGCCGCGCCACGCCCGTCGCGTGCTGCTGCTCGAAGGATGCGTGCAGCCCGCGCTTTCACCCAACACCAACGCCGCCGCAGCGCGCTTGCTCGATCGTCTGGGCATCAGCGTAGAGCCGATCTTCGAAGCCGGCTGCTGCGGTGCAGTGGACTACCATCTCAATGCCCAGGCGCAAGGATTGGACCGGGCGCGACGCAACATCGACGCCTGGTGGCCAGCCATCGAAGCCGGTGCCGAAGCCCTCGTGCAGACCGCCAGTGGCTGTGGTGCATTCGTGCGTGACTACGGCCACTTGCTGGAGAAAGATCCGCGCTATGCCGCCAAGGCCGCACGGGTCAGCGCTTTGTCCCGGGACCTGGTGGAAGTGCTGCGCGACGAACCGGTCGAGCAACTTGGCCTGTGCGCCGAACAGCGACTGGCATTCCACTGCCCGTGCACCCTGCAACATGCGCTCAAACTCGGCGGCGCGGTAGAGAACCTGCTGACGCGCCTGGGCTTCACCCTCACCCCGGTGCCGGACGGTCATCTATGCTGCGGTTCGGCCGGGACCTATTCGCTGACCCAGCCTGAGCTGTCGCGGCAACTGCGCGACAACCGTCTCAACGCGCTGGAAAGCGGCAACCCACAAGTGATCGCCACCGCCAACATCGGCTGCCAGACCCACCTCGACGGTGCCGGTCGCACGCCGGTGCGGCACTGGATCGAAATCGTCGAAGCAGCCTTGAACCAGGAGAACAGCCATGCATAGCAAATCCGTGATCGGCCAGCTGGAGGTCGCCCGCCTGCTCGCCGCCGCCCGCCAGCAAGCCCAGGTCCAGCAATGGGCAGTGACCATCGCCGTGGTCGACGACGGCGGCCACCCGCTGGCGCTGGAGCGTATGGATGGCTGCGCGCCCGCCAGCGCGTACATCGCCATGGAAAAGGCCCGCAGTTCAGCCTTGGGGCGCAAGGAAACCCGTGATTACGAGCAGATGGTCAATGGCGGGCGCACGGCGTTCGTCACCGCCCCGCTGCTGACCAGCCTGGAGGGCGGTGTGCCGCTGCTGGTCGATGGCCAGGTGGTGGGCGCCATCGGCGTGTCGGGGGTCAAGCCCGAACAGGATGCCCAGGTGGCCAAGGCAGGGGCGGCAGCCCTCTAGTTCTGCTCCAGCCTTTTCCTTGATGTTGTACAAGAAACGAGAAGACCATGACTGACTCCGCAACTCGCTCTCTTCAGGTGGCCCCCGTCCTGCAGCGTTTCATCGAAGATGAAGTGCTGCCGGGGACCGGCATCGATGCCAAGACGTTCTGGCACGGTTTCAGCGCCCTGGTCGACGACCTGGCACCGCGCAACCGTGAGCTGCTCGCCGAACGCGAACGCCTGCAAGCGGAACTGGACACCTGGCACCGCCAGCACCCCGGTCCGATCACCGACATGGCCGCCTACCAGCGCTTCCTGCGCGGCATCGGCTATCTGGTCGACGTTCCCGAGTCTGTGCGCATCAGCACCACCCAGGTCGACCGTGAGATCGCCGTGCAGGCCGGCCCGCAGCTGGTCGTACCGCTGAGCAACGCGCGCTATGCGCTCAACGCCGCGAATGCCCGCTGGGGTTCGCTGTATGACGCGCTGTACGGCACCGATGCCATCGGCGAAACCGACGGCGCCGGGCGTGGCGATGCCTACAACCCGATCCGTGGCGCCAAGGTCATTGCCTTCGCCCGGCACTTCCTCGACCAATCCGTCCCGCTCGACGGTGCTTCGCATGCTGCCGCCAAGGCGTACGCGATCAGTGGCGGCGCGCTGCGCGTGACCCTCGACGACGGCCGTCAGACTGGGCTCCGGCAAGCGGCTCAACTGCGCGGCTACCAGGGCAACCCGGACCAGCCTTCGGCGATCCTGTTGCAGCATCACCAACTGCATTTCGAGATCCAGATCGACCCTGGCAGCACCATCGGCCAGACCGACCCGGCCGGGGTCAAGGACATTCTCCTGGAAGCCGCACTGACCACCATCATCGACTGCGAAGACTCGGTGGCTGCGGTGGATGCCGACGACAAGGTCAATGTGTATCGCAACTGGCTGGGTTTGATGAAAGGCGACCTGAGCGAGCAGGTCAGCAAGGGCGGCAAGCGCTTCAGCCGGACGCTGGCCGCAGACCGCGAGTATCGAGCTGTCGATGGCTCACCCCTGACCCTGCCGGGCCGCTCGCTGCTGTTCATCCGCAATGTGGGTCATCTGATGACCAACCCGGCGATCGTGGACGGCGATGGCCGCGAAATTCCCGAAGGCATCCTCGATGCCGTGGTCACCAGCCTGATCGGCCTGCACGACCTCAAGCGCCGCGGCAACTCCCGCGAGGGCAGCCTGTACATCGTCAAGCCGAAGATGCACGGGCCGGCCGAAGTGGCCTTTGCCGACCAGTTGTTCAGCCGCGTCGAAGCCCTGCTGGGCCTGCCTGCGCATACCCTGAAGATGGGCATCATGGACGAGGAGCGGCGCACCAGCGTCAACCTCAAGGCCTGCATCGCCAGCGCCGCGTCACGGGTGGTGTTCATCAACACCGGCTTCCTCGACCGCACCGGCGACGAGATGCACACAGCCATGGAAGCCGGCGCCATGCTGCGCAAGGGCGACATGAAAGGCAGTGCCTGGATCCAGGCCTACGAGCGCAGCAACGTACTGGTGGGGCTGGCCTGTGGCCTGCGCGGCAAGGCGCAGATCGGCAAGGGCATGTGGGCCATGCCCGACCTGATGGCGGCCATGCTCGAACAGAAAGTCGCCCAGCCCCGCGCAGGAGCCAACACCGCCTGGGTGCCCTCGCCCACGGCCGCGACACTGCACGCGTTGCACTACCACCAGGTGGATGTGGCGGCGGTGCAGCAGCAACTGGAACAGGTCGATCTGCACGCGGAGCAGGAGCAGTTGCTGCACGATTTGCTGAGCATTCCGGTGAGCCCTGAGCGCGCGTGGAGCGCGGCGGACATCCAGGCCGAACTGGACAACAACTGCCAGGGCATCCTCGGCTACGTGGTGCGCTGGGTCGAGCAGGGGGTCGGCTGTTCCAAGGTGCCGGATATCCATGATGTCGGCCTGATGGAGGACCGTGCCACGTTGCGCATCTCGGCCCAGCACATTGCCAACTGGCTGCTGCATGGCGTGGTCGGTGCCGAGCAGGTGGAGGCAACGCTGCAGCGGATGGCCCGGGTAGTCGATCAGCAGAATGCCGGCGATGCAGGCTACCGGCCGATGGCGGAGGACTTCGACGGTTCGCATGCCTTCCGTGCGGCTCGCGAGTTGGTACTCAAGGGCCGCGAGCAGCCGAGCGGCTATACCGAACCCTTGCTGCACCGGTGGCGCTTGCAGTTCAAACGCGGCCGCTGATTTCCACTTCAGAAATTTCTTACGACATGCGCGGAAATGCCTTACTTGTCGCGGGCCGTCGGTGAAAACATGATCGGCACTGGATGACGCCGAACCGCAGGGAGGCAGCGGTCCGGCGTCAGCTCGCTATCCAGAGGAGGCCGCATGCACCCCCATGTCCGTTCCACCGCAAAGCTGCGCAGCACCCTGCGCGAACTGCTGGCCCACGAGGTCAGCAACCCCGACGACGACCCGCACCTGTCGGGCGTGTTGTTCTTCTGCGTGACCGACGAGCATACCCGGCAACTGATCGAACGCATCGAACTGCTCGCCAGCGAGGTGCTGTTCGATGCCAGTGGCCGGGCCATTGCGCAGCGTATGCGCGCTGTTGCGGTGGATGGGGTGCGTATCAAGCAGAAGCGCAAGGCCCTCGAGGACGAGACCGTAATACGCATAGCCTTGCCTGAGAAAGGCTACATCACTATCAGTACCGCACGTTTCTAAGCGTGATAGCGGGGCCGCCAGGCGGCCCCGCTGGTTCAGGGGCGCCGCCCCACTTCCGCCACCTGCGCGGTCCACGGTTTTACCTGATCACTGAGCGACCAGCCCGCCCCCGGCCGGGTCGGCACCAGCATGCGGCCATCGCGGGTTTCCAGACGTTCGTTGAACAACGGCTCCAGCCACTCGAATTGTCGCTCTTGATCTTGATCTTGATCTTGATCTTGATCTTGATCTTGATCTTGATCTTGAT
>RCUS01000543.1_pt1 | contig 24315 bp, 31 predicted proteins | sample 2166221 | NCBI WGS metagenome assembly RCUS01 (sample SAMN09932758, study PRJNA488358) | compost metagenome | isolation source: compost soil in cyclohexanecarboxylic | place: Germany: Experimental Botanical Garden | reverse complement strand
TGTTTCATCAGGGCGTCGGTGATCTGGATTTCGCCGCCCTTGCCTGGCTCGGTCTGTTCGATCAGGTCGAAGATGTCCGGGGTCAGGATGTAGCGGCCGATGATGGCCAGGTTCGACGGTGCATCTTCAGGCTTTGGCTTTTCAACCATGCTGTGTACGCGGTAGATGTCGTCGCGGATCATCTCGCCGGCGATTACACCGTACTTGTGAGTCTCTTGCGGATCGACTTCCTGGATGGCCACGATCGAGCAGCGGAACTGCTTGTACAGCTTGACCATCTGGGTCAGTACGCCGTCGCCTTCAAGGTTGACGCACAAGTCGTCCGCCAGCACTACGGCGAAAGGTTCGTCGCCGATCAGCGGACGGCCGGTCAGGATCGCGTGGCCCAGGCCTTTCATTTCGGTCTGACGGGTGTAGGAGAACGAGCACTCGTCCAGCAGCTTGCGGATGCCGACCAGGTATTTTTCCTTGTCGGTGCCTTTGATCTGGTTTTCCAGCTCGTAGCTGATGTCGAAGTGGTCTTCCAGGGCGCGCTTGCCGCGACCGGTGACGATGGAGATTTCGGTCAAACCGGCATCCAGTGCTTCTTCGACGCCGTACTGGATCAGTGGCTTGTTTACCACCGGCAGCATTTCTTTGGGCATGGCTTTAGTCGCTGGCAGGAAGCGAGTACCGTAACCGGCTGCTGGGAACAAGCATTTCTTGATCATATAAGTCCTTGAAAGGGCTGTGTGTACGAGTTTCGGCGCAGTCTAATCAGGCGGCGTGCACCTTACAATGCCCCGCGCTGGCTAACCGATGTCAACATAGAGAAATATTCTCGCGGATAGTTCCGCACGGGCCAGCGCAGATCGCTGCGCGGCACCTTATTGATAGCAGAGACCGGCAGACTTGCACGGTTATCAATTGTCAACAATCGCACCACCCTACACCCATCGGCACCGGACATGTGCGTTTGGCGCTATCATGGCGCACTTGAACCAGCCAACGAGGCAGATAGATGTCGGCAGCAAAAAGCGTCAACGGGTACCTGATCAACAAGGCGAAAGACGGCCAGTGGTGGGTAGACAGCGTCGGCGGCGAGAGTATCGCCGGGCCCTTCCCTTCTGAAGCCATGGCGGTCGAAGTGGCATCGGTGTTGCAACTTGAACACCCGGAGCCCAAGCGCCGCGGCAAGGACAAGAACTGATCGTCAGCCGACGCGCCCACAGCCCTGCCATTGCGCAGGGCTTTTTTTGCGAATACGTGCAGGAAGTGGCCTTTGGCTATAACCTTTTGCCCGCGGCGCTGTCACAGGCTTTGCCCACCACTATGACGACGACAAACACATGACTAGATTTTTGCCACTGATTGCAGTTCTGGCCCTGAGTGGCTGCGCGACGTCCGAAACAACGTATCTGAACAACGGCGAACAAGGCCTGGCTATCGATTGCTCCGGAGAAGCCAATTCCTGGGCAACCTGCTACGAAAAAGCCGATGCCTCGTGTGCCGGCACCGGCTACCGCATCGTCGGTACCGATGGCAGCCCGGCGCCCGCGGAAAGCGACAAGACCCTGGGGGTCGACGTCGGCAACTACAAGAACCGTAGCGTGGTGGTGGTCTGCAAGTAAGGCGCCCTGCCCTACATGTGGATTTCGGCGAATTTGATCCCAAGGCCGCGCACGGTTTCGATCAATTCGTCGACGCTCGTGAAGGATTCGACTTCATCGTTGTCATCCACCAGGAAAAAACTGCGACCGGCGCTTTTCTTGAAAAACACGATCCATTCCCCGGGACTCGCCGGATTCTGAATCACATGGGTGGTGCAGATTTGACCCTCTGCATGGCACTCCCGTACCCGCTCTCGCTTCATGCCCGACTCCAGAAATGACAATGCCGCCAAAGTAGCGCTTTGACGGCATGTGTGTTGAATATCGCTAGTCTATCAGCCGGAAATGCACGCGGTCGCGGCATTGCGCACATCCCAAGGGCGCAACGGCACATTGGAGATGCGTTCATGGAGCTTGATTGCGCTGCCGCCGGAGCGCTCTTCGATGTCGAACACGGCGGCCGGCCCCGATGAAAGCTTCTGCGGCACGATCACCCGAACGCCGTCTTTCTGCGGTTCGATTTGCAGGGCGCCGCGGCTGTCGGCGAGCTTATCGCTCAGGCATTGCGCGTACTCAAGGGGTTTCTTGCCGGAAATCACGTTCATGGTCGGCAATGACTGGTTGATCTCCGAGACACTTGCGCAACCACTTGTCGCCAACGCCACTGGCAGGACCCACACACCCCACTTCATACGAAACCTCCGATAAAGACCCTCCGACAGCGCCATTGCGGTTTTTCTCCGAAGACAAGCGTATTTATTGCGCTTCGAATGCCGAATAACTGTTTTTTATTGTCAAACCGCCTCACCACAGCCGGATAATAACGTGCCGAGGCTGATAAACTGCGCCCCATCGCCCATTGCTATCGTTTTGATTTTGTAGAAAAAGCCCTTCTGGAGGCGCCCATGAAATTTATTCACCAGCGCGAGCACCTCAACGAAGACGACATCGTCGTCATTCAATGCTCGCAAATGTGCAACATCCGCTTGATGAACGACGCCAACTTCCGCAGCTTCAAAAATGGCGGCCGCCACACTTACCACGGCGGCGCGTTCGACACGTTCCCGGCCCGCATTACCGCGCCGAGCACCGGTTTCTGGAACATCACCATCGACACGGTCAACCGCCGTGCAATCAGCGTGACCCGCAAGCCGACCCTGACTCACTCGATCAAGATCATCCGTCGCTCCAGCACGAAACTCAGCTGAGTAACGCCCCCACACGCAGACAGACAGGTATGACCGTGGCTCAAACGACCAAGTACGTCATCAAATACAAACTCAACGGCGAACGCCGTTTCGAGTTCGCCCAGCTCGAAAACGGCACTGCCGAAGAAGCCAAGGCTGCCCTGGACGCCATCCATGGGCAGGACGACGTGATCAGCGAAATCAGCGTAAGCAAAGCGCTGTAACATCCGTCCGGAGCGACAACATGGACGTCTGCTCCGAGGGAAAATTCGACCGCAAGTGTCGGAGTGTTCGCACCCTCAAGGCCTCCTAGACTCGCCACCTCGACAACGTGAGGCCCGGCAATGAGTGAGCAATATCTGCACAGACTGGACTGGCCCCTCCTGGCACAGCAACTCGATCAGGACGGCTGCGCGATCATCCCGTCATTGTTGAGCCACAAGGCCTGCGATGAAATCAGTGCCTTGTATGCCCAATCAGAGCCCTTTCGATCGCAAGTGATCATGGCCCGCCACGGTTTTGGTCGCGGCGAGTACAAGTACTTCAAGTACCCCTTGCCGAGTCTCGTCGACCGCCTGCGCAGCGCGCTCTACCCGCGACTGGTGCCAATTGCCAATCGCTGGCAAGAGCAGATGGACCTGCCAGTCCGTTTCCCTGAAAGCCATCAAGATTTCCTCGAACGCTGCCATGCTGCCGGCCAACAGCGCCCGACACCGTTGCTGCTGCAATATGGCCCACAGGACTACAACTGCCTGCATCAGGATCTATACGGCGAACACGTATTCCCGCTGCAAGTGGCGATTCTTCTGTCAGCGCCGGGTGAAGATTTCACCGGTGGCGAGTTCGTGTTGACCGAGCAACGCCCGCGAATGCAGTCGCGCCCGCAGGTCATCGGCCTGAAGAAAGGTGACGGTTTGATCTTCGCGGTCAACCAGCGCCCGGTCAAAGGCGTGCGCGGTTATTATCGAGTGACCTTGCGTCACGGCGTCAGTCGCCTGCACAGCGGAAAACGGCATACCCTTGGCATCATCTTTCACGACGCGTCATGAGCACCATGAATCCGACGACCTTCGACCTGTTTGCCGATGCAGAGCCTGAGCAGCAGCCCCGGCGCGAGCAGATTGGCGAACAGTCCTACGTTTTGCGAGGCTTTGCCCTGCCGTGGCTGGAGCGCTTGCTGCCTGCCCTGGAGGCGGTGCTGGCCGCTGCACCGTTTCGGCAGATGATCACGCCCGGCGGTTTCACCATGTCCGTGGCCCTGAGCAGTTGCGGCACCTGGGGCTGGACCACCGACCGCAGCGGTTATCGCTACAGCCGCAACGATCCGCAGACCGGTCTGCCCTGGCCACCAATGCCCGACGTCTTCTTCGACTTGGCACAAGCGGCAGCGCGAGAGGCCGGATTCAGCGATTTCGTGCCGGATTCCTGCTTGATCAACCGCTATGTCCCCGGCGCGAAAATGTCTTTGCATCAGGACAAAGACGAAAAATCCTACGCAGCGCCGATCGTTTCGGTGTCGCTGGGCTTGCCGGCGATGTTCCTGTTCGGTGGCTTTGAACGTAGCGATAAAAGCCAGCGAGTGCCGTTGCTGCATGGCGACATCGTGGTCTGGGGCGGCGTGGATCGCCTGCGTTATCACGGCGTCTTGCCGATCAAGGATGGCCAGCACCCACGCTTGGGCGAACAGCGGATCAACTTCACTTTTCGTACTGCGCGATGAAGCCCTGGAGTTTGACCGCAAGCGCCGGAGTGTGGGAGTACTGAGCGGTGGTTAATCTGCGGCAAACGGGCCAACGGATGTAAAACCATGACAAGCCAATCGACAAAAATCACCACCGAAAACGATCCACGCTGGGCCGCCGTCGTCGCCCGCGATCCGCAGGCGGACGGGCAGTTTGTCTATGCGGTGAAAACCACCGGGGTCTACTGCAATCCCAGCAGCCTGTCGCGCTTGCCGAAACCGCAGAATGTCGAATTCTTCGACAGCGCCGAGCTTGCCCAAGCGGCGGGTTATCGTCCGAGCAAACGCACGGCAAAAGATCAAAGCGACATCGCCGCGCAACATGCGGCCACCGTGGCCGCCGCGTGCCGCCAGATCGAAACCGCCGAGGCGCTGCCAGCACTTAACGAACTCGCCGAAACCGCAGGCCTGAGCAGCTTTCACTTTCATCGGGTGTTCAAGGCTGTCACCGGCCTGACGCCCAAAGGCTACGCCGCCGCCCATCGCTCACGCCGGGTGCGCGAGCGGCTGGCGGACGGCAGTTCGGTGACGGACGCTTTGTACGATGCAGGCTTCAACTCCAACAGTCGTTTCTACGAAGCAGCGGATCAGGTGCTGGGCATGAAACCCGCTGATTACCGTGCTGCCGGGCAGAACAACGACATTCGATTCGCCGTCGGTCAGTGCTCACTGGGAGCGATTCTGGTGGCGCAAAGCGAACGCGGGGTGTGCGCGATCCTGTTGGGTGATGATCCGCAGCAACTGGTCTGCGACCTTCAAGACAAGTTTCGCCGAGCGAATCTGATTGGCGCCGATCAAGACTTTGAGCAACTCATCGCACAGGTTGTCGGCTTCATCGAAGCCCCGGCCCTCGGCCTGGACTTGCCGCTGGATGTGCGCGGCACGGCGTTTCAAGAGCGGGTCTGGCAAGCGCTAAAAGAGATTCCTGTGGGCAGCACCGCCAGCTACGCCGATATCGCCCAGCGCATCGGTTCGCCGAAAGCCGTTCGCGCCGTGGCACAAGCCTGCGGCGCGAACAGTCTGGCGGTGGCGATCCCTTGCCATCGCGTGGTGCGCAGCGATGGCAATCTTTCGGGATATCGCTGGGGAGTGGAGCGCAAACGGCAGTTGCTGGAGCGCGAAACGCAGTAAATCAAAAGATCGCAGCCTGCGGCAGCTCCTACAGGGAACGCATTCTTGTGTAGGAGCTGCCGCAGGCTGCGATCTTTGCTTTCTAGCGATTCACATCCACCACAACCCGCCCGCGCAATTGCCCGGCCAGCAAGCGCGGAGCGGCTTCGATCGCTTCACTCAAACCGATTTCGTGGCTGATCAGCGGCAGTAGTTTGAAATCCAGGTCCTGGGCCAGACGATTCCACGCTTCTACGCGTTTGGCTTTGGGCTGGGTCACGCTGTTGATACCCGCCAAGGTCACGCCGCGCAAAATGAACGGTGCGACGGACGCCGGAAAGTCCATGCCCTGGGCCAGACCGCACGCCGCAACAGTGCCGTTGGCCTTGGTGCTGGCACAGGCGTTGGCCAGGGTGTGGCTGCCAACCGAATCGATGACCGCCGCCCAGCGCTCCTTCGCCAGCGGCTTGCCCGGTTCGGAAAGCGTGGCGCGATCGATGATTTCGCTGGCGCCCAATTGCTTGAGGTAGTCGTGCTCCGAGGTGCGGCCGGTGGACGCAACCACTCGGTAACCCAACCGGCTCAACAGCGCGATGGCAAAACTGCCGACGCCGCCATTGGCGCCGGTGACCAGGATTTCGCCTTGCTCGGGCGTCACGCCGTTGTGCTCCAGCGCCAGAATGCACAGCATCGCTGTGTAACCTGCGGTGCCGATGGCCATGGCTTGCGCAGCGGTGAATGCATCGGGCAATGGAATCAACCAGTCGCCATTGAGGCGGGCTTTCTGCGCCAAACCGCCCCAATGCCCTTCACCGACACCCCAACCATTGAGCAGGACTTTGTCACCGACCTTGTAGTCCGGATGCCCGCTGACTTCCACAGTCCCTGCCAGATCAATCCCCGGCACCATCGGGAATTTTCGCACCACCGGGCTGCTGCCAGTGATTGCCAGGCCATCCTTGAAGTTCAACGTGCTGTACGCCACTCGCACCGTCACATCGCCCTCGGGCAATTGATCTTCATTGATCTGTTGCAGTGTGGCCCGGTAACCGCTTTCGTCTTTGTCGATCAAAATACCTTGGAACATTGCTGCCTCCTGGTGGGATCACCCGTTGTGGTTTGAATTAAATACCACATCGCAAAAAATTACCGTACTCGACTTTAAGCCAATTCGCCGATCCGCCGGGTTTTTCCATGACCTGCGGCTATGCTTTTTTTCGCGGCCCTGAAATGCCGCCAGAACGGTCCTGTCGATGGAGTTGACGATGTATTACCTGCGCGTATTTGCCCCTTTGCTGATGCTCTGTCTGCTGGCTTTGCCCAATGTCCAGGCCGCACCGGCACAACCTGCAAAGACGCCAGCCGAGCAGGCGCCTGCGACCCCGAGCTGGCCGCAGGTGCTGACCAGCGGCGATACGAAGCTGACAATCTACCAACCGCAGCTCGACAGCTGGGACGGTTACACCCTGCTGGGTCGCGCAGCGGTCGAGGCCACGGGGGCCGATGGCAAATCCACGTACGGCATCGTGCAGTTCAGCGCGCACACACTGGTCGACAAAGCCACGCGCTGGGTCGCGCTCGATCAGTACACCGTGACCAAAACGGACTTCCCTTCAACGGCGACCAAGGCCGACAGCTGGATCGCCACGCTGAAAGAGGATGCGGCGAAACGCAAGAAAACCATTTCCCTCGATCAACTGGAGGCGGCGATGGGCGTAATGGCCGCCGAGCAAAAATCCAGCGGCGAGCCGATAGAAAACACCCCGCCGACCATCATCAGCTCTGAGGTCCCGGCATTGCTGGTGTACATCGATGGCGAACCGGCGTACCGCCCAGTGGATGGCACCGCGCTGCAACGGGTCATCAACACGCGGCCACTGCTGCTCAAGGACGCCCAGGGCAAACACTATCTGCATGTGTTTGACGGCTGGATGGTAGCGAATGAACTGATCGGGCCGTATGCACCTCTGCCCTCACCCACGGCGGAGTTGGAAAAAGCCAAAAAAGCCGCGATCCAGAGCCGCCAGGTCGACCTGCTGACCGGCCAGAGCGATCCGAAAGACAAAATCCCGACCCTGGCCAAACCACCGATCCCGCAGATCCACATCGCCACGACACCCACCGAGTTGATCGTCACCGACGGCGCCGCGCAATGGCAGCCAATCCAGGGCACCCAATTGCTCTACGTGACCAACACCACCGGACATATCTTCAAGGAAATTGGCGACCAGAACAGTTATGTGCTGATCTCCGGCCGCTGGTTCCGCGCCAGCGACATGCAGGGCCCGTGGACGTTTACCCCGGCAGACAAACTGCCGGCGGACTTTGCCAACATTCCCGACGACAGCGCCAAAGAGAACGTCAAGGCTTCGGTTGCGGGAACGCCGCAAGCCAAAGAAGCGGCGATTGCGGCCAGCATTCCGCAGACGTCGGCCGTCAAGAAAAGCCAACTGAAAATGACCGCGCCGCAATTCGACGGCGAACCGCAACTCAAGGCCATCAAGAGCACGCCATTGCAGTATGTGGTGAACAGCCCGACGCCCATCATCATGGTCGACGCCCAGAACTGGTATGCGGTAGAGAATGGTGTGTGGTTCGTGGCCACGTCAGTGCAAGGCCCCTGGCTGGTCGCCACTTCAGTGCCGGCGGTGATCTATTCGATTCCACCCAGTTCGCCGATGCACTACATCACCTACGTCAAAGTCTATGAATCTAACGGCGACACGGTCGTTGTGGGCTATACGCCGGGGTATCAGGGCTCCACGCTGGACCCCGACAGCGGCGTGGTGGTTTACGGCACCGGTTATCCCTACACGCCGTGGGTCGGCAGCGTCTGGTACGGGCCGCCAGTGACCTATGGTTTCGGCGTGGCGATCCGCTATACGCCGTGGACAGGCTGGACGTTCGGCTTCGGTTTCGGCTGGAGTTGGGGCGGCAGTACGGTAGCGATCGGCTGGGGCTGGGGCGCATACCCGTGGTGGGGCAATTATGGTTGGGGCTACGCCTGGGGGCCGCGTCTTTATCCCGCGCCGATGCCTTGGGGTGGCGCCGCCTACGGGTATCACGGTGGCGCAGTAGCCTGGGGGCCGGGCGGCTGGGCCGGCACCACCGGCAACATCTACCGTCAGTGGGGTGATCGTGCATCGGTGAGCCGCTACGGCGCCGGTTACAACGCCTGGACCGGCAACCGCTGGGCCGGTCAGGTCGGCGCCTCCTACAACTCGCGCACCGGCGTTGCGGCAGCAGGCCAGCGCGGCGCCGTGCATAACGTCTATAGCGGCAACTATGCGGCCGGGCGCAGTGGCGTGGCGGTCGGCCCCGGTGGCGCGGCGATTGCCGGTCAACATGTAACAGCGGGCAACGCGCGTAGCGGCGCGCAAGTCACCGCCAATCGCGGGGCGGTCTACAACCCGAACACCGGTAACACGACTGGCTACAGGAGCGTTCGTGGCAGAGACGGTGGCGCCGCGCAAATCGGCGACAACGTTTATGCCGGGCACGATGGCAACGTTTACAAGAAGACCGACGACGGCTGGCAATCGATGGTCGGTGGTGCGAATCGGAGCAATCCAGCGAATACTGCACAGGTGCAGAATCTCGACCGGGAATCAGCGGCGCGTTCGTTCGGCAATGACCGATTCAACAACTACCACAACTCTTCCCAGGTGATGAATCGCTCGTTCGGTGGCGGTGGTGGATTGCATCGACGCTGACGGGCAACATCGGGGCAAACATGACTGGCCTTGGGTCAGTCATTGCTGCTACAAATCCGCTCCTGCCGCCCTGCCCGGTTTCAACGTCGGAGAACACCAAAATGAGTCAATGGCCAGACACCCGCATTCTTGACCTGCTCGGGATCGAACTGCCGATCATCCAGGGCCCCATGGCCGGTGCCACCAACTCTTCGATGGTCATCGCGGCGAGCAACGCCGGTGGCCTCGGTTCCATGCCGGCGGCCATGCTGAGCATCGAGCAGTTGCGCGAAGAACTGAAGACCATTCGCCAACAGTGCCAGCGGCCGATCAACGTCAATTTCTTCTGCCATCAACCGCCGCCAGTTGACGAGCAACGCGCGCAAGACTGGAAAAACCTGCTGGAACCCTATTATCGAGAACTGGGCGTCGACTTCGATGCGCCGACTCCGGTGTCCAATCGCGCGCCGTTCGACGTCGCGGGTTGCGAAGTGATCGAAGAGTTTCGCCCGGAAGTCGTGAGTTTCCACTTTGGCCTGCCGGAAAAATCCCTGCTCGATCGGGTAAAAGCCACCGGGGCCAAAGTGTTGTCCTCGGCCACCACGGTTGAAGAAGCCATCTGGCTCGAACAGCATGGCTGCGACGCGATCATCGCCATGGGCTACGAAGCGGGCGGTCATCGCGGGATGTTTCTCAGTGATGACCTGAGCAGTCAGGTCGGCACATTCGCATTGGTGCCGCAGATCGTCGATGCAGTGAAAGTGCCGGTGATTGCCGCGGGCGGTATCGCCGATGCACGGGGAGTCGCGGCGGCGTTCATGCTGGGAGCTTCGGCGGTGCAAGTGGGCACGGCATATCTGTTCACTCCGGAGGCCAAGGTCAGCGCTTCGCATCACAAGGCATTGCGTACCGCCAAGGAAAGCGAGACGGCCGTCACCAACATTTTCACCGGTCGCCCGGCGCGGGGGATTCTCAATCGGGTGATGCGCGAGCTCGGACCGATGAGTTCCAAGGCACCCACCTTCCCGCTCGCCGGTGGCGCGCTGATGCCGTTGCGCGCCAAGGATGAAGCCGACTTCAGCAATCTCTGGGCCGGGCAGGCCTTTACGTTAGGGGTAGAGTTGACCACCGCAGAACTGACCCGGCGCCTGGCCGAGGAAGGCTTGGCAAAATTGCTTCACCGCTAACCCAAAACTCCCGCATTCCGTTTGCAGGCATTTCGCTATATATTTCGATACATAGCGCTTACCCCCCTTGCTGTACTTGCCTACCACGGAGCCGTTACATGACCATTCGTGCCTCACGTTTTGCCCCTACTTGCCTGGCAGCTCTGATCGCTACCTTGGCTTTCAGCGCAGCCCACGCGGATGAAGTCCAGGTGGCGGTAGCAGCCAACTTCACCGCGCCGATCCAGGCAATCGCCGCCGATTTCGAAAAAGACACCGGCCACAAACTGGTGACCTCGTTCGGCGCGACCGGTCAGTTCTACACCCAGATCAAGAACGGCGCGCCGTTCGAAGTGTTCCTCTCGGCGGACGACACCACCCCGGAAAAACTGGAAAAAGAAGGCGACACCGTCAAGGGCTCGCGCTTCACTTACGCTGTCGGCACCCTGGCGCTGTGGTCGGCCAAAGAAGGCTACGTCGATTCCAAGGGCAAAGTGCTGGCCGACAACCAGTATCAGCATCTGTCCATCGCCAACCCGAAAGCCGCGCCTTATGGCCTGGCGGCAACTCAGGTTCTGGCCAAACAAGGCTTGACCGACAAGGTCAAGGACAAGATCGTCGAAGGCCAGAACATCACCCAGGCCTTCCAATTCGTGTCCACCGGTAACGCCGAATTGGGCTTCGTTGCCCTGTCGCAAATCTACAAAGATGGCAAAATCACCAGCGGTTCAGCGTGGATCGTTCCGGCTGAGCTGCACGACCCAATCAAACAAGACGCGGTCATCCTCAACAAGGGCAAGGACAATCCGGCCGCCAAGGCGCTGGTTGACTACCTCAAGGGGCCGAAAGCAGCGGCTGTCATCAAGTCCTACGGTTACCAAATCTAAATGTCGCTATCGAGTGCCGATTTTTCTGCCATCTGGCTGACCCTGAAACTGGCGTCCCTGACGACCGTCATCCTGTTGATAGTGGGCACTCCGCTGGCGTTATGGCTGTCGCGCACCCAATCCTGGTTGCGCGGTCCGGTCGGGGCGATTGTCGCCCTGCCCCTGGTGCTGCCGCCCACGGTGATCGGTTTTTATTTGTTGCTGGCGCTCGGCCCTCACGGGTTCGTCGGCCAGTTCACCCAATCACTGGGGCTCGGCACTCTCACTTTCAGTTTTGCGGGGTTGGTGATCGGCTCGGTGTTGTACTCGATGCCGTTCGTGGTCCAGCCGCTGCAAAACGCTTTTTCTGCCATTGGCACTCGGCCGCTGGAAGTGGCCGCGACTTTACGCGCCAATCCCTGGGATACGTTCTTCAGCGTAACGCTACCGCTGGCGCGCCCCGGTTTCATCACCGCCGCCATCCTCGGTTTCGCCCATACCGTCGGTGAGTTCGGCGTGGTGCTGATGATTGGCGGCAACATTCCCGACAAGACCCGCGTGGTCTCGGTGCAGATCTACGATCACGTCGAAGCCATGGAATACGCCCAGGCCCATTGGCTGGCCGGAGCGATGCTGGTGTTCTCTTTTGCAGTATTGCTGGCGCTGTACTCCAGCCGTAAAACCAAAGCGGGCTGGAGCTGATCGATGATTCATGCGCGTTTGAAGTTGAGTTACTCGGGATTCGCCCTTGATGTCGACCTTGAGTTGCCCGGTCGCGGCGTCACGGCGCTGTACGGTCACTCCGGCTCGGGCAAGACCACGTGCCTGCGTTGCATCGCGGGGCTGGAGCGGGCCGATCAGGGATTTATCCAGGTCAACGATGAAGTCTGGCAGGACAGCGACAAGAAGATTTTCGTCGCGCCGCACAAGCGTGCCCTGGGTTACGTGTTTCAGGAAGCCAGTCTGTTTCAACATCTTTCAGTGCTGGCCAATCTGCAGTTCGGCCTCAAGCGCATCCCGAAGAACCAGCGCCGGGTCGATATGGCCCACGCCACTGAACTGCTGGGGATCGGTCATCTGCTGGATCGACATCCGCAACATCTTTCAGGCGGAGAGCGACAACGTGTCGGTATCGCTCGTGCCCTGCTCACCAGCCCCAAACTGTTGCTGATGGACGAGCCGCTGGCGGCACTGGACTCCAAGCGCAAAAGCGAAATCCTGCCTTACCTGCAACGGCTGCACGATGAGCTGGATATTCCGGTGCTGTACGTCAGCCATTCCCAGGATGAAGTGGCGCAACTGGCCGACCACATCGTATTGCTCAGCGAGGGCAAAGCGCTGGCCAGCGGCCCGATCGGCCAGACACTGGCGCGTCTCGACTTGCCCCTGGCGCTGGGCGATGACGCCGGCGTAGTGATCGAAGGCCGCGTCAGCGCCTATGACGCTGACTACCAATTGCTCACCCTGCAACTGCCGGATACGGCGCTGAACATGCGCGTGACCCACAAGCCGATGGCGCCGGGCCAAACGTTGCGCTGCAAGATTCAGGCACGGGATGTCAGCCTGAGCCTGAATAGCGCCGAACACAGCAGCATCCTCAACCGCTTGCCCGTCACCGTGGTCAGTGAGATGGGCGCCGACAACGCCGCCCATGTGCTGGTTCGCCTGGATGCAGCGGGCACGCCACTGCTGGCGCGGATCACACGGTTCTCCCGCGATCAGTTGAACGTGCATCCGGGCCAACAACTCTGGGCGCAAATCAAAGCCGTGGCCGTACTCGCCTAACTTTGCTGGCACGACTGCGGCGGCGTGGGGTCAATGGCTGTAACGGCCCCTGATCTCACGCCAAGGACTATCGCCATGCCCGATGCGCTGCCTTCCGACCTGCACTACGTCGATGACACCCAGCCGGGCATCACCCGCAAAAAACTGCGCGGCAAATTCTGCTATTTCGATCCGGCAGGTCAACGTATTACCGAGCCGGACGAAATCCAGCGCATCAACGCCCTCGCCGTGCCGCCGGCCTACACCGACGTGTGGATCTGTACGGATCCGCGTGGACATTTGCAAGCCACCGGCCGTGACGCTCGCGGTCGCAAGCAATACCGCTATCACCCGCGTTGGCGCGAAGTGCGTGACAGCGACAAGTACTCGCGCCTGCGGGATTTCGGCCTGGCCCTGCCGAAACTGCGCAAGCAACTGGAAGCGTTGTTGGCCGCGCCAGGCTTCAGCCGCGAAAAGGTCATGGCAACCGTCATCACCTTGCTCGATGCCACGTTGATCCGGGTCGGCAACACTCAGTACGCCCGGGACAACCGCTCCTATGGCCTGACCACTTTGCGCAGCCGCCACGTGGAGATCAACGGCAGTGCGATCCTGTTTCAGTTTCGCGGCAAAAGCGGCATCGAACATCAAATCACCGTGAAAGACCGGCGACTGGCGAGGATCATCAAACGCTGCCAGGAAATCCCCGGGCAAAACCTCTTTCAATACTTCGATGAAAACGGCGAGCGACACACCATCACCTCCGCCGACGTAAACGCCTACCTGCAAACCTTGACCGGTGCCGACTTCACCGCCAAGGACTACCGCACCTGGGCCGGCAGCGCCCTGGCGCTGGCGGTGTTGCGCAAGTTGCAATGGCAACCGGAGTCGGAAGCCAAACGGCACGTGGTGGAGATGGTGAAAAACGTCGCCAAGCAACTGGGCAACACCCCCGCGGTATGCCGCAAGTGCTACATCCATCCGGGTGTGCTCGAAGGGTTTCTGCTGGGCGCACTGGCCGAACTACCCAGGCCGAGAACGCGCAAAGGCCTGCGCGCCGAAGAAGTCGGCCTGGCCATGTTGCTGGAGAAACTGGCGTCTGAACCGACGAATTGACCTGCCTATTTTTTGCACGATTACAAATGACTTCTATAGTTGATCTGTACACGAATCAGCTGCGGTGAAGCCATGGAAGACATATTCGTCGTGAAGCGCTGCAACAAGATCATCATTCATGGTCGCCGGGCCGGAGAATCTGCTCATCAACCGCCTGACGCCGCCGTCTGGTATCGCATCGCCGATACTCGCACCAACGGTTTCATCGGTGACGGCTACGATCTTGAAGACGACGCACGGCATGTTTGCCGGCAGTTGAATGCCAGATCACAAGTCACGGCCCGCCAAGGCTGATGAGCCTGCACGCGCCTTTAACGGGTCTATACTGATGAGAGCTGAAGGATCAGTGTCCCATCGGTAGATAGCTCGCTCCCAGCGGGCTTTTTACTGCCCTGCCAGGTGTCTTCAACGGAGGTGTTTCCCATGTCCGAAAAAGAGTCCATCACCACCCTGCTCACCCTGCTTGACTCCCGCCAGGTTCGCTTGGCTGCCGCGTGCAAGGAAATCGCCGATTGGGTCGATCATCAAGGCGGACATCCGACTGCCCTTAGAATTCGCGATCGTCTGAACGACATCGAAAAGGACACGCCGCTGATCCGCAATACCTTGTCTGCGCTCAAACCTGTCGAGCCACCGCTGCCACGGTTCAGATGATTTGATCCGGGCAAGCAATGCGCTCTACCGCCTGACGCGAGACAGATGATCGGCGACAGTTTCGTTACCGAGTGTGTCCTTGTCTGTCAGTTCTGTGCTTGCCCTCCCCCAACCCAGCCAGGCGCTGGGATTTTTTTGTGCCGTTAAAGCAGCGAACGTCACCGCGCACGGGTGGTCCAACGATCACACGTCACGAGGAGACGTTCTGATGGTTACTCACTTCAAAGTCAGCGGGCATCTGGCCTGCGGTCACAAAGGCAACAACCTCACTTCCACCCGCGAACTCAACCGGGTCAAATGCAGAAGCTGTCGAAATACCGACGCGTATAAAGAAGCGCGCAAAGACCAGCGTAACGCTGCCCGGCGCACATCTCGCAAAGCCAACGTTACCCCTACAGCGACTGACTGGCGCCAGGATTGGACCGAACGCCTGACCGCCCTGCCCGGGCTGCAAAGACTGCCCCGCGGCTTCACCGACCAGCCTTTCGTTTAATCGACAGCTTCGGCGGCCGGGCCGACCGGATTCGGCGCGGCCATCTGATACTTTTTAATCCGAAAATCGATTGAACGAGACAGGCGATTGTTTTTCCAACCTTGTAGGCCCGAACATCAATCCACCGGGCGCTATAGGAGAGGAAATCGGCATGAACGGTAGAATTCTGCTTCTGATCGCCAGCCTGAGCCCCGCCCTGGCAATCGCTGAAGGCTGTGATGTGATCACGCGCTCACAGAGCCCTTCTGTCCCGGTGATCGAATCCCACAGCTGCTACGAATACGAAAATATGCCGGTGGGCGCGATCGATTGGTCATGCAGCAACGAGAGCAAGGAAATGCTCAGCAGCACCAAGAAAAAGATCGCCCAATGCAGCGACCACTATCAGGCCACATGCCTGGGCACCGTGACGCCGGAGTCATTAGCCAATCCTCAATCCACGAGCAAGAACAAGGACAGCAAGGCACTCAACATTCCGGCCAACGCGCAGATTTCGACGTATTACTACAACGCGGAAAACCTGGCCCAGGCCAAAATCGATTGCGAAACCGGTGGTGGCAGCTGGAAAGCCAAGTAGCGCAACGAATCACTCAATCGCTGGCTGCATGATTTCGCGCAACGACATGCGCTTGAACGCCTCGACCAGTGCGCGCCCTTCTTGCGGCGCGCAATCGATGGCCAGGCGCATGGTCGATTCGCCCAGATGCCAGATCAGAAATGCCGACTCCCGTACCTGCCGCGCATCACTGTCCGGATACACCCGCAGTATTGCCTCAGCCAACAACTCGCCGGCAACGCGACTCTCCTCCAGTTCCAATGCCAGCAGGTGCTTGTCGGCCTGCATGCCGGACCAGATGTCGCGCATCGCCGGCGTCGCCAATACGATCTCGTAATACAGATCGAGCAACCCCGAATACGCCGCTTGCAGCCCAGGTCCATCTTCGACAGCCTTTAGCGCCTCATCGATACAGCGACGGCTTTCGGCGTTGTAGCGCTCGGCGAGCGTGCGAATGATTGAGCTTTTATCGGGGAAATATTGATAAAGCGAGCCGATGGAAATCTCGGAACGCTCGGCAATCTCACTCATTTTCAACTGATCGCTGCCCTTGGACGCGATCAATTGCGTTGCCACAGCAAGAATGCGTTCCTGACGTTCGCGGCTGCGTTGTTGCGTGGGATTGCGTCGAACCGGCTCTACAGCAGGCAGTTCGGGCACTTCACTGGTCTTCTTGCGCACGGCCGCACTTCCCCATCGATAAACATGACATTGACTCACCTTAGCACTGCCCTGCGATGCAACCAAAGGGCTGCGACCATACGTCGGTTTCAAATCTGAGTTTGTTGACGATAGAACATGAGGGTTTATCATCTTTTAAACGTGAGTATCACTCACATTACCGAGGGAGATGAACGCGATGAACACCCGCCAACAGACCATCCTGATTCTCGGCGCCACGGGCAAGACCGGACGGCGAATTGCAAAACAGCTCGTAGCTGGTGGCCAGTCCGTGCGCCTGGGTTCGCGTGGGGCAACTCCGCCCTTCGACTGGGAAGATCGATCCACTTGGGGCGCCACCCTTGAGGGTGTTCACGCCGCCTACATCTGCTTTCAACCAGACCTCGCGGTGCCTGGCGCACTGGAGACCGTCCAGGCATTCACCGACCTGGCCGTCAAAAGCGGGGTCAGCAAACTGGTGCTGCTGTCGGGGCGCGGCGAGGTTGAAGCAGAGCAAGCCGAACGCGTGGTGCAAAACAGTGGCGCCGACTGGACCATCCTGCGAGCCAGCTGGTTCTGCCAGAATTTCAGCGAAGCGCACTTTCTCGAACCGCTCCAGCAAGGCGAATTGGCGCTTCCTGTCGGCAACATCGCCGAGCCTTTTATCGACGTGGAAGACATCGCCGAAGTCGCCGTCGCCGCACTGACCCAACCCGGCCATGCGGGACAACTCTACGAACTCACCGGCCCTCGGGCGCTGACCTTTGCCGAGGCCGTTGCCGAGATCGCCCGGGCGACACATCGCGATATAAGTTTTGTCGCGGTGCCGCCGGACGCCTATCGCCATGCGCTGGAGCAGGCGCAACTGCCGGTCGAGATGATCGACCTGGTCTTGTATCTGTTTACCACCGTCCTCGATGGCCGCAACACGCCGGTTACTGATGGCGTACAGCGGGTACTGGGACGGCCGGCGCGAGACTTTTCCGACTACGTCCGGCGCACGGCAGCAACCGGTATCTGGATCCATGAGGGTTAAGCGCCGACGTGCTGCATTGGCGGCAATCAGCTTCCTCGACTAGGGTGTCTTTCGTATCGAACTGCGGTGCCTTAATTGGCAGGAGCCTGATCAAGGAGGAAACGATGTCATCCATTCGTAGTGCCGAACACACCTATCGCCAGTGGTCCAGCCCGATCCTGCTAGAACTCAAGGAGCGAGAGCATCAGCTAGACCCGTCAGATCGTCAGGCGCTGCAAAACATTCTGCTGGAAAGAAGGCTGATCAACAGCGGCTACCCTGACGGCAGTGATCGACGCAAGGCCGAACCGCGCACTGGCGGTTGAGTCGACCACCGTAACCGGCAGACACTCACAAGCCCGGCCCACTACCGGGCTTGTTGATTTTTGCCATTCGTCAGGCGCTCCGCACCTTCCCCTGTATCGATCTTCCAACGCTATACACCCCTTTGTGCGGAAGACTAAAAATGATGAACAGAAAACTGGCTGTTCTCACGCTCGCCTGCCTGTTGTCGAGCGGATCGCTCTACGCATTGGCCGCGGAGACGACCAAGCAAGGATCCGCCCTTCCGCCGACCGCCCTGCCCGGAATCAATCAGGCTCAAGGCGCTGAATCCAATGAGGACAAGGCCGACAAGAAAGGCGAGGAAGCGTCGGGCTCAAACTCCGGGGCTGACTCGAAAACTCTAGAGAAAGAAGCAGCTTCTTCGAGCAACCCGAAGGACGTCGAGAAAAAACAGGGTGGTGTCGATTCCGGCGGCTGAGAACCAGGCTGCTACACCCAGCCCGCGCTTCCTGTCGCGGGCTTTTCTTTGCAACCGACCCAATCGGCAATCGTCCCCGCGCATACTGGGCTAGTCTTTCAACTCTAAAATGGAATCGAACGATCACTCCTCTTTCCCTGGTCTTTTGTGGGTACGTAAAAAGTGAAAGGCAGATTGATTGGCGCAACTGTGGTCGTGGCCGCAGTGGGCGTCCTGGCCTATGGGCTAAGCACCTGGGAAGCCAGCAAAAACCAGCGACAGGATGAACTGTGCAAGGTCGCGCAGGAACATCTGAAGACGATTGAAATCCAGGCTCGGGCCATGGCGGTCGGGCTGTCTGTCGAAGGCTACGCCGAAGCGGAAAAAGCCGAAGTGGGCAAACTCATCCACGCCCTGGATAACGCCAAGAACACAGAAGAAGCGGAAGCCGTCATAACGGAGCATTCGGCCACCGTCGAAGCGCAGGTGGCCGCAACAGACGCAGAAGTGAAATCGCGCGGCGATCAGCCATTCCTCGGACAACAGCTCAAAGAGCAGCGGATAACCACCGACGTCAAACAGGAAATCCAGCGTGCGGAAAAGGCAGTCACTACCGCGTGTGAATGACGTTTTGACAATTTCGATTGCGGAGCAGAGGTAGGTTTTTTGCGGTGCAAAAAATAAGGGCTTGCATGAGGTATCTCACGCAAGCCCTTGATATTCATGGTGCCCGAAGCCGGAATCGAACCGGCACGCCCTTACGAGCGGGGGATTTTAAGTCCCATGCGTCTACCAGTTTCGCCATTCGGGCGGTAGCGCGGTGAAGCGTCAAGCTTTTGCCAAATAACGCTCTGGCAGTTCTGACGCTTGTGCAGCAGAGGTGGAAATATATACATCCCGCCCCGGTGAAGCAAGTTCGCAAATACCCTTTTCAAGACTAAATCTTGCAGGCTACTGCAAATAAAAAAGCTCCGTAAATCATAGATCTACGGAGCTTGTTTATTAGTGGAGGCCGAGGTCGGAATCGAACCGGCGTAGGCGGATTTGCAATCCGCTGCATAACCATTTTGCTACTCGGCCTCAAAACATTTGGTGTCAGTAGCGCGACATCAAATGCGTACAAATTGGAGCGGGAAACGAGACTCGAACTCGCGACCCCGACCTTGGCAAGGTCGTGCTCTACCAACTGAGCTATTCCCGCGTCTTGGTGTGGCGCATTCTATAGAATCCAGAAGCCCCGTCAACCCCTTGATTCAAAAAAGTTTTATTTCTTTTCAACGTCGGTCTTCAGATGCGGCCAGGCAGCTCGCAAGTATTGGACCATCGACCACAATGTCAGGCCGGCAGACACCATCAGCAAGGCATAACCGAGCAAGACCCAGAAGCTGAAGTCGGACGGATTGGCCAGCAGGATCACCAGCGCCAACATCTGTGCGGCGGTTTTCCATTTGCCCAGGTTCGATACGGCGACGTGAGCACGAGCACCGAGTTCGGCCATCCACTCACGCAGTGCCGAGACGACGATCTCGCGGCCGATGATCACGGCGGCCGGCAGCGTGAGCCACAGATTGCCGTGTTCTTGCACAAGCAATACCAGCGCAACGGCAACCATCAGCTTGTCGGCAACGGGATCGAGGAAAGCCCCGAACGGCGTGCTTTGCTCCAGACGGCGGGCCAGGTACCCGTCCAGCCAGTCTGTGGCGGCAGCAAATGCGAAGACCGAGGCGGAGGCCACGAAACTCCATTGGTAAGGCAGGTAGAACAGCAAAATGAAAATCGGTATGAGCAGGACGCGTAGAACGGTAATCAGATTAGGGATATTCATCGGCACAACTGGCTACGAGGTGAGGGGGCATTCTACTCGCTGTGCAGATTTGCATAAATCAACTCTGCGAGCTTTTTACTGATCCCGGGGGCTTTGGCAATTTCTTCGATGCTTGCACGAGACAGCTCCTGCAATCCACCAAAATGTTTCAACAAATCACGCCGACGTGTGGGTCCGACGCCGGCGACGCCTTCCAGTGTAGACGTCCGACGGGTTTTTCCACGTCGGGCGCGGTGCCCGGTAATGGCAAACCGGTGGGCTTCGTCGCGAATCTGCTGGATCAGGTGCAGCGCGGGCGAATCCCCGCGCAAGGTGAACTCATGTGCAGCGTCGTTCAGGTACAGGGTTTCGAAACCGGCCTTGCGCGTCGCACCTTTTGCCACGCCGAGCAGAATCAGGTCAGGCACGGCCAGCTCATCGAGCACGTCACGGGCCATGGACAACTGACCTTTACCGCCGTCCACCAGCAGGATATCCGGCAGCTTGCCCTCCCCGTCCTTCAGTTTGCTGAAGCGTCGGGTCAGCGCCTGATGCATCGCCGCGTAATCATCGCCGGCCGTAACGCCCTCAATGTTGTACCGGCGGTAATCGGCCTTGATCGGACCTTCGGGACCGAAGACCACGCAGGACGCCACCGTCGCCTCGCCGCTGGAGTGACTGATGTCGTAGCACTCAAGGCGCTGTGGAGGTTCATCCAGCTTCAGCACCTCGGCCAGTGCATCGAAGCGCGCCGTAATGTGCTGACGATTCGCCAGGCGCGCACTCAGTGCCTGCTCGGCATTGGTCACCGCCAATTGCTGCCAGCGCGCCCGCGTGCCTCGCACGCGATGGCTGATGGTCAGTTCACGACCGCGCAACTCGTCGATGGCGGCGATCAGTGTCGGAAAATCATCGTGAACCACATTGACGATCAGCTCGCTGGGCAGGTCGCGTTCGGGACTGCTGATGTAGTACTGGCCGAGAAACGCGGCCATGACTTCAGAAACGTCTTCTTCAATACCGACTTGAGGGAAGAAGTTCTTGCTTCCCAGTACCCGCCCGCCCCGCACGCTGATCAAGTGGACACAGGCGCCGCCCGGGTTGACGAAGGCGGCAATCACATCGACGTCCCCGGTCCCGCCCTCCATGCTCTGTTGATCCTGGACCCGGCGCAGTAACGCAATCTGGTCCCGCAACTCGGCTGCTCGTTCGAATTCGAGATTGATCGCCGCCTCTTCCATCCCGGCGGACAACTCGTCAGTCAGTGCATTGCTGCGCCCTTCAAGAAACATCACCGAATGGCGGACATCCTCGGCGTACACCTGCGGCTCCACCAGCCCGACACAGGGCGCCTTGCAGCGCTTGATCTGGTATTGCAGGCAAGGGCGCGTGCGGTTCTTGTAATAACTGTCTTCGCATTGCCGAACGAAAAACGTCTTTTGCAGCAGGCTCAGGCTTTCGCGGATCGCGCCGGCACTCGGATAAGGCCCGAAATACTTGCCCTTGGCCTTTTTCGCGCCGCGATGAATGCTCAGGCGCGGAAACTCTCCGTCGGAGAGAAAGACGTAGGGGTAGGATTTATCGTCGCGCAGCAGGATGTTATAGGGCGGGCGCCATTCCTTGATCAGCGTCTGCTCAAGCAGCAAGGCTTCGGTTTCGTTGGCGGTGATCGTCGTCTCGACCTGGGCGATACGCGCTACCAGCGCGGCGGTCTTGGGGGCAAGCCCGGTCTTGCGAAAGTAGCTCGACAGGCGATTCTTGAGGTTCTTCGCCTTGCCGACGTAGAGCAACCGCGCTTCGCTGTCGAACATGCGGTACACACCGGGGCGCCCGCTAACGGTCGACAGAAAGGCGCTCGGATCAAAGGTGTCGTTCATTTTCAGAGGCTGGCGTCGACCATGCCATGACGAACCGCCAACAGCGTCAACTCGACATCACTGCTGATCGAAAGCTTTTCGAAGATGCGGTAACGGTAGGTGTTCACGGTTTTCGGGGACAGGCACAGTTTATCGGAAATGATCTGTACTTTCTGGCAGCCGACAATCATCAGCGCGATCTGGATTTCCCGCTCCGACAAGGCATCGAAAGGCGAATCGTTGGTCGGCTGGAAGGACTTGATCGCCAATTGCTGGGCAATTTGCGGACTGATGTAGCGTTGCCCGGCAAACACCAGGCGAATGGCCTGGACCATTTCCGGCAAACCTGCCCCCTTGGTCAGGTACCCTGCCGCACCGGCTTGCAACAGCCGCGTAGGAAACGGGTCCTCTTCACACACGGTCACCGCGACGACCTTGATATCCGGATGACTGCGCAATAATTTTCGAGTGGCTTCAAGACCGCCGATACCCGGCATCTTGACGTCCATCAACACCACATCGGGTTTCAGCTCGCGCGCCTTGATCAGGGATTCCTCACCCGACTCGGCCTGGCCGACTACTTGCAGGCCATCGATGTCAGCCAGCATTCGTGTAATGCCTGTACGAACGAGATCATGGTCATCGACTACTAGCACCCTAATCAAGCAGACACCTCGCGATATGGTCTTATTGGGTTGCCAGACACCTTAGCAAAAAGCATCTGGCAGACCTAGCGGAAAGCGTCAGATTAAAAGTTTCAATTCATCTTGAAAGGCTTGTCGCAAGCGTGTTGCAGCGATCCAGGCCGGGGATATCCAGCTGCATCCTCAGGAAACATTCGTCCTTGCCCACTACCCTCAATCCCTTGCGCTCGTACAACGCTTGCGCCGGGTTGTTTTCGAAAACCGTCAGGCGCAACGCCGGGCGCCGCTCCTGGCGTGCCAGAACCAGTACCTGATCGATCGCCCAGGATCCAGCGCCCTGCCCACGAAACGCTTCGACGATATGCAATTCACGGATATACAAGGCCCTGGCATCACGGCTCAGGCTGACATAACCCAGCACTTTGTCGCCCCATGCAATCAAGCGGTTGTCCCGCCCGGCCCAGGCCACGTCAAACGCTTCGTCCAGCCACAACAGGTCATGCTCAATGTAGTAACGCAGCATGCCCCTACGGGTCAGTTCGCGGGCAAATTCCAGGTCATCCGGTATTGCCGGACGCCATTGGCATTCCATCATTCCAGCTCCACGGCGAGGGTCAGGTGCGTCCTTGTGACGATATGTTTTTTATTGAAGCGCAGAGTGTGTCACAACCTTCGGGGTACTCAAGCGATAGAAAGGGACGTCGTTGGCCGATAGCATTTTCTGATTGAATCTGCGTACCGGCCTCTAGTAAGCTCGACCCATCCATCGGAGACAGACCATGTTCAACGCCCTCTTACAGCTTCGTACCGCCAGCGCCCTGCGCTCGGTTGCGGCTGCCCGGGTGAACGACGGTTGTGCTCCGGTCAGCTTTTATTTTGGGTATTGGTTTAGCCACTGGCGCGCCTGATACCCACACGGCGCCCACTTTAAACGGGTCGCCACCAGAGAATTCTCAACCCCCGGTCGGCCTCCCGACCGGGGGTTTTGTTTTTTCAGCCCCAACACTTTCAGCGACACACCAGACATTCAGAGGATTCAGAACATGAACTACGCCACTTATTACCGTTACGACAGTTTTACCGCCTGGCGATTTACCACCCTCCGCTCGGGACAGCCTGCCGCCTCCGATCGGTCACCCACAGGTGGCAAGCACACACACGCAGCCAATCCGGCCAATTGTCGAACACCCCAGTAGGGCCGAGCGCGCGGGCACGAACCCGCCACCAGCCCAGGAAGCCTTGAATATGAACTCGTCCGTCTCTGCACTGCCGCTGTCCACCTTGAGCCCTGCCAATGAAGCGCTGACCCTGCGCCTGCCCAGCTCATTGCAACTCAAACAGCAATTGCCCCTCGGCAACGCCCTGACCCGGCAAGTCACCGCCCACCGCCAGGCGGTTCGCGCGATCCTCAACGGTGAAGATTCCCGCCTGCTGGTCATCGTCGGCCCCTGCTCGATACACGATCCCGAATCAGCCCTCGAATACGCTGGCAACCTTGCCCGCCTCGCCGCCGAAGTCAGCGACGAAATGCTGCTGGTGATGCGCGCCTATGTCGAAAAGCCCCGTACCACGGTTGGCTGGAAAGGCCTGGCCTACGATCCGCACCTGGATGGCAGCGATGACATGGCCGCCGGCCTGACGCTGTCCCGCGAGCTGATGC
>RCUS01000541.1_pt1 | contig 24324 bp, 13 predicted proteins | sample 2166221 | NCBI WGS metagenome assembly RCUS01 (sample SAMN09932758, study PRJNA488358) | compost metagenome | isolation source: compost soil in cyclohexanecarboxylic | place: Germany: Experimental Botanical Garden | reverse complement strand
GCCGCTTGTGCAATGATCGAAGACCCCGATTCCGATTTCGCGGGTTCCTAAACGGCGCCGCCCAGCCGGTACACTCTGGCTTCGAAAGGACGAAGTACCGATATATCTTCCGGTTCTTCGGCGTAGTTGCCGATGACCAGCTCTTTGACCTGTGCCAGCTCTTCCGTCAGACCAATATCCTGCGGCACCTTGCAGAAGTTGAGCAGCACCAGCCAGCACTCCTGACCAAGCGTACGGGTGTAGGCGTAGATGAACTCATGATCCTGCAGAAGCAGCTCATAATCGCCATAGACCATAACAGGGTTATTCTTACGCAGCTCGATCAGCCTCCGGTAATAGTGGAAGATCGAGTCCGGATCGGCCAAGGCTTGCTCGGCATTAATTTCGGTATAGTTCGGATTCACTTCAATCCATGGGGTTCCGCTCGTAAATCCAGCTTGCGCAGAGGCATCCCACTGCATCGGCGTGCGCGCATTGTCGCGTCCTTTGATGTGAATGGATTGAAGCACCTCTTCATGATTGGCGCCGCCTTCGGTCACTTTTTCCCGGTACATGTTCAGAATTTCAATATCCTTGTACTGCTCCAGGCTGGCGAATTTAACGTTGGTCATGCCGAACTCCTCACCCTGGTAAATATAAGGCGTTCCTTTCAGGGTGTGCAGCAGCGTGGCCAGCATCTTGGCGGAAATGACCCGGTATTCCCCGTCATCGCCGAACCGGGACACCATGCGCGGCTGGTCATGGTTGTTCAGATACAGGCTGTTCCAGCCTTTATCGGCCAGTCCGACCTGCCATTTATGCAGAACGTCGCGAAGTTTGGCCAAGTTCCAAGGGACAACCTCCCATTTGCCGGTCGGGCCGGAGTCGACATCCATATGCTCGAACTGGAACACCATCTGCAGCTCTTTGCGTTCCTCGTCCGTGTATAGAATCGCGTCCTCAACCGAGGCGCCAGGGGTTTCACCGACCGTCATGATGTCGTACTTGGCCAGCACGCTCCGGTTCATTTCCTGGAGATAGTCGTGGACTTTAGGACCGTTCATATAGAACTCGCCGCCGCCCGCCAGTTCACCCGGCTTCAATCCGTCCGACTCGACGGAAGGGAGGCCTTCGACCTTGGAGATCATGTTGATCACGTCCATCCGGAAGCCGTCTACGCCCTTGTCCAGCCAGAAGGCCATCATGTCATACAGCTCCTGGCGCAGCTTCGGGTTCTCCCAGTTGAGATCAGGCTGCTTGCGGGAGAACAGATGGAGATAATATTCGTCCGTCTTCTCGTCATACTCCCAGGCCGGACCGCTGAAGATGGAGCTCCAATTGTTCGGCAGGCTGCCGTCTTGCTGCGCCGGGCGCCAAATATAGTAATCCCGGTAAGCATTGTCCTTGGAGGAGCGCGATTGTACGAACCAGGCGTGTTCATCCGAGGAATGGTTGATGACAAGGTCCATCATCAGCTTGATGCCCCGGGCGTGCATGCCTTCCAGCAATTCCTCCCAATCCTTCATCGTTCCAAAATCGTCCATAATGTCCTGGTAGTCGCTGATGTCGTAGCCGTTGTCATCATTCGGGGATTTGTACACCGGCGACAGCCAGATCACGTCCACACCCAGCGTCTTCAGATAGTCGAGACGGGAAATGATGCCCTGCAGATCACCGATGCCGTCACCGTTGCTGTCCTGGAAGCTTCGCGGATAAATCTGGTAGACGACGGCTTCTTTCCAAAAGGTTCGATTCATGGTAAAAGCTCCTTTCGCTTCTGTAAAATGTGAATGTGGACGGCAAAGCCCCCGCGCAGGCGGAGTGCCAGTTAGCGGGGGCTTTGTCCATTAAATTGTCGCCGGATCAAATCGTTACCGGAATGGATCGTTATGAGATTGGAACGTTACTGATCAGATCGTTACCGGCACGTTCTGTGCGCTTACTGTGCTAAGGCCGCTCACGGTGTATTCTTTGTCAAAAATCGTGAGCGCAGCAGGCGTCTCGGTCTCGTTGGTTACCGTAACGCTCTGATCGGTCACGGTAATCTGGAGACGGGAGCCGCGGAACATGACTTTGAACGAATACGAGGTCCAGTGGCCCGGATTGGACGGCTTCAGGATCAGGCGGTCGTTCTGTACGCGGAGGCCGCCGAAGCCGTGGACAATGGACATCCAGGTGCCCGCCATGCTTGTCGTATGGCAGCCGTCTTCGGTGTCATTGTTGTAGTTGTCCAGATCGAGCCGGGATGTCCGGAGATACATTTCGTAAGCCTTCTCCTTGTACCCGAGCTCACTCGCCAGAATGGAGTGAATGCAAGGGGAGAGGGAGGACTCATGAACGGTGATCGGCTCGTAGAAGTCGAAGTTGCGTTTCTTGGTCTCCAGGTCATAGCGGTCGCTCAGGAAATACAGACCCTGCAGCACGTCAGCCTGCTTGATGTAGCAGGAGCGCAGGATGCGGTCCCAGGACCATTTCTGGTTCAGCGGCAGATTCTCGGGCGCCAGTTCCTTGACCGGGATGATCTGCTTGTCAAGGAAGCCGTCCTGCTGCAGGAAGATGCCTTTTTCCTCGTCGGCCGGGTAGTACATTTTGGCGATAATGTCCGCCCACTTGTCTGTCTCGCTGTCCTGAAGGTTCAGCTTCTCTACAAGCTCGGCATAGCGGGATTGTTCATTCTGGCGCAGATAGTCCAGCGCTTCCAGCGTGTACTCCATCGTCCAGGCGGCGATCCGGTTCGTGTACCAGTTGTTGTTGACGTTGTTCTCATACTCGTTCGGACCGGTAACGCCGAGCATCACGTATTTATCCTTATGCGCCACGTAGTGCACGCGTTCTTCCCAGAAGCGGGAAATTTCAGCCAGCACCTCAAGGCCATACTGGCCGAGGTAAGCTTTGTCTCCGGTGTAGTTCACATAGTCGTAAATCGCGTAGGCGATCGCTCCGTTGCGGTGAATTTCCTCGAACGTGATTTCCCATTCGTTATGGCATTCCTCGCCGTTCATCGTTACCATCGGATACAGCGCGCCTTTGGTGAAGCCGAGCTTGCGGGCATTCTCCTTTGCCTTCTCCAGATGCTTGTAGCGGTAGATCAGCAGGTTCCGGGCGATAGAGGAATCCGCTGTGCTGAGGTAGAACGGCACGCAGTAAGCTTCCGTATCCCAATAGGTGCTGCCGCCGTATTTCTCGCCGGTGAAGCCCTTCGGACCGATGTTGAGACGGTCGTCCTCGCCAGTGTACGTCTGGTTCAGCTGGAAAATATTGAAGCGGATGCCCTGCTGCGCGGACGGATCGCCTTCGATGATAATGTCGCTTTCCTTCCATTTCTCTTTCCAGGCGTCTGCCTGCTCGGCCAGCAGCGCTACGAAGCCGGCTTCTCTGGCGGACTGCAGCGCTTCTTTCGCCGCTTCTACCAGCTGACCCAGCCCGTAGTTCCGGGAGGTTACACTTGCTGCGTATTTGTAAATCACCAGCTGCTCGTTCTCTTTAACAGGAACCTTCACGATATTCGCCACATATTTTTCGCGGTCAACCGTCTCGGCTTCGACGTCCAGCTTATTGCCGGCAACATGGATGTCATAGACCATAGCGGTTGTCACATGGAAATCCAGCTTCTTGGTCTTGAGCGTCACATAGCCGCTGCCGGACTCGACGTTCTTCTCGACTTCATTCCAGAACTTCTCGTCATAGTTGGAGTCTTTGTTCTTGACGTCGCCGTCAAGATAAGGGGTAACCGTAATGGTGCCGCTGAAGTTGAGCGGAGTGACGGAGTAACGAATCGCGCCGATCTCCCGGCGGGTCATGCTGACGAAGCGGATGCTCTCCACCTTCACAGTCTTGCCATCCTCCAGGGTGGCTGTGAAGCTGCGGGAGAGGTAGCCTTCTTGCATATTCAGCACACGGCGGAAATCCGTAACCGTGCAGGCTGCCAAATCAAGCGGCGTACCTTCGATGTCGATGTCAATTCCGATCCAGTTGGTGCTGTTCAGCACCTTGGCGAAGTATTCGGGATAGCCGTTCTTCCACCAGCCGACCCGGGTCTTGTCGGGATAGTACACACCTGCTACGTAGCTGCCCTGAAGGCTGTGACCGCTGTACTTCTCTTCAAAGTTGGCGCGGCCGCCCATATAACCGTTGCCCAGACTGAACACGCTCTCGGAGATTTCCTGTGTCATGGGATCGAAGGATTCTTCAATAATGGACCATTCGTCGACTTTCAAGTATTGTTTCATACTCAATCGGCTCCTTTAATAATAAATGTATATATGAATAAATAGACGGCGGCTTTCCCGTGTAAACAGGCACTTCAACTCCGTATACCGGATGCCTGCTAAGACAGGAAGCATCCGGTGTTACACGGCGGAAAGGGCTTCGCGAAGCCGGGCGACATTCATGTCCTGCAGGGAGGGTACGACGATATTCGCGGCTCCGAGCGTATCCGGTGAACCGATACCTACGCTAGCCATGCCAGCGCGGCTGGCCGCTTCGACTCCGGCTTCGGCATCTTCGAAGACGATGCTGTTCTCAGCGGGAACGCCGAGTTCCTGAGCACCGAGAAGGAATACTTCCGGATCGGGTTTGGCTGCAGAGGTCTTGGTTCCGTCGATGATCGCATCGAAGTAGGGAGTGAGTCCGGTATTGTTGAGAATGGTCATCGCATTTTTGCTTGCGGAGCCCAGAGCGACCTTAATGCCGTTATCGCGGCAGTCCTTCAGAAACTCGAGCGCTCCCGGCAGGATTTCCGAGCTGTCCATTTTGGAGATGTATTCGACATAGCGGTTATTCTTCTCTTCGGCGAGTCTGGCTTTCTCGTCTTCACTGAAGGTGAGGCCGCCGATTTCAAGCAGGATGTTCAGGGAGGCGGCGCGGCTAACGCCTTTCAGTCTTTCATTATCCTTCTCGGTAAATTCGAAGCCGAGCTTGTCAGCCAGTTCTTTCCAGGCAATATAATGATACTTCGCGGTATCGACGAGCACCCCGTCAAGATCGAACAGACAGGCTTGTATGGTATTCATGGAATTGGCCTCCTTCATTTCATATTGTTGCCTAGTTTATAAGGGAGAATGTAGGTCGGTGCATGAAAATGCGAAACAAAGTGAAAGATTAAAGTGCAAACGTTTGTGCAATCCTCCAAAAAATAAATGAAGCGCTTGAGGCTTCATTTATTTTCTTAACGGAATGCGGGATTTCCTGACTATGATTTCCGAAGCTTCCAGGGTCGTCACTTCTTCGGCGAATACATGGATGACTCCCGTACGATCAGCCGGTGGGGAATAATGAACCTGTTCGTGTAACCGGTCTCTTTATTCGGGCTCTGAATGCTTTGGATCAGCACCTGCGAGGCGGTGTACCCCAGATGATAGATGCCGATATCAATGCTGCTGATCGGCGGGCTGGAAAGCTCCGCGAGCGGGATGTTGTTAAAGCTGACAAGCGCCAGATCATTCGGGACCTTGAATTTCAGTTCATTCAGTCCGCGCAGCACCCCGAAGGATACCATATCGTCCACGACGACGAGCGCCGTCGGCCGGTTCGGCAGATTCATGAAGAACGACATGGCCCGGTAGCCGCTGTCTTGAAGAAACTCGCCTTCCACAATCCATTCGGGCCGGGATTCGAGACCATGTTCCTCAATGGCCTTGCGGTATCCCTGCAGCCGGTCCCGGGAGACGATCAGATTCGGAGGACCGCTGACAAAGCCGATTCGCTCGTGTCCCATCGAAATCAGGTGGGATGTTGCGTCATAAGCGGCCATCACGTTGTCGGTATCGACTGACAGCATGTCTTCATACTTGTCGCTTCGTCCGACCAGAACGCATGGATAGCCGTTGCTCTGCAGGAAATCAATTACCGCGTCATCCTTCCGGGAATAGAGCAGAATCGCTCCGTCCACCCGGCGGCCTTTCAGGAGACGCGATACCGCATCCAGCTCCTCCTTCTCGTTGGCGCCTGAACTGATGAGCACATCGTAACCCGAACGGCTGGCCTGCGTGACGATCCCGCGGATCAGTTCCATGAAGAAGAGATTGGAGAACAGCTCTTCCGCCGGCTTAGGCAGAATAATGCAGATGCTGTTCGTCGTCTTCGAGACGAGGCTCTTCGCCATGATATTCGGGTGATAGCCCATTTCCTCCATGATGCCTTTAACTTTGCGGGAGGTTTCCACACTGATTCTCGGATGGCCCGACAACACCCGGGAAACCGTAGAGGGGGAAACGCCCGCTCTCTTGGCCACATCCTTGATGGTAACTGTCATAGAAGCCTCCTTATGATGGAACCGTTTGCTACGCTTATCTTAATCGAAGTTTTTTTAATTGTAAATAGACAAGCTGACAAGCCTTCTGATGTCAAACCCGGCTGTGGGCCGGGTTACAGAGCGTAGGGGGCAAGCACGGCATATCCAGATGCGGGCAGTCTGACGGAGAGCGTCCCCCGGTCCGCTTTATAAATTTCGCCAGTGAACAGGTCGCGCCAGCCAGCCTCCGGAACCGGCAGCCGGAACGTTACGCCTGAATCCTCCCGGTTGAACAGCACGATCACCGATTCGCCATCAAGACGCCGCTCGTAGGCGAGCTTGCCGCTATTGCCTGCATCAAGGAATGTCAGCGTTCCCGTGCGCAGTGCCGGATGGCTCTTCCGGATGTCGATCAGCTTGCGATAGAAGGCCAGCAAATCACGATCCTGCTTATTAGGGTCCCATTCCATGCATTTTCGGCAGCCAGGATCTTCTCCGCCGTCAAGGCCGACTTCGTCGCCGTAATAAATGCAGGGTGTGCCCATGAAGGTGAATTGAAGGACTGCGGCCATCTTCAGTTTCTTTTTGTCCCCGCCGGGTAGCGAGAGCAACCGGGACGTATCGTGACTGTCCAGCAGATTGAAGGCCACTTCGCTTGCCTGGAGCGGGTAGCGGGACAACTGCTTGCCGATGGCGGCTGCGAAGCCAGAGGCGTCCAGGTCCTCGCGAACAAAGAAGTCGATAACTGCGTCAGTGAACGGGTAGTTCATAACCGCGTCGAATTTGTCTCCTTCCAGCCAAGGCGAAGACTCATGCCAGATTTCACCGAGAATGTAGGCTTCGGGGTTGACGCCCTTGACCGTTTGGCGGAAATCCCGCCAGAATTGATGGTCCACCTCGTTCGCCACATCAAGCCGCCATCCGTCGATGCCCACTTCCTTGATCCAATATTCCGCAACGCCAAGAAGATAATTCTTCACATCTTCATTTTCCGTGTTCAGCTTGGGCATCTCCGCAACGAAGCCGAAGGTGTCGTACGAAGGAATTCCGTCGTCGATGCTCAGAGGGAATTCGCGAACGTGGAACCAGTCCTTGTATACGGAATCCTCGCCGTTCTGCTCCACATCAAGGAACGGAGCGAAGTTGCGGCCGGCATGATTGAAGACGGCGTCGAGCAGGACGCGGATTCCCCTCTCGTGACAGGCCTTTACGAGCTGCTTCAGCGTGTCGGTGTCGCCGAAATGCGGATCGATTTTCATATAATCTTCCGTGTCGTATTTGTGGTTGGTCGGTGAGGCGAAGATCGGTGTGAAGTAGAGGGCGTTAATGCCCAGCTCCGACAAATGGTCCAGATGGTCAATAACCCCTTGCAGATCGCCGCCGAAGAAATTGTCCCTTTCCGGAAGGCCGCCCCAAGGCTGAACATTCTCCGGATTGAGACTGGGATCTCCGTTCGCGAAGCGTTCCGGAAAGATTTGATAGAAGATGGCATCCTTTACCCACGCTGGAGGTGCGAAGATATCTCCACGATGAATATACGGAAATTCAAACAGCCGATTCGGATTCGTCGGGCGATCGGTCTGGAAGTCGCTTTCGGTCATCCAGATCTTCTCATCGCCTTTCACCAGTTGAAAGCCGTATTTCAAGCGGCGGAACGGAGGGACATATTCACATTCCCAGTAATCGAACATGGTATCGGAGGTGAACACGGTCATCGGAACAAGCTCTTTGCTATTGTCCCAATCGTATTTATCTCCAACCCAGGCGTAGACCTCGGTCAAATCGTCTTTTTTGGCGCGAAGCCGCAGATGAATTGTATTCTCGTCGTAGGCGTAGGACCAGTTCAGACGAGGCCTATGATAGATAGCTTCGAGCAGCATGCAGTTTACCTCCCTAAAATGATGACAGCCCGCTCCGCTCATTCGCGTGATGCCGCCTGGCGGATGGGCTTTTGTTCACAATGGTTAGGATTATAGCATGAGGGAAAAGGGCTTACAATGATTTTGTACAAACATTTGCACAGATAGTATTCGTTTTCATTATAGGCGTCCTGAAAGCATTAGAGTCCCTGATACACAGTTCAGTTATATAAAAACAATTCAAGAACGCATATTTTCACGCTTATTGGCATATATTCGGTGAATTGAAAATGATGAATACATGTAAAACTGAGTAAACAGGAGATATTCTTTGATATCAGGAGATAATATAGAATTAATTTCGATAAAACGCCTGATTTGATGCATTTTACTTAGTGCAAACGTTTTTACAAATGGTGTACCCTGTTGTAAGATGAATGCGTAGATGAAGCGCTTTCGAAGTGCGAATGAAGCAAATTTGTGTGAGGGAAAGGCGGAATACATATTTTTCAGAACCTTTCTGAAATCGTTTGCGCAAATGTGTGCACTGCGAATCTGCCTCATTACATGGATTTAAAAAACGAAAGGGGTAAATGCAATGAAGATGAAAAAGATCATGGCGTTGGCTGCGGCTACTACGATGGCCGTGTCGCTCACAGCCTGCGGTTCCGGAAACAATGGAGGTAACAATTCGGGCGAAGCTGCTTCATCCGCCGCTCCGGCAGCAAGTGCTGCGGCAAGCGCTGCGGCAACTGACAGTGGAGGCGGAACGACAGCTGCGATCACCCCTGAAGAAGGAGCATCCCTGACTATTTGGGAAAGTAAAGAAGAAAGAGCATTCGCCGAAGAAGTCTCCAAGCAGTTTACTGAAAAATATAATGTACCGGTAAAGATCGAAGAAGTGGCCCCGACCGACCAGGCAGGCAGATTCGCACAGGACGGACCTTCCGGGTTGGCAGCTGACGTTGGGGTTATCCCGCATGACAATCTGGGTAAAGCGGTAGCAGCCAGCCTGATCCTGCCAAACGATGTCTTCGCGGAAGAAACCAAGAAGAACAATACGGAAGCTTCAATTACGGGCGCTTCTTACGACGGCGAGCTTTACGGCTATCCGCGCGCAGCTGAAACCTACGCTCTGTATTACAACAAATCGTTGGTTAAAGAAGTCCCTAAAACATTCGACGACGTAATCAACTTCAGCAAGGGCTTTACAGACAAGTCGAAGAACAAATACGGCATCATGTGGGAAGTCGGCAATCTCTACTTCAACTACATGTTCGTCGGAACAACCGGAGGCTATTTCTTCGGCGATAACGGCACGAACAAGGACGACATCGGCCTGAACAACGCAGGCGCACTTGAAGGTTTGAAAGAATACCAGAAACTGAAAGAAGTTCTCCCGGTCAAGAGCGGCGACATTAATCCGGATATCAAGCGCAGCTTGTTCAACTCTGGCGATGTAGCTATGGATATCAACGGTCCTTGGGAACTGGCCGGATACAAGACAGCTCTTGGCGATAACCTTGGCGTAGCTCCGGTTCCTACAGTTAACGGCAAGACCTCGATCACTCTCTCGGGTATCAAGATCTTCGTTGTCAATGCCTATACTCAATATCCGAATGCAGCCAAATTGTATGCCGAGTTCGCTTCCAGCAAGGAATCACAGTTGGTACTGAACAAGACGATTGGCTCCATCCCGACAAACCTGGAAGCTCTGGAAGATCCGCAAATCAAGAATGATCCATATATCTCTGCCTTTGCCGAGCAAGCCAAGAACTCCCAACCGATGCCTTCCATTCCGGAAATGGGCAATGTCTGGGCTCCTGTAAATGCCGCACTGCCTGAAATCTGGGACAAGAACGTTGATCCGAAGACGGCTATGGATAAAGCGGTACAGCAAATCAAGGATCTGAACAATGGCGCTGCAGCTCAATAACCTGTGGAACATTGACCTGACTAGAGCTTGAACAAGAATCCGCTCGCCCGCCGGCTGATGTTCGGCGGGCGATGTCCGATTCCCCAGGAGAGGAGATTGGAAGAGAAATGCAGCGCAAAGGAACTATATCCGCGATACTGTCGACGATTTTCATGGGATTGGGACAAATATATAACCGCCAATTCATAAAAGGTATTATTTTCTTATTGGTCGAAGCCGTTAGTGTCTATTACTTTATTAATAACTTGGGAAGAGCCTTTTGGGGAATCATAACTTTGGGTGAAACCCCCAGCCATCTGGAGAAGGTCAACGGCATCGCCAAGATGGTGGCGGGCGACCACTCCATTTATATTTTGATTCAAAGTCTGATTACATTGCTCGTACTGGCATTGTTCTTAATTGCCTGGTATATGAATATCCGTGATGCTTACAAGATCGGCAATTTGCTGGAGAAAGGAATTCCAGCCAATACCGGCAAGCAAACGCTGCGCTATATTCTGGATTATAAGTTCGCACAAACCTTCCTCATTTTGCCTGCAGTCGGAATTCTGTTCTTCACCATTATGCCGATTATCTTCATGATCCTGATTGCTTTTACGAACTATGCAGCTCCGAATCATATTCCGCCGGCCAAGCTGGTCGATTGGGTTGGACTGGAGACATTCAAGAATCTGCTCGTTCTCAAGACATGGAGCCATACCTTCTACGGCGTTCTGACATGGACGATTGTCTGGGCAATTCTGTCCACGGTCACGACTTATTTCGGCGGCATGCTGGTAGCCTTGCTGATCAGTCAGCAGGGAATCAAGTTCAAAGGCTTCTGGAGAGCTATTCTGATCATTCCTTATGCCATTCCGCAGCTGATCTCGCTGCTTCTGATGCGTAACCTGTTCAACGGGCAGTTCGGTCCGATCAACCAGTACCTGGGATATTTTGGGCTGGGTGGATTACCGTGGCTGACCGATCCATTCTGGGCAAAGGTTACCGTTATTGTTGTAAATATGTGGGTCGGTATTCCGGTATCCATGCTGCTGATCATGGGTGTGCTCACAACCATTCCCCGGGATATGTACGAGGCGGCTGAAGTGGACGGAGCTACAGCTTACCAGAAATTCCGCATCGTTACATTACCTATGGTGCTGTTTACTACCGCACCTACGCTTATCACCCAATTTGCGGGCAACATCAACAACTTTAATGCGATCTTCCTGTTGACCAACGGTAATCCGGTTAACGGCAACTATCAATATGCCGGATCAACAGACTTGCTCGTTACCTGGCTGTATAAGCTGACGCTCGATCAGAACAAGAACAATATGGCCGCGGCCGTCGGTATTATTATCTTTGTGATTATCGCCTCCTTCTCCATCTACAACTACCGTCGGACCAATTCGTTTAAACAGGAGGACATGATCCAATGATAGGACGCAAACTTGGGAATCTTATCCGTCTGATCGGGAGCTATATCGTTCTGATTATTCTGTCGATCTCGGCGCTGTACCCGGCGCTGTGGATCGTGTTCGGTTCGCTCCGTCCCGGCAAGTCGCTGTACAGCAAGCATTTTATTCCGGACACGTTCACGCTTGCCCATTATAAAGAACTGTTTACTTCCCAGGTTTATATGTTTGGCACCTGGTATATGAACACGCTGAAGATTGCAGTCTTCTCCATGTTGATCGGTGTTTTCTTAACACTGCTCACAAGCTACGCAGTATCGAGATTCCGCTTTAAAGGCCGCCAGACGGCGCTGTCGACACTGCTCATTTTGGGAATGTTCCCGGGATTCATGAGTATGATCGCCATTTACTTGCTGCTCAAAGAGTTCCACCTGCTGGATACACATTTGGCTCTGATTATTGTATACGCGGCTGGCGCTCCGCTCGGCGGAACATTTATCGCCAAGGGCTTTCTGGATACGATTCCGCGCTCTCTGGATGAGGCGGCGAGAATCGACGGAGCGAGCAACTTCGGAATTTTTACCCGAGTGATCCTGCCTTTATCACGTCCCATGATTACGTACATGGCGCTGACGCAGTTTGTTGGACCGTGGGTCGACTTTATTTTCGCCCGTCTGATTCTGCGGACCAAGGAGAACTGGACCGTTGCCGTCGGCATGTGGGACATGGTCAATTCGAATACGAACACGAACTTTACGCTGTTCTCAGCCGGTGCAGTGCTGATCTCCATACCAATTATGGTTCTCTTCGCCTTCCTGCAGCGTCTGCTGGTTGACGGCTTGACTGCGGGAGCCAGCAAAGGTTAATGATGTTAAGCAATATCGGGGGGCAATCCCTTTTGGGATAATGCTCCCCTTGCTTCCTTGCTGATACCTAAAGACCCTGCACGGGTACAGCTACGGTAGGAATGTGACCGGGCTGTACCTTTTTCTTTCGTGGGAATTTGAAGTTTGGGGGAAAAGACCTATGAAAAAGTTCGGAGCTTTGCGTTTCAAATCGGTCGGCCTCAAGTTGTTCATCATTATCTTCTGCTCGACTCTGCTGCTCTGTACAGGGCTCGGGCTCGCCTCCTATTCCATATCCAAACGGACGATTACGGATCAGGTCGCTACAGCTTCATCACAATCGATCGTGCAGGCTGCGGACAAGCTGGATTTTCTGTTCGCCGGCTATGAAGCGATATCGAGACAGTTCGCCGTCGATGCTGTCGTCAAGTCGGATATTGAGACCATTCATGATGCTTCAGCCGGAACAGTGAAAAAAGTAGCGGCCGAGGACCGCATTCGCCGCAAGCTTGACGCCGTAGTCGGCTCGGATGACCGGCTGCTGGGTATCAGGCTTGTTGCCAAAAGTCTTGTGGACGCGGAGTCCTATAAATCTGCTGGTCTGATCAACCTCCGAAGCGATGAACAGATTCAGAAGGACATTAAGGAAATCGAGGACGCCAAGGGTAACCCTGTATGGTTCCCTGACCGTGCCAAAGGCTTCTTTAATGTAGCCAATGAACCCTCCCTTACCATGGGCAGACTGCTCCGGAATATCCAGAATCCTGATTTGGAGTATTACATGCTCATTGAGATCAAGGGTTCGGCATTGACCGACATTTTATCCAGCCTCCGGATCGGACAATCTGGCGAGATTCGCCTTCTGTCCAAGGATAATCAAATCGTATATGCCAAAGACGTAGCGCTGCTTGGACAACAATCCTACATACATACGACGGTAGACGGCGACAAGGCGGACGGGCAGTCATTCAGTGCGGATGATGAACAAGGAATTTCCCAACTGGCTGTTTATCACTCTCTCTCTACGGCGCCATGGACGATGCTCGGCTATGCGCCTGTCAGTGATTTCACCAAATCGGCTGACAAGCTGCTCTATATCACCCTGTCCACCTTGCTTGCCGCCGCCTTGATCGCAGGTCTGTTGGGCCTGCTGCTGGTCCGTACTGTTGGCAAGCCGCTCGGCAATCTGGCCAAGCTCATGGAGGAAGGAGAGCGGGGCAATCTTCAGGTGCGGACATCCATAAAAGGGCGGGATGAGATCGGACGGCTGGGCCACAGCTTCAATCATATGATGGAGCAAATCTCGTTAATTGTCCGGAAGAGCGGTTCGTCCGCCAATGAAGTGCTGACGACCTCAGAACATCTGGTGGAGGCTTCAGTCCAAATTTCGCTGCATGCTCAAGAGGTGGCTGCCGCTTCCGAACAGATCGCCGGCGGTACCTCCGATATGGCAGAGGAGATGGACAAGAGCAATCGGAATGTCGCGACAATGGGCAACAAAATTCATGATGTGTCCTCGATCAATACCGTCATGAATGACTCCGCGCAAAGGGTAATCGGGGTCAGCGAACAAGGTTCCGTGCTGATGGACACCCTTGTAGCGAAGAGCGGCACCGCTCTCGGGCAAATGGAATCGATTCAGAAGCATACCGACAAGCTGCGGGAGTGCATGGCTCTTATCGCCGGCATACTGGCGCCGATGGTCGAGATCAACAAGCAGACGAATATTCTGGCGCTTAACGCTTCCATTGAGGCCGTCCGGGCCGGGTCGGCCGGCAGGGGATTCATTGTAATTGCCGATGAAATCCGCCAGCTTGCCGAGCGTTCCAACCGCTCCATTTCCTCGGTTTCGGATGTCACCGGCGAGGTGGCGACTGAAATCGAAGGGATGGTGCGGATCGTGGCCGAGTCGGCACCGATCTTCCAGGAGCAGATCGCGTATGTCCATGAATCTTCCGCCGCTTTTGCCGGCGTTAAGGATGAAATGGAGCGCTTTACTGAGCAGTTGGTGCAGTCCTCCTATGCGGTTGGCGAGCTGCTGTCTTTCCAGCAGGAACTGGGTGCCTCCGTTAACAGCGTGGCCTCTGTAGTCGAGGAGACAAGCGCGGCAACAGAAGAAGTTGCTTCCATGTCGTCGCAGCAGTTGACGGTTAGCAAGGAGCTTGTCCGGCTGTCTGAGTATCTGAAGGAGCTGTCAGACGGCTTGAAGGAGTCGCTGATTCAATTCCAGGGTCCGCAGCCGGATGGTGATACGGAGCCGGTACTTGATGAGCCCTCCACCGCGATTCCTTATGAGCAGAACAGCGGCAGTTAATGATGACCGCAGCATCCTGATATGAACAAGGCCCAACCGGCCTTTTTCATGATATTAACCCAACCTGAGAGGAGAAGCGCGAACAGATGAGAAGCAGATGGTCCAAAATGCTGGCCTCGCTGCTGACTGTCGCTCTGGTTGCCGGAGCCTTCCCTGCCAATAGGCAGGCGAAGGCTGAACCGGTGCCAGCCGATGTGACAGCAGTATCAAGCCCAGTATATGCCTTGAATGGAGGAACAGTAACAGCAGCTGTGTATGCGGTTACAGACGCCTCGGTGAGCAAGCAGTATATCAATGGGGATTTCAACAACTGGGATGGCGGACATTTCATTCAAATGAGTGAAGGCGATCCGGTTGTGGACAATGGAACCCCGAAAAATGTCTTCTATTATATATTCACCACCGCACAGCTTCAGGCGGGAGGCGGTCAGGTCCAGTACAAATTCATGCCGGATGCGGCATGGGGTGGGGCCCACGCCGATCCGCTGAATCAAACACCACTTGCGGGAGAGAACTCCGTTGTCTCTGCCATGACGCTGAAATCGGCTGAGAGCACGATAGCCCCCGGTGGACAGCTTCAGCTTAATGCGCAGCGTACACTGGGAGATGGATCACTGCAGAACCTGGACAGTCAGGCTGACTGGTCGGTAGATTCGGCTTCATCCGGTGCCGGAGTTACGGTAAGTGGAGGGCTGGTTACGGTTCCCTCTTCGATCCCGCTTGGCACAAATATTTTCGTAAGCGCATTCTTTGAGGGTCTGTCGGTAACCAAAAGTCTGACTGTGCTGAACGGCACGATTGCAAGCCCAGTCGTCGGGCAGGATGGTTCCGTCACCTTCAACAACATCTCGCACACAGGCCAGAGCCTGTATCTGGTCGGCAGCATGAACGGCTGGAGCGAGAAAAATGCTATTGCGATGCCGAAGGACCCGGATACGGGCGCTTTTTCGGTGAAGCTGAATCTGGAGCCCGGAACTTATCCCTACAAGTTCATTCCGACTCTGGGAAGCTGGAACGACGCAATCACCGATCCGCTGAACCCGAATCAATCGGGCGGCAATTCCGTTGTCTACGTTCCGGGCGTGAAGGTTACCTCGGGCGAGGATATCGCGAAGGGTGACAGCTTGGCACTTACGGCCGTTATGGTCAATGGCGCCGACGGTTCAACCGTGCCCGTATCCCCGGTATGGAGTCTGAAGGATGCCCGTCCGGGAATATCCCTTCAAGGCAGCACGCTCAGCGTAACCTCCGGTTATGATATCGCGTCCGGCGGTACCGTTACGGTTATAGCGTCAAGCGGGGGCTATTCGACCGAGAAGGTTATTCACATCCAGGATAAAATGTATACGTATAACCTGCACTATTACCGATATGATCAGGACTATACGAACTGGAACAGCTGGATTTGGGCTGATGGCGGACCGGACGGCGTTCGCTATCCGTTCACCCAGACCGACAGCGACGGATTCGCAACGCTTACCGTGAAACTTCCATACAGCACGATCAATGCCATTCCTCATCTCGGAGATTGGGTGAGCAAGGACTTAACTCATGTGTTATCCATTTCGGCGGGAACTGCTGCGGATATCTGGATGGTGCAGGACAAGAACGCGGTCTATTACAACCGGGAAGAAGCGCTTGCTGCCAAGGCCAATGCTCCGGTACAGCGCTATATCGAACTGCATTATGTACGTACAGAGAAGGATTACGCCGGCTGGGATCTCTGGCTCTGGAATACCGGAGCGAAGGACGGGCTCAAAGAGTTCGACGAGATTACAGACAACTATGCTGTAGCAAGAATCAAGATCGGTACGAATGCAACAAGCATCGGCTTCAAGGTGAAGTATCATGACTGGGACGCTCCAGACAATGCGGTGGATGTCAACTTCGACCGCTACATTGATACTCCGCTGGATCAGGCGGTCACCAAGGTTACGGTGTATCAGGGACAGAAGGAAATGCATATCATACCTGCGCTGCACGGTCCTGTGTTGGAAGACGGCGGCGTGACGTTCTTTTACCGCGACCGGGATCTGTTCAATGCCGGGCAAATGGGCGATATTACGGACGCCAAAGTTAAGGTGACGATTAACGGACACACGTCTATTTATCCGATGGCGTATAACAGCCTGGATGAATATTTCAGCTACCGGCTTCCGAATCTGGAGGAAGGAACGTATACCTACTCCTTCCTGATTACGAAGGGGGAGCAGACCGAAGAGGTAACCGATCCGGAGAATACGGTTGACGGCATCTCCTCGTTCGAATACCGCAATCCTCATATTTCGGTTCAGGGAGCGCTCGCTCCGGCTTCCGTGTCCTCCAATGAGAATACGGTGCTGACCGTAACCTATAGCGGTGACGACAGCGTCCGGATTACAGATTTGTATGTCGATTTGACGCCGATCGGCGGCCCGGCCAAGGCAGAAATCGACCCTGAACTGCAGCAGGCAGCTCTGGCTGTAAAGGACACTACGACGGCAGGGGACAAAGCTTTGACGGTGACGGCCATCGACCAGTATGGCAACAAGCATACGGGTAACGTTACCCTGAATGTGAAACCCCGGCAGTCGGCCGGAGGATCGCTCGATTTCGATTGGGATGAGGCGCGGATTTACTTCCTGCTGACCGACCGGTTCTATGACGGTGATGCTTCCAATAACTACAATGTAGATAAAAATGCTATCGATGCCTATCACGGAGGCGATTTCAAGGGCCTTACCGAGAAGCTGGACTACATTAAGGATCTTGGCATCAATACAATCTGGATCACGCCTATCGTGGACAATATCGATTTCAATAACTCCACTAGCGGCGAGTCCTACGGCTATCACGGCTATTGGGCCAAAAACTTCGAAGCCCTGGATGAACATCTGGGCAATATGGATGATTTCAAGACGCTGATCAATACTGCCCATGACAAGGGCATGAAGATTATGGTGGACGTCGTCCTGAACCATACCGGTTATGGACTGAAGGAGAGTGACAACAATCCAGGCGTAACACAGGCGGACAAAGACCGCTTCGCAGGCATGCTGCGAAATAATGCCGTTGACTCGGGAACCGACGCCGTCAAAGGCGAGCTGGCCGGACTGCCCGATTTCATTACAGAGAATCCGGAGGTTCGCGCCAAGCTGATTGACTGGCAAGCCGGTTGGCTGGAGCGTGCCAAGACCGAACGCGGCGATATGATCGACTACTTCCGGGTGGATACTGTCAAGCATGTGGACGATACAACCTGGAAGGCCTTCAAGAACGAGTTGACCGAGATCAATCCTGCTTTCAAAATGATCGGCGAATACTACGGAGCCAGCGTCGACGCCGACGGCGGCAAGCTGCGTTCCGGCGAGATGGATTCGCTGCTTGACTTTCAGTTCAAGTCATCGGCTTCCGATCTCATTAACGGCAAGATCGATGAGACCGAAACCTATCTGGAGCAGCGCAATGCTGCGATGGACAATACTGCAACGATGGGCCAGTTCCTGAGCAGCCATGACGAGGACGGCTTCCTGTCCGAGCGGGCCGGAGGAGACGAGGGCAAGCTGAAGGTTGCTGCGGCTCTGCAAATGACCGTGAAAGGCCAGCCTGTCGTCTATTACGGCGAAGAGCTTGGCCAGTCCGGTAAGGCATCGGGCAATCTGAACCGTTATGACATGCCTTGGGACAAGGTGTCCGAGGAGCAGTCGCTGCATGACCATTACAAGAAGCTGCTGAATATCCGCGCCGAATATTCGAAGATCTTCTCCAAAGGAACACACACCAAGATCGCCGGCAGCGACGGCGATGGTTATCTGGTATACTCCAGAACCTATGATGGAGAGAATGGCGGCACCGTCTACGTCGGTCTGAATACGACGACGGAAGCCAAGACGGCGAAGTTCACCGTACCGTACCCGGCAGCCACTGTCCTGGTGGATAAATACAACGGTGTAGACTACACGGTTGACGGGGAAGGGCGTGTGAACGTAAATCTGCCGTCCCGTGATAATGGCGGTACGGTAATTCTGGCGCCGGTATCATTACCGGCGAGTGCCGGGGGGGCGGTTTCACCTTCAAGCCCGGCTTCCGATACCGTGATTGTCGATGAGTCGGCATTGAACGGTGCCGGCACGAACGGCGTCATCACGGTCGAGATCGGAGCGGCTGCCAGCGCGAAGCAGGTTCAGCTGCCGTTGAACGCGGCAGCACTCCTGGGAGACAAGACCCTGCGGCTGCATTCGCAGGATCTGTCTCTTACGCTGCCGGCCGCCACGCTGGCCGAGCTGCAGGCGCTCGTTCCGGCGGACAGCCGAAGCGGCGCGCATATCTTGCTGCGGCTGACTCCGGTGGCCGCAGACTCGCTTGCATCCGCCCTTGAACATGCGGGTGCGGTATCCGGCGCCGCGCTGGCTGCGGCTGGCGGCGCCTATGACCTCGAGCTGTTCGCCGTTCTGCCTGATGGCACGACGAAGAAGCTCAATCGGTTCAGCCAGCCGGTTGGACTGAGCCTTCCGGTTGACGCTAAGGCGGATGCCGGACTGGCAGGCATCTACCATGTTACCGATACCGGAACGGTTGAATATGCCGGCGGCATAGTAGCGAACACCGGTACTGTGTCCGCTCAGGTTTATCATTTCAGCACATACGCGCTGCTGACCTATGATAAGACGTTCACGGATGTAACGCCAGCATTCTGGGGCTACACCGAAATCCGGAACCTGGCCGCCAAGCATATTGTGCAGGGCAAGACGCTGACTCAGTTCGATCCGAGCGGCACAGTCACCCGGGCCGAATTCGCAGCGCTGCTCGTCCGGGGTCTCGGACTAGAAGCTGCACAGAGCGAACCGGCTCCGTTCACGGATGTCAAGTCGGGAAGCTGGTACGCCGACAGCGTCGCGGCCGCTTACAAGGCCGGACTGATTCAGGGCGGAGAGGACAATAAGTTCAAGCCTGCTGCCGGAATCACCCGCGAGGAGATGGCAGTCATGCTCGCCCGCGCACTCAATCTGAAGGGCAAGACGTCAGCCACAGCTAATGACCTGACCGGAGCCTTCTCGGACCGGGCCGGCATCAGCGGCTGGGCCGTTGAGGCGTTCAATCAGAGCCTGAACGCCGGGCTTCTGAACGGCCGCTCGGCAAGCTTGCTTGCTCCGAAGGCGTACTCCACGAGAGCAGAGGCGGCAGCGGTGTTGTACCGCCTGCTGAAATAACGATGCTAAACGCCCGGCTGTTCTAGGCCGGGGATTGCAAATGAATAGGGAAGAGGCTGTTTCCGGTTATCCAAGTGATAACCCGGAAGCAGCCTCTTTTTCGTATTATCAGATCAGCCAATCGGAATGAACCCAGCCGACCCTAGATCCATACTGCCTCAACCCTAACCCCCTTCAACCCGGACTCATACTAATGCCGGCTTGCAGGCTACTTGGCTGTCGCCTCTTTTTTGCTGAAGAACGTTCTTAAAGCCTGGTACACTTCCTTCTTGTCCTTGATCACATGGTACATGAACTGCTGGTTCTTGATATGCTTGTAAGCCGACATCAGCGTACTGCTCCGGTTGTACTGATTGACTTCGCCGTAACCGAATATGTTGCTCCGGTTCAGAAGCTCGCCGATCAGCTTGACGCAGCGCTCGTTGTCCGAGCTCAGATTGTCGCCGTCCGAGAAATGGAAGGGGTAGATATTGTATTTGGACGGCGGGTACCGCTGATCGATAATGTCCAGCGCCTTCTGATAAGCCGAGGAGCAGATGGTGCCTCCGCTTTCGCCCCGGGTGAAGAAGTCGTGCTCGCTGACCTCCTTGGCCTCCGTGTGATGGGCGATGAAGACAATCTCCACCTTCTCGTACTGGCGGCGCAGGAAGCGGGTCATCCAGAAGAAGAAGCTGCGGGCGCAGTATTTTTCGAAGGTTCCCATACTGCCCGAAGTGTCCATCATCGCAATGATGACGGCATTTGAATGGGGGGTGCGCGTCTCGTCCCAGGTTTTGTAGCGCAGGTCGTCGGGGGAGATGCCGTGAATGCCGGGGTTGCCGCTCCGGCCGTTGCGGCGCAGATTCTCCAGCAAGGTGCGCTTCTTGTCAATATTCGACATCATGCCCTTCTTGCGGATGTCGTTGAAGACGATGGAGCGGACCTCGATCTCCTCCTTCGCCTTTGGCTTCAGATGCGGCAGCTCGAAATCATGAAACAGAATCTCCTCCAGGTCCTCGATATCGACCTCGGCCTCCACGAGATCCTGGCCCGGCTGATCGCCCGCCTTGTCTCCCTTGCCGGGGCCGCTGCTCTGCGCGGGCTCCCTGCCCAGCACATCGCCGATCTGGCTGTCCCCATCGCCCTGGCCGACATGCTTCTGCTTGCGGTAATTGTAAATAATCCGGTATTCGTCAAGACTGCGGATCGGCACTTTCACAATCTGCTTGCCATCCGACATGATGATATTCTCTTCCGTCACCAGATCGGGCAGGTTGCTCTTGATCGCTTCCCTGACTTTCTGCTGGTGGCGCTCCTGATCCTGGTGTCCTTTGCGGTGCAGGGACCAGTCCTCCTTCGACACGACGAATGAAAAAGACTCCGGCGGGTGCGGCAAAGATGATCACCTCCTAAGATATTTGAAAGAAAGACGCGCCTTTTGTTCATTCCGGGAGGGGCGCATCCGGCACACGAATGCAAATCCCCGGCGGCTGCCGGCAGTTGTAACTAAAGTATATTCGCGTGTACGAGGGATATGTGCGCCCTAAAGCTTACGAAATCCGGCGGGACTCCGGCACCTGAGCTTCCTAACGGAATCGCTTTGCGATATGCTTGATGGGATGATCGGCGGACAGGCTTCACGGTCTGCTGTGAGAAGAGAGGAGATTTGCGGCAATGTCAGGCATATTGTTCATTAACGGGCGGCTGTATACAGCCGGACCGAAAGATGCGGACTCCGTGTATGTGGAGAATGGTAAAATAGCAGCGATTGGCCGCAGGGACGAGCTTATGCTGCAGCTTGCAGGCAGGGATTACCGGAAGGTCGATTGGGACGGCGGATTCGTTCTGCCCGGGCTTGCTGATTCGCATCTGCATCTGGGCATGCAGGGCATGAAGCTGGGGATGCTGGATTTCACGAATGCAGCTTCCAAGGAGGAAATGCTGGCGATGGTCGCCGAGCGGGCTCGTACTCTCCCGGAGGGGGAGTGGATTCTCGGGCTCAATTGGAATGAGAACCAATTCAATCCGCCGGTCGCGCCGACAAGGTTTGAGCTCGATGCCGTTACGGATCGGCACCCGGTCTTTCTGACCCGCACCTGCTTCCACGCCTTCCTCGGCAACAGCGCGGCGTTCCGGCTGGCGGGCGTTGGTGAAGACACCCCCGACCCCGCCTCCGGCGCCTACGGCCGGGGAGAGGACGGCCTGCTGAACGGCTGGGTCTATGAGGACGCCTGCGGGCCGTTTAACGTGGTTACGCCAGCTCCCAGTTATGCGGAGCTGAAGGACGCCATGCGCCGGGCGTGCCGGCATGCGCTGTCTCTCGGGCTGACGGCAGGGCATACGGAGGATCTCCGGCTGCTCGGGAGCATCGATACGATGCTGCGCATCCATCAAGAGCTGCGCGAAGAAGGTTTGTTCTTCCGCACTCATCAGCTGCTCTTCCACGATTTTCTTCCGGAAGCGGAAGGGCTCGGTCTCCGTCCCGGGAGCGGAGACGACTGGCTGCGCGTCGGTGCGTTCAAGCTCTTCTCCGACGGAGCGATTGGCGGGCGGACTGCGCTGCTGTCCGCGCCCTACCATGATGCGCCGCATACCTCGGGAATGGCGATCCATAGCCGGGAGCGGCTGGTTGAGCTCGCGGCGGAGGTGCGGCGCCTGTCGTTTCCGATCGCGGTGCATGCGATCGGGGACGGCGCGGCCGATTTGACGCTGGGCGCTATGGAGAACGCGCCTCTGCCTAGCGATTCGCCGCTCCCCGATCGGCTCATTCACGCCCAGGTGTTGAATGAGGCGCTGGTGAAGCGAATGAAAGGGCTAAGGCTGATCGCCGATATTCAGCCCCGGTTCGTGGCCAGCGACTTCCCCTGGGTGCTGGACCGGGTGGGACCGGAGCGGACAGAATATTTGTATGCCTGGAAGAAGCTGATTGCTTCCGGGATTGTCTGCGCAGGCGGAAGCGACGCCCCGATCGAGCCGCTAGATCCTTTTCTTGGCATGCATGCGGCAGTAACCCGCAGCAGACCGGGAGAGAAGCATGAGGGTTATTTGCCGGAGGAGAAGCTCACCATGGACACCGCGATTCATCTGTTCACCCGCGGGAGCGCGGCGGCTGCGGGTGAAGAACGGGAGCGCGGTGCGCTTGCGGCCGGATATTTCGCGGATTTTACCGTCATTGACCGGGATATCACCCGGAATCCCGACGAGCTGCTGTCGATCACCGCAAAAATGACGGTAGTGAACGGGATCATCGCCTATGAAGAAGCATAACCGGGACATGCATGACCGGACATGTAACAGAAAAGGGTCCAGAATGTAAACGCGTGGTAACTATTGAGCCGGCGGCTGCGTCTATAATATAGAAAAAAGAGATAGAGAAGGAGTCCGCCCTCATGAAGCTCCAAGCTGCCGTGCTGATACTGCTGGCTTCCGCCGCTGTTCTGACCCTCGCATGCCCGTCCGGAGCGTCCGCCGCACAGAGCGCCGTTGCCGCTCAACCGGGAATAACTTCTGCTGAATTGAAGACCGATAAGCCGAAGCCAGAACATACAGCGGATTCCGGAAGCAGGCGTGAGAAGGTTTCCATCGTATGGAACGGCAAGACACTGCAATCCGGACAGACCTCCCACATCCGCAACGGGGTTACGTTCGCTCCGCTCTCTCTGCTCTCCAAGCTGCAGGGCATTTCCGTGCATTGGATGGAGGGAGAGTCGCTGGCAAGACTTTGGGTAGACCGCGGAGGGGTGTTCGATTTCAAGCCCGGCGCTGATTATGCGGAGGATATGGACAGGCGGTACCCGCTTGGCGCCGCCATCACCGTCTCGAACGGTGAGATTATGCTGCCCCTCAGATTTATCGCCGAGATGGCCGGGGCGGATTGTTACTGGGACCGGGATGAACATCTGGTGAGGGTCGTCCAGACAAAGACCGCGATCGCTTCGGTGCCGGGAACAAGGGCGCGCCTATACCCGATGGCGGAGCAGGACGGGGAGTACAAAGGGATAACGCTGGAATGGAATGGTAAGCTGAAATCCTATCCGGACTGGGTCAATCCCTCCAATGTGGAGTCGCCGCCGCGTCTGGAAGACCGCGATATCGACTTCGATGGCCGCCGGGAAGCGGTTGTCGCTCTGAACGCAGGGAGCGGAACCGGTGTATATCTGGAAGAGATTCATGTGGTGGACAGTCTTACTTACCGGGAGATTCCGGTGGAAGACGCACTGCAGGCTGTCCGCAGCCGGATTCAGTCGTCCGTTGAACGCAGCGGGGGGAAGCTTCATATCCGGGTAACGGCAGGCGGATCGGCTATGGACCAGACTCTGTACCGCAGTGGAAATGATGGACCGGACTCGTCTCAGAGCAAAGAGTTGAGCTTCGGCTCGGTTATCCGGTACGAAATTCGGGATGGCGCATTGATTGCGCTTCTGGCGGGCTCCTATGGGATTTCCGATTTCGTCGGAGAAGCCGAGGTCCGGTATGTCAAGCAGGATGGCAAGTATACTGCAAGATCGGTCTCTTTCCTTTTCTATGACGATTGAACGCTCCCCCACTTAGCTAACACTTGAAGTGGGGGATTCTTGGGTAATCCCTTCTACTG
>RCUS01000540.1_pt1 | contig 24361 bp, 24 predicted proteins | sample 2166221 | NCBI WGS metagenome assembly RCUS01 (sample SAMN09932758, study PRJNA488358) | compost metagenome | isolation source: compost soil in cyclohexanecarboxylic | place: Germany: Experimental Botanical Garden | reverse complement strand
TCGGCTTGGCCACGCCGGGAATGCCGAAATCCGTGTTGGTGATCTGGCTCAGGTAGGCCAGGCCGTAGTTGAATTCATGGTTGCCCATGCCGCCCGCGTCGTATTTCAGCGCGTTCATGGCTTTATGCACGGCCAGGGTGCCGCTGCACGGCACGGGCGCAGCCACGGCCTGCAGGTCGGCAAGTAAAGTGCCCTGGATGACGTCGCCGTCGTCGAGCAGCACATTGTTCGGGTTTTCCGCGCGCGCCGCCTGGATCAGGGTCGAGGTGCGCTCCAGCCCGAGGCTGGTGTCTTCGGCCAGCGCATAGTAGTTATAACTCAAGACATTGGAATGGATATCCGTGGTTTCTAGCAAGGCCACGCTCACCGTCGTGCCTTCCGGAATGGCCGGCGTGGCCGGGGTATTCGACCTGCCGTTGCAACCGACCAGACCTGCACTTGCCAGCGCCGCCAGCATGACCCAATTTGTTTTCATTACCGCCCTCAGATAGATGCAAAGGACGCGACTGTAACGCCGCCATATGACGCGGCGATGACAGCCGTGCAGCGCGCATGGATGCTTGCTTATCGGCAGGCGGCCACGGCCGTGGTGAGCCAGGCCGCATCGATGGCGCCCAGGCGGCGGGTGCAGATCTGGTGTTGAGAATCCAGAATCACTGTGTACGGCAAGCCCTTGATTTTATTGCCGAATGTGCTGAGCAAGCTGGGCCGAGCCACGGCCTGCGGGTAGCTGGCGGGGTAGCGGCGCAGGAAGGCCTGCGCGGCCTGTTGATCATCGATGGCGATGCCGATCACGGGCAGCGCCGGCCGGCGGGCAGCCAGCGCGTTAAAGATTGGCAACTCGCGCACGCACGGCAGGCAGTTGCTGGCCCAAAAATTCAGCACCACGGCGCGGCCCTGGAACGTGCGAAGCTTCAGCTGGCCGGCGCCATCGAGGCTGGGCAGGTCGAAGCGCAGCGGCGCGGCGCCGGCATGGCAAGACACTGTCACCAGTAACATTGCCGCCGCCAGGCCTTTCATTGCGGCACCACGGCCGCGTCCGTCATGCGGTAGTACAGACCCATGGGGTCGCTGGCCAGCACCTTCAGCTTGCCTTGGACGATGAAAGGCGCATAGCTGAATTTCACGGGCGTCCTGCTGTTGATTTCCACCACGCCTTCCGGGCCGGCCGGCAGGCAGAACGGGCAACTGGCCGAGGTAACAGTCAGCAGGAAGTGTTTTTGCTTCTGGCCTGGCTGCAACGGCATCATGAAGCCTTGCACTTTTACCTCGGTATTGTCGAGCGCACTGATTTCCGGCGTGTACTTCGGCACCATGCGGCCCTTTTTTGCCTTGACCGTGGTGGCCTGGCCCAGCAGTTTCCATGACACCACGCCGGGAATGTCCGTCAAGGGCGCGAAAAACGACGGCGGCTCATCGGCTGGCGCGGCCAGGGCGCTGCCTGCCAGCAGCAGTCCAGCGCTCAACATCATGATATTCAACATGCTTGCTTCCTTTCAGGGGCGTGCCAGGGTGGCGGCGATATCCGTGCGGTAGGCGCGCGCGGCGGGAATGGCGGCGGCCAGCAAGCCCACCGCCGCGGCAATCACGGGCAGCCACGCTTCGGCAGCGAGAATGCGCCAGGGCTGCAGGTTCAGGTCCTGCATCGATTCCAGGATCCCGATACCCGCATGCCCCAGCAGCCAGCCGATAACCGCACCGGCCAGCGACAGCAGCAAACCCTGCGCCAGCAGCAGGCGCAACAGTTTAAAGGGCGAGGCGCCCAGCGTGCGCAGGATGGCCATGTCCCATTGGCGTTCCTCCAATGCCCCGTACAGGGCGACGAACAGCGACAGGGCCGCCACCAGCAGCACGCCGGCGGCGATTGCCCGCAGCACATCGATGCCCACGCCCAGTAAATTGAACAGGCGCGCCGCTTCGAAGGCAGGCTGGGCCGCCTGCAGGCGGGCCTGGCTATTCACCCAGCGCGGCAGGTAAATGGCGGCCAGCGGCGAGGCGTACTGCACCAGCACGGCCGTCAGTTCGCGCTCGGGCGGGGCCGCTGGCGCGGCGGCAGAGCCAGCCGCCTGTTCATCGGGGTCCGTCTCGTGTACTTGCCACACGGAAGCCACCGGCGTGAGGATCAGCCGGTCCAGTACGCTTCCAGTGGGCTGCAGTATGCCCACCACCGTATAGGGCGCATGCTGGTGCAGCTCGCCACCGGCGGCCAGCCCGTGCGAACCGGCAAAGCTGGCGCCCAGGGTGGCGCCCGTCTCGCGCGCCGCCCGGGCGCCGAACACGGCTTGCATCGGCTGCGTGAACAGGCTGCCCTGCGCCAGCCGCGCGCCATAGTGCCCAGCCAGTGCCGTGGTGCTGCCGACGATGCGGAAACCGTGGAAGTTGTCGCCCAGCGCCAGGGGAATGGTACTTTTCACCAGCGGCTGCGCGGCCAGGGCCGCCAGCGTGCCTTCGGGGATATTGCCGGTCGGAATATCGGCGTGGTACACGGATGATAGGATCAATTGCAGCGGCGAACCCTTGGCACCCACCACCAGGTCGATGCCCGTGGCATCGCGCTCGGCGCGCTCTTCGAGCTGGGCCGAGACGGCCAGAATGAACGTCATCATGGCAATGCCGATGGCGACCAGCAGCAGATTCAGGCTGGACGCCAGCGGTGTGTGGCGCAGGGCGCGCCAGGCCAGGGTGACGGCGTTCATGCCGCCACCTGCATCAGGGGCAGGCGCAGCACGGCAGCGTCCGGCAAGGCTGCCAGCACGCGGGCGTCGTGGCTGGCGATGATGAGTGTCGCGCCTGCCTGCTGCGCCTGGCTGGCCAGCAGCGCGATGACGGCGGTGCAGGCGACATCGTCCAGGTTGGCCGTCGGTTCGTCGGCCAGGATCAGCCGCGGTCGCATGGCAACGGCGCGCGCGATGGCGACCCGTTGCCGCTGGCCGCCGCTCAATGCATGCGGATAGACATCGAGCTTGCCGCCCAGGCCCAGTTGATCGAGCAGGCTGGCCGCGCGGGTCGCATCGGCCCGCTGGCCGCTGGCATAGGCGGGCAGCAAGACATTATCGAGGACATTCAAGCTGGCCACCAGCGCCAGTTGCTGTGGCAGCAAACCGATGGCGCGGCCACGCCAGTTGTCGCGCTGGCGCGGCGTCAGGTCCGGCAGCGAGGTACCCGCCACTTCGAGGCGGCCGCCCTGGGGCGCCAGGATGCCGGCCAGCAAATGCAGCAGGGTCGACTTGCCGCTGCCGGATGGACCCAGCAGCAGGGCGTGGCGCCCGGCGGGCAAATGAAAGGCGTCGATGTCGAGCACAGGGACAGGCGTGGCAGCGGCGTCGGCATAGCCATACGTCAATGAAGCGAGGTGGAGCATGGATTCTCTTTCAGGGGCGCGGAAAACGGCGGCACAAAATTGCCGCACAAATGCAAGTGAGCTGCATTATAATTTAAAACGCAATAGACTTGCATTTAAAGTTCCAGCCCATTGCCGCCCCCATCGACCATCCAAAGGAATGCCCCCATGTCCCAGCTCCAGCCCCAGCGCAAACTGCCCGTCACCGTCCTGTCCGGTTTTCTCGGCGCCGGCAAGACCACCTTGCTCAACCACATACTGCGCAACCGCGAAGGCAAGCGCGTGGCCGTCATCGTCAACGACATGAGCGAAGTCAATATCGACGCCGCGCTGGTCAAGGAAAGCGCGGAGGCGGCCGGTGCGGCCCTGTCGCGCACGGAAGAAAAGCTGGTGGAGATGTCGAACGGCTGCATCTGCTGCACCCTGCGCGACGATCTGCTGGTGGAAGTACGGCGCCTGGCGGCCGAGGACCGCTTCGACTACCTGCTGATTGAATCGACGGGCGTGGGCGAACCGATGCCGGTGGCCGCCACCTTTGATTTCGAGGATGAGCACGGCGACAGCCTGAACGACGTGGCGCAGATCGACTGCATGGTCACGGTGGTCGACTGCGCCAACTTGCTCAGCGACTTTCATAGCGAAGACAGCCTGGAGCAGCGCGGCGAAATCGCGGGCGAGGGCGATGACCGCCAGCTGGCCAACCTGCTCACGGAACAGATCGAATTTGCCAATGTCATCGTCCTCAACAAGGTGGACATGGTCGATGCTGCCGAGCGCCGGCGCGTGCTGGCCGTCATCAAGGCCTTGAATCCCGGCGCGCGTGTCATCGAAACGAACCAGTCCGTGGTGCCGCTCGACGCCATCCTCGGCACGCAGCTGTTCGACCTGGAGCAGGCGGCCAGCATGCCTGGCTGGGCCCAGGAACTGGCCGGCGTGCATACGCCGGAAACGCAGGCGTATGGCATCAGCAGCTTTGTCTACCGGGCAAAAGAGCCGTTCCATGCGCAGCGCCTGCACGACTACATTTCCCAGCCGATTCCCGGCGTGGTACGCAGCAAGGGTTATTTCTGGCTGGCCAGCCGCCCGGAATGGGTGGCCAGCCTGTCCGGCGCAGGCAAGCTGATGAATATCGAACCCGTCGGCCTGTGGTGGGCCTCGGTGCCGAAGGAGCGCTGGCCAACGGATGCGGAATCGCTGGCCGAGCTGCGCTCTGGCTGGAGCGAGACGTATGGCGACCGCTACCAGGAGCTCGTCTTCATCGGCCAGGACATGGACCAGGCGGCCATCGAGGCGGACTTGAAGAAATGCCAACTCAACTATACGGAAACACGCAAGGGCATGGCGGCCTGGCGCAGCTTGCCTGACCCGTTTCCCCAATGGCAACGCGTTGACGACGAAGAACTTGAACACTAACCTCGCATAGGAAAGCAATATGACAGAACTGATCCCCGTCACCATCATCACGGGTTTTCTCGGCAGCGGGAAAACCACCTTGCTCAAGCGCATATTGCAGGGCGACCATGGCTTGCGCATCGCCGTGATTGAAAATGAATTCGCCGCCGAAAGCATCGACCATGGCTTGCTGGTGCAAGATAGCGACGAGCAGATCGTGGAAATGAACAATGGCTGCATTTGCTGCAGCGTGCGCGGCGATCTGATCCGCATACTGGGCCAGCTGCACGCGAAACGCGCTGCGGGCAGCATCGTTTTCGACCACGTGATCATCGAAACGACGGGCCTGGCCGCGCCCGGCCCCGTGGCGCAGACCTTCTTTGCGGAACCGTCCGTCAGCGAGTTTTACATGCTGGATGCGATTCTGACGGTGGTCGACGCGCGCCATGCGCAACAGCAATTGACGCTGCATCAGGAAGCACAGGAGCAGGTGGGCTTTGCGGACCGCCTGCTGCTGTCGAAGACGGACCTGGTCAGCAAGCAGGAACTGGCGGCGCTGCGCCAGCGCCTGGCTGCCATCAATGGCCGCGCCGGCATGCAGAAGCTGAGTTTTGGCAACGTGCCCCTGCGCGACATCCTGAATATCCGTGGCTTCAATCTGAACGCCATCATCGAGCTGGAACCGGCATTCCTCGGTGAACTGGGTCATCGCCATGGCGACGGCGTGCAATCGTTCGTGTATCACCAGGCCCAGCCCCTCGATCTGCTGCAGGTGGAAAATTTCCTCGATGCCGTGGTGCAGCTGTTTGGCACTCAGCTGATGCGCTACAAGGGCATCCTGCACGTGGCCGACATGCCGTGCCGCGCCGTCTTCCAGGGCGTGCACATGCTGATGGGCTCGGAACTGGGCGCGCCCTGGCGCGAGGGGGAAAACCGCGTAAGCACCATGATCTTTATCGGCCGCGACTTGCCGCAGGATATGCTGATCCGTGGCCTCGACCGTTGCGTGGCAGGCGCCGCCAGCCCGGCCAGCCTGATGGCCGAAGTGATGGACGGGGCGGCTTCCGGGGTGGCCGCATGAGCGTGGAAGCGGGCTTGCCCGCCCTGGCGCTGATCTTTCTGCTTGGCATGCGGCACGGCCTGGAGCCGGACCACCTGGCCGCCGTCGATGGCCTGACCCTGCGCAGCCTGCCGCGGCATCCGCGCTGGGCGCCTTGGATGGGCGCGCTGTTTGCGCTGGGGCACGGCCTCAGCGTGCTGGCCATCGTGGCCGTGGCCGCCATGGCGTCGCAACAATTCACGCCGTCGGAAGCCGTGTTTGCCTGGCTGGAATGGCTGCCCATCGCCTTGCTGCTATTGATTGCCGGCATGAATGCGCGCACCTTGCTGGGCGGCGCGCAACTGGCCAGCGTGCGCGGCCTGCTGCTGCCGCGCTGGTTGCGCGGCGCCTCCGGCCCGCTGGGCGGCATTCTTGTCGGCATGCTGTTCGCGCTGGTGTTCGATACAGCGCTGCAGGCGGCAGCCTGGGGCTACGCGGCCGTGGCGCTGGGCGGCATGGGGCCGGCCTTGCTGACAGGGGCCGTGTTTGCCGCGGGCATGGGCGTGACCGATACCTTCGATGGCTGGGTCACGGCCAAAGTCATGCGCACCGGCAAGGAGGAGATCGTGCGCGCGTTCCGGCGCCGGCTAGGCTGGCCCATCGTCGCCATCTGCGTCGCCATGGCCGCCTACATGGCGGCCGGCAAGCTGGACCCGCAGTGGAGTTTGCCGGAAAGTACCATGGCGGCGCTGGGCGCGGCGATGGTACTGCTGATGGCGGCCCTGTACGGCTGGACGCTGTACGGTTTGCGCGCCGTCAACGCACGCTAGAGACGGACGGGAGGCGGACGGGTGCAGGCCATGGGTATAATGCAAAAAAACTCCGAGCTCCGCCATGTCCGCCAACGCGATCACCATCCGCCTGCTGACGCCAGCCGATACCAGCGCCTTTTGCGCGCTGCGCCTGCGCGCCATCCTCGATTCGCCCAGTTCGTTTTCCTCGTCACGCGAGGACGAACTGGCGCGCACGCCCGAAGAACACGTGCAGCGCATCGCCGCCGGCCCGCAGCACAGGGCGTTTGGCGCCTTCGATGGCGAACGTCTCGTCGGTTTTGCCGGTTTGCGGCGCGAACCCCTGCGCCAGCTGTCGCACAAGGCCCTGCTGTGGGGCGTCTTCGTGGACCTACAGCAACGGGGCAAGGGCGTGGCGCGGCGTCTCGTGCATGCCTGCATCGAACAGGCGGAGCAAGACCCGGCCATCCGGCAAGTGCACCTGAGCGTGAACGCGGAAAACAATGCGGCCTTGCGGCTGTATGAATCGCTGGGCTTTATCGCGTATGGCACGGAACCGCGCTCGATGCGCGTGGGCGAGCTGTTTTATGACGAGCACCACTTGGCCTTGCTGCTCAAGTGATGTTACAGGTGCTTATTTGCAGCGCGGGCACAGCCCCTTGATCAGGTAATCGACTTCATCGCCGCTGAAGCCTTCCGGCAAGGCCACGGGGGTGGGCAGCTTGACTTCATTGAAACAGGTGACGTTGGCGCATTTGGTGCACTGGAAATGCGCGTGCTCGTGCGCCTGGTGGCCGGCGCCCGCGCTGAAGCGCCACACCTGGTCGGCGCCGGCGATGCGGTGCACCAGTTCATTTTCCGTCAGCCATTCCAGCACCCGGTACAGGGTGACGGAATCGATATCGCTGTCCTGCGACAGCGCCTGCTGGATTTCATGGTGGGTCAGCGAACGGCTTTGCGCCATCAAAAAGTCGAGCACCTTCACGCGCGTCTTGGTGACGCGGGCGTTGGTGTTGCGGATCAGCGATTCGGCTTGCGGTGTAGAAGATGATGTCAACATAATATGGCCTGCTTACGGGTGGACGGGCTGGCGGCGTCATCGCCGTGCCTTTGGCACCCTCATGGGCGTATCTTAGCATGCGTGCTCCCTCGCGTGCCTCCCGGCATGATGCCGCGTCATGCCTTGAACGTCCAGTAGCGTCCCGCCGGCGTATCGACGGGGTCGAGAAAGCGCTGGTCGGCGCGGGCCTGGTTGCGTATCAGGTAAAACATGTCGGACAGGGCCGAGCGCTTTTCCGCAAAATAACTGTGTTTCATGAAACTGGTATCGACACCGCTGGCGTCGATGCTTTCCACGCCCGCCACGATCAGCATGCCCGCGCCGCTGTCGCCCGCGCGCGGATAGCCGTGCACGGCCTTCGAGGCGGCCAGGGCCAGGTCCTGCGAGGACGCGTACAAGGTGACGGGATTGCGCGCGCGCGCCAGTTTCGGCGCGATATCGTGCTTGAAGATGGCGGCATCGATGTCGGGCGCCGTGAGGATGATCTCGGTGATCCTTTGCGCCAGTTGCGGGTCGGCCGACATCAGCTCGGCCACGGCCCGCGCCAGGCCCCGGTTGCCCATGCTGTGGCCCACCAGGTAGACTTGCGCCGCCTCGCTCCGGGCGAGAAAATCGGCCAGGAAGGCGGCGATATGCGGCGTGCTCCACTCGATATTGTTTTCATCGGTGGTGTAGCCGGCAACGTCGCCGCGCGACGGCCAGCTGTAGAAGACGGGCGCGCCATCGAAGCCCAGGTCGTAGGCCATCTGTCCCGTGCGCCGCGCCGCATCCTCGAAACTCACGTTGTAGCCGTGCACAAAGACAAAGGCGCTCTTGCCGGCCGAGGCGCGGATCTGGGTTTTCAGGGCGGCAAAGAAATTGGCGTGGTCCTGCACCTCGGCGGACAGCAGCGTCACGTGCTTGTCCGGGTCTGCGCGCCATTCCAGGCGCCACAGCGAGGGCGATTCCAGCTGGCCCATGCGGTGGTCGCGGGGAATGCTGATGTCGCAGCTGCCATAGCTGAGCGGGCCATCGTCGGCGCCGTGGCCGGCAGTGAAGCTGCGCTCGCCGCTGAAGCGCTGGGCCGGCGGCTTGCCCAAGTCGCGCTGGCGGTCGGTGGCGAAATACACTTTGACGACGGCATAGTTCGAGGCGACGGCGCCCTTGTCGGCCGGCGCAGGTGCCGTTGCGGGCAGCGCTTCCACGTCGGGCGCCTGGGGCGAGGGTCGCTGCAGCGCATCGAGCAAGCCTTGCGCGGCAAACAGGGTTTCCATGTCGTCGGGGACCCTGGCCGAGGCCAGGGCCGTTGACAGGGCCAGGCGCAGCCGGCTATCGGCAGGGTCCGCTTCCAGCGCGGCGATGGCGGCCAGGATGGCCGAGGCGCTGTCGAACTTGCCGATGGCCGCCTGGATCTGGCGGTAGTGGGATAGCACGGCCTCGGGCGCGCGCGCGGGCGCGCCATGTTCGATGGCCGCGACGACGGCGGAAGTGATCAAGTCCATGCGCTACCTGCCTTTCAATGCAATCTGGATTGAATGTCAACCCATATTGCCATAAAAGCACGCGTAAAGCGACTTGTCCAGCGGCGCACGCAGGCGCCGCGCGGTGGCTCAATGCTGTTTGTCGTCGCTGAACTGCTGCGCCAGCGATTGCAGGGGCGCCAGCGTCACGCCGCAGCGGCTGACGTGCTCGGGGATGCTTACGCGCACGGGCTTGCTGTGCATATTCGTGGAGGACAGCACATTTGTCGTGGTTTCCGGCGCCGCGTTCCACACGGGGTCGGCGATGCCTTCGAACACGTGTTTCAATTGTTCGCCCCAGGTGTCGCGGATCATGCGGAAATACTGGTTCTTTTCATCGATGGTGACGAAGCGCGTGACGGCCAGGCTGCCCGTCTCGTAGACGAGCAGGTCCAGCGGCAAGCCGACGGAAACATTCGAGCGCAGCGTGGAATCCATGGAAATGAGCGCGCACTTGGCCGCCTCGTCCAGGCGCGTGAACGGGTTGATGACGCGGTCGATGATGGGCTTGCCATATTTGGCTTCGCCGATCTGGAAATACGTGTTTTCATCGTGCGATTCGATGAAATTGCCGGCCGAATACACCTGGAACAAGCGGCAGCGCTCGGCTTGAATCTGCCCACCCAAGATGATGCTGACATTGAAATCGATGCCGCAGTCGGCCAGGGCCTTGGCTTCGCGCTGGTGCACGGTGCGCACGGCTTCGCCCACGATGCGGGCCGCGTCGTACATATTGCCCACGTTCCAGATGCTGCGCCCATCCGCATCCACATGTTCGGACACCAGCTGGCGGATGGCTTGCGAGATCGACAGATTGCCTGCCGTCATCAGCACCAGCATGCGGTCGCCCGGGTTTTCAAACACGCTCATCTTGCGGAAGGTGCCGACCTGGTCCACGCCAGCGTTGGTGCGGGAGTCGGACAGGAAGACCAGGCCTTCGTTCAGGCGCACGCCTATGCAATAAGTCATCGTAGCAAATTCAGTCAAAGGGGGAGCATTCTACACCAGCCGGGCCGGGCCACCAGCCTGCGAGGCCCGGCCAGCCTCATTCCTGCCTGTTTCAGGGGCTAGACGGGCACGATCTGCACATCGACCCGCAACGTTTCCGTGCCGCCTCCCTGGCGCACGCCGCGCACGGGCGCGGCCGAATCGTAGTCGCGCCCGATGGCCAGCCGGCAATACGCGTCCGTCATCAGGCGCGCATGGGTGACGTCGATGCTGACCCAGCCCGCGAAGTCCGGGTCCTCGGCCCAGGCGTCGACCCAGGCATGGCTGGCCGCATGGCCCGTCGTGCCCGGATCGATGTAGCCGGACACATAGCGGGCCGGGATGCCCCAGGCGTGGCAGCAGGCCAGGTACAGGTGGGCATGGTCCTGGCACACGCCGCGCCCCAGGGCCAGCGCATCGCCTGCCGTGGTGGTGACCATGGTGGCGCCGCTTTCATACGCCACCTTGCCGACGATGTGCTCGGCCAGGCGCAGCAAATGGCCCGTACCGGCCGTTACCGCGCGGTCGGGCAGGCTGGCGGCGGCCAGTTCCAGGATGGCCGGGTTGGCCTGCGTCAAGGGAGTCGGCATGGTAAACAGCAAGGGCGACAGGGTATCGACCAGGTTCAGCCGTCCTTTGTGCGGATAAATGGTTTCCACTACGCCATGGGCCACCAGGCTCAGCGACTGATGGCTGCCGTTAATGGTCAGCATGTGCGACAAGTTGCCGTAGGCATCCGTGTAGGCGTGGCACCGGCCCGGCGTGGAAATGTGCCAGGACAAGGCCCGCTGCTGCGGCTCGATACGCGGCGTCAGGTGCAACTGCTGGATGGTGTAGGCCAGCGGCGCACTGTAGGCGTAATGGGTTTCGTGGCGGATGGTGAGCTGCATCAGGCCGCCAGGGGAACGAGGAAGTCGCGGCTGACCCGGTTGCCCAGGTCATTGATGTTTTCCAGAAACTCCGTCAGGGTCAGGTGCAAGCCAGCCTTCATGATGTCGTCGATATGGCCGAATTTCAGCTCCGCATGCAGTTTACCGGCGAAACGCTCGGTATCGGCGGACACATCGTTGCGGATATGCTTGAGATTTTCCACCACGTCATCCATGCAGGCCAGCAAGGATCGTGGCATGTCGCCGCGCAGCATCAGCAATTCGGCGACGCGCGCCGGGGTGATGACGTCGCGGTAGACCTTGCGGTAGATCTCGAAACCGGAGACGGAACGCAGCAGGGCCGCCCAGTAATAAAAGTCGCGCTGGGTGATGTCTTTCGACGTGTCGCGCGCGCCGTGGAATTTCACGTCGAGGATGCGCGCCGTGTTGTCGGCCCGCTCCAGGAAGGTTCCCAGGCGGATGAAGTGAATGGCCTCGTCCTTGAGCATGGTGCCCAACGTCACGCCGCGCGACAGGTGCGAGCGGTACTTGACCCATTCGAAGAACTGGCTGGGGTCCGTTTCCAGCAGATTGCTTTTCAGGCGCTTCTGCATGTCGAGCCAGGTGGCGTTCTGGATTTCCCATACTTCCGTCGTCAGGGTGCCCCGCACGGCGCGGGCGTTTTCGCGTGCGCCCGTCAGGCAGGCGAGGATGGACGAGGGGTTGTTCGGGTCGCGCACCATGAAGTCGAGCACGTCGCGCGTGTGGAAGCGGCCATATTTGTGGTCGTACGCGCTTTGCAGCTCGGAAATCCCCAGGGTGGCGCGCCAGCCCTGTTCCGCGTCCTGTTCCGACTGGGGCAGCATCGAGGTCTGCATATTGACGTCGAGCATGCGGGCCGTGTTTTCCGCCCGCTCCGTGTAGCGGGCCATCCAGAACAAATGATCGGCGGTGCGGCTCAGCATGTTTTTTCTCCTGCAAAGGCGGATGTTGCTTCCAGTACCCAGGTATCCTTGGTGCCGCCGCCCTGCGAGGAGTTGACCACCAGCGAACCTTCGCCCAGGGCCACGCGGGTCAGGCCGCCGGGCACCATGGAAATCGTCTTGCCGGACAGCACGAACGGGCGCAAATCGATGTGGCGCGGCGCAATCCCTGCCTCGACATACGTGGGGCAGGCGGACAGGGCTAGGGTAGGCTGGGCGATGTAGCCGCCCGGATTGGCCAGCAGGCGCTGGCGGAAGTCCTCGATCTGCGCCAGGCTCGACGCCGGCCCCACCAGCATGCCGTAGCCGCCCGCGCCGTGCACTTCCTTGACGACCAGCTTGGGCAAATTCGCCAGCACGTAGGACAGATCGGCCGGCTTGCGGCACTGGTAGGTGGGCACGTTGTTGAGTATCGGTTCCTGCGACAGGTAAAACTTGATCATGTCGGGAACAAAGGGATAGATCGACTTGTCGTCGGCCACGCCCGTGCCGATGGCGTTCGCCAGGGTCACGCGGCCGGCGCGGTAGACGGACAGCAGGCCCGGCACGCCTAGCGACGAATCCGAGCGGAAGGCCAGCGGGTCGAGGAAATCGTCGTCGACGCGGCGGTAGATCACGTCGACCCGCTTGGGGCCGCGCGTGGTGCGCATGTAGACGGAATTGTCGTTGACAAACAAATCCTTGCCTTCCACCAGTTCCACGCCCATTTGCTGGGCCAAAAAGGCGTGCTCGAAGTAGGCGGAGTTGTACATGCCGGGCGTCATGACCACCACCGTGGGGTCATCGACGCCCATGGGCGCGACGGAGCGCAGGTTGTCGAGCAGCATGTCCGGGTAGTGGTCGACGGGGGCGATGCGGTTGCGCGCGAACAATTCCGGGAACAGCCGCATCATCATCTTGCGGTCTTCCAGCATGTAGGACACGCCGGACGGCACGCGCAGGTTGTCTTCCAGCACATAGAACTCGCCCTGGCCGGCCCGCACGATATCCACGCCGGCGATATGCGCGTAAATGTCGGAGGCGACGGCAATGCCCTGCATTTCCGGCCGGTACTGCGCATTCTTGTAGATTTGCTCGGCGGGAATGATGCCCGCCTTGATGATATTTTGATCGTGATAAATATCATGGATGAACATGTTCAGCGCTTGCACGCGCTGCACCAGGCCCGTTTGCATCTGCGCCCATTCGGCGGCGGGGATGATGCGGGGAATGGTGTCGAAAGGAATCAGGCGTTCCGTGCCGGCATCGTCGCCATACACGGCGAAGGTGATGCCGACCCGGCGGAACGTCAGGTCCGCTTCGGCCCGCTTGCGGGCGATGGTGTCGGGGGATTGCTGCTCCAGCCAGTTGTTAAATTCACGGTAGTGTTCACGCACCTTGCTGTCCGTGCCCACTTCATCTGCAGTCATTTCATTGAAAAAATTTGCCATGTTGTGATTTCCCCTTGAGCCTTGGTCTGACTATAGCTCAGCAGAAATCATGCCAGTAGGGCACACGTGAAAATGTGTAAAAAATGACCATTTTTGTGGCGTAAATCCGTCAAGCGCACCGTATTGGTGCATTACTGCGCGGATAGTGCCGGCATGGGGCAGGCACGTTCAAGCGTCCGGCGTGACGAAGGGCCGGCAATCGATGGGCAGGTCGATGCTAAAAGTGGTGCCACGCTCCGGGGCGCTGTCGACGATGGCGCTGCCGCCATGGCTTTCCGCCACGTTCTGCACGAAGGGCAGGCCGATGCCCCAGCCGGGCGCGCTGCCAGGATGTTCGCGGCGCAGATAATCGAAGATGCGCTCGGTCTGGTCGGGCGCGATGCAGCTGCCCGTGTTGTGCACGGTAATGATCATGCGTTCGCGCAAGGTATTCACGTGGATATGGATAGGGCCGTCGTCGCCGTACTTGACGGCATTGCCCACCAGGTTTTCCATGGCCCGGCGCAAGGAATTTTCGCACCACCAGCCGGTGACGGAACAGCCCGTGACGGCGCACTTGCCGGGCAAGCCCGTATTGACGCTGTCGCCCACTTGCCGGGCAAGCGGCAGGATGTCGAAACGCTGCAGCAGCAGCGGCAGCTTTTGCCCCCGGTGGTAGCTGAGCGTATCGAGCAGTTCCTGGATCATGTCGTCGAGGCGCTTGCCGTGCTCGATGATTTTTTGCGCCAGCACCGGCACATCGGCCTGCTGCGCCAGGCGCCGTAGTATCTGCGCGCTGTTGAGCATGACGGACAGGGGATTGCGCATGTCATGCGACAGGCCGGCGGCGATGCGGCGCTGGAAACCCTCGTGCATGGCGGTAAATTCCAGGATGGCTTCGCGGATGCCCGTATCGATCGAGGCGTTGATCACCTTCCAGTCCTTGCGCCGCAGCGGCACGCCGGCCTCGAGTGCCGCCTCGGCAAAACAGTCGCGGAAAATCTGGTATTCCTGGATCACCTGTTCCGGCCCGTAGCTGGTCATGCGTGCCCGTTCATTGCCGTGCACGGCCGGCGCATTCGTGTTGCTGGTGGCATCGTCACGGGGGTAGCCCGGTGTCAGCGCTTCAGCCAGGTTGTCGAAGAAGGTCGGCAGGGTGTTGATGAGGATGGGCGTGAGCAGGGCGTCGGCGCCGCGTACCTTGGCGCGCACCTCGTGTTCCCATTGCGTCAGCACGGCATCGCGCATGCTGAACAGGCGCCGCGTGCGCGCCGGCAGGTCCAGCGTGCTCATTTTCTGGTCAGAGGCATAGGTCATCGCAGCTCCCCGTCAGCAGGTCGGCATGCGCGCGTTGCGGCGCGCGACCTAAAGTATCCTCCAATTTGGCGCGCGGGGGGCGTTCAATTCGGGGCGCCGGCGCCTTGTATGACGGTGCTCAAATGGCTGAGCACTGCATCCCATTGCGCGAGAGAAAAGTTCTGCGGATCGTCGTGGCCATTCGCGTAGCCCGTATCGAGCACGGCATGGAAGGCGGGAATCAGCCACGTGCCCTTGCGCACGCTGGCCGCGACGTACAGCAGGGCCAGCCGCTCATACTGCGTCGGCGTAAAGCCGGGATCGGGCGCCAGGCCATCGTTGCCCTTGCCGCCGCCGGGTACGGAATTGCGCGGCTGCACCAGTTCCACGTGCAGGAACAGGCCCGTCAAGGACGGCTTGTCTTTTTCCAGCTTGCTGGCGTAGCCGGGCGTGCCAAAGTCGCGCACCTGCAGCGATGCGCCCAGGCGATTCACATACACATGGCCCTTCGGCCCGCCGCCCAGCGCCGGATTGCGCACCGTAAAATCGTTGAAATCCCAGCTGGCGTCGTTGATGTGGGCGGGAATCGGTTCTGCCAGGAAATTCGGATAGCTGGTGTCATGGATCACGAAATAACGGGCCACGGGCGCCACCAGGCGCCCCGTGGCACGCGACAGGGGCGCATCGACGGCGCCGCCCGCGTCAGCCTCGCTGATGCCTTGCGCCGCCAGGTAGGCGCGCAGGGTGGTCGGCGCGATGTCCGTGCGCTGGCCAACGCGGCTGGCGAGAAATGCCGGCAGCGGCGTGCTGGCCCCCAGGCGCGCATAGCGCTGCACGGGTCGCAGCAAACACGTGGCTTGCGCCCGCGCATCGCCCTGGAAACCGCTTTTCCAGGCGGCGTACGGGCAGGCGGCCTGCTTCTGGGCGGCGGCGGGCAGGGCAATGGCGAACAGCAATAGCAGGGCAGGGAGTGTCATGCGGGCATTGTCGCTCAAGCCACGGTGACGGCACAGGCGCGCACGCGAAAAAAAAGCTGCCCGATGCGGGCAGCTTGGTGGCAAGGCAGGCGCGGGATCGGTCAGAACGCCACGCTTCCCGAGACGACGAAGGTGCGCGGCGCGGCCAGCACCAGGCTGCCGGCGTCGAACGAGGAGACGGCCGAGGCCCAGTAACTGCGGTCGGCCACGTTGTCGATGCGCGCGCGCAAGGTCACGTCATGGCCTGCCACCTGCGTCAGGTAGCGCGCGCCGATGTCGAGGCGGGTCCACGATGGCAGTTGCTTGCTGTTGGCCAGGTCCGCATACTGGGTCGACGTGTAGACGGTGCGGGCGTTCAGCGACAGGCCAGGCGCACCCGGCACATCCCATTCGCCGCCCACGCTCAGCTGTGTTTTTGGCGCGCCGATGGCGTTCTTGCCGTTGTTCAGCGGCTTGTCCGTGTTGCGCTGTTGCGTATCGAGCCAGGTCAGGCCGCCCAGCAGGCGCACGCCGGCCATCGGCGTGCCGAAGATGGACAGTTCCAGACCCTGGTTGCGCTGTTCGCCCGACAAGGTGGCGCGCGAGCCGACGATGGCAGGCAAAGGCTTGGCCGTCGAGAACAGGGCGGCGCTCATGCCCAGCTTGCCGCCATCGTACTTGACGCCGATTTCTTTCTGCTTGGACTTGTAAGGCGCAAAGACTTCGCCCAGGTTGCTTACGGCCACTTGATCCTTGCCATCAAAGTAGGTACCGCTGGCCACGGGACCCTTGACCAGCGCCTCGATGTAGTTGGCGTACAGCGACACGTTCTTGCTGGCCTTGTAGACAATGCCCGCTACCGGCGTGGTGGCGCTCTTGTCATAGCTGGAGTACTGCACGGCCGTGCCATACGCGTAGGCCGCGTCGCGGATCTGCTGGCGGCGCAGGCCCACGGTCAGCAACAGCTGCTCGTCGAGGAAGGCCATGGTATCGGCCACGGCATAGCTGTTGAGAATGGTCTTTTGCGTCAGGCGCGGGTCGCTCATCACGCCGCCCGAGTTGTCCTCCAGGGTAGGCGGCATGGCCACGTCGACGGGACGATAGATATTCGTCGGCAAGCCCGCGTAATCGCTGATGGCGTAGGCATTTTTCGCTTCGTTCCAGTGACCGGACCAGCTCGCTACCAGGCTGTGCTTGACGGCGCCCGTCGTGAGCTTGCCACGAATGCCCAGTTCGCCAGTGCGGATTTCCTGCTTGCGCGCGTTGTCGAAGCGGTACACGCTGGCATCGCCATTGAGCGAGGTCAACGTGGGTTGGGCCAGGCTGTTCGATTCCTTCGTCGAGCGGCTGCCGAACGCCGCCCAGGCCACCACATCCTTGGCGACGTCCACTTCGGCGCGCGCCGTGCCGAACACATCATGCTCCTTCGAATAGCTCCACGGCTGGGCAAAGTTCTTCGACGCATCGGGTGCGCCAGGCAGGGTCGCCAGGTTGCCGGCGTTGACGGAAGGGCGCGGCGCCGTCAGATCGAAGTTCTGGTAGCCGGCGTCCGCCGACAGACGGTAATTGCGGCCGCGATAGTCGAGGCCGACGGAAAACATGCCCACGTCATGGTCTTCGCGCTTGATGCTGGTTTCGCCCTGGCGCTTGGCGGCATTCACGCGCACGCCGAATTCCTTGTTTTCGCCAAAGCGGCGCGCTACGTCGATGGCCGCATAGGCATGGCCGCCCGATTCCACGCCCACCGTCAGTTCCGTCAGCGGCGTGTTGCCGGCGCGCTTGGGCATCAGGTTGATGGCGCCGCCGATGCCGCTGCCGCCCGGTGCCGCGCCATTCAGGAAGGCGCTGGCGCCGCGGAACACTTCCACGCGCTCGAGCAGTTCCGGCGACACGTATTGACGGGGCAGCACGCCGTACAGGCCGTTATATGCCACGTCATCGGAGTCGAGGGCAAAGCCGCGGATCACATACACTTCCTGGAAATTGCCATAGCCGCGCGACATGCGCACGGCCGGATCGCTCTGCAGCAGGTCGCCCACGCTGCGCGCCTGCTGGTCGGCGATGAATTGCTGCGTATAACTGGTGCTACCGAACGGGCTATCCATCATGTCCACGGAACCAAGAATGCCCATGCGTCCGCCGCGCGCCACCTGCCCACCGGCATAGGCCTTGGACAAGCCTTCCGCCGACGCATCGGCCGAGGCATTCACGACGACCGTCGGCATGGTTTGCGCATCGACGGCGGTAGTCTGCGCCTGCGCGGCGGAGCTGGCCAGCACGAAGGCGGCCAGGGCGAACGGGGTAGGGATGAGGTGGAAGGTGCGCATGGTTGTTGTTCGATAATAATGAGAATGATTATCATTATATTCCTCCCGGCCGGAAAGCGTGTGGAAGCGTGCAAGGACGCGTAAAAAAATGGTATCCGGCGCAACAATTTGCGGCGCAGGTGCCGAATGTTGCATGAAAAAGGCGCATCAGACGATACCTTGCGGATTGATTAACAAGTTTGAGCCACTCTCGCTACACTATGGCATCGCGCATTGCGCTTACCAGATGCTTCCTGCCCATGTTTCAGCAAGATCAGTCCGCTTCCCCGCACCGCACCTGGCGCTTCAGCGCGAGAGGCGCGGCCGTCGCCCTGATCCTGGCCATGCATGTATCGGGCCTGTATTTCCTGCTGCTGCCGGCGCGCAAGCTGAGCCACTATACGGACGTGGCGTTCATGACCCTGATGCCGCCGAAACCACTGCCGCGCACGCCACCGATGCCCTTGCCGATGCCCATGCCGCGCCCGCGCGCGCCCGGCCCCACGGCACCGCCCGCCTCGCCCGCGGCGCAGGCGCCGGCTGACGCCGAACCTGCCACGGCAGAAGCCATCACCGCACCCGCAGCCGAGCAGCCTGCCGAGGCGCCCATGGCCGACTTGCGCACACGCGCGCGGCTGGCGGCAGGCGCCGCCGACAAGGCCTTGCGCGCTGAACAGAATAAAGGCAAACCGTGGCTGGCGACGGCGGAACTCAAGAGCGAGACGGCATTCCAGAAACTCGTCGCCTCGGCTTACCGTGGCGGCCCCGTCATCAAGGTGGAAGACTTCCTGATGGCCGACGGACGGCCCGCCACGCGCGTGGTCAGCCCCGGCGGCGCCAGCTGCTACGCCATGGGAGATAATCCGGGCGCGGGCGCCGATCCTTTTAAAACGGGCGGCAAACTGAAAAAAGTGGCGTGCCCTGGCTGATGGTCGTGCGTCGGATCAGCGCGCAAGCGCGTCGTCCGACATCACCGGCGGCCAACGCAGTTGTCGGATTACGCACGGCTGCGCCGCGCTAATCCGACCTACGCGGTGCCGGCAGGGGCGCAGGCAAAGAGCACTTCAAACGGGCGGCAAGCTGCGCACTTTAGCGTGCCCGGCGTGTGTGCCGTAGGTCGGATTGGCGCGCAGCGCGTAATCCGACATCACCAGCGGCCAACGCAGTTGCCGGATTACGCAAGTAGCGCAGGCTTAAATGCGCGGCCAGCCAGGAAAGTGGCGTGCGCCGAAGCAGGGCGTCGGATCAGCGAGCAAGCGCGTCATCCGGCATCGACACCAGCCAGCACAGTTGTGGGATTATGCATGCCTGCGCCGCGCCAATCCGACCAACGCGGTGGCGCAATGGCGCGGGCAAAGACCGCGCGGGCGGCAGGGTTTTCCGGCTGATTGCGGGGCTGCCGTCCCCGGCTGGGCGCCAAATATGCTAAGTTGCGTCTGCGCTTCTTTTGCCTCTTTCCGCCGACACCATCCTGGACGCCCATGCCACCCGACATCCTTATCCTCGCCCCCAGCCCCTCGGCTGCCGTCAACGCGCAGCTGGAAGAACGTTACGCCTGCCACCATGCCTGGCAAGTCGCGCCGGAAGAGCGCCATGCCTGGCTGGATACTCTGGCGCCGCGCATCCGTGGCGTCGTCACGACGGGGGCGCTGGGCTTGAATGCCACCGACATGGCCCTGCTGCCGGCACTGGAAATCATCGCCGTCAATGGCGTGGGCCTCGATGGCGTGGCGCTGGACGTGGCGCGCCAGCGCGGCATCGCCGTCACCACCACGCCGAACGTGCTGACGGATGACGTGGCCGACACGGCGCTGGGCCTGCTGCTGGCCAGCGCCCGCCACATTGCCGCGCTCGACCGCTTCGTGCGCGATGGCGGCTGGGAACGCCGCGAGGCCATCGCTCCCGCATCCAGCCTGCGCGGCAAGACGGCCGGCATCTTCGGCTTCGGGCAGATCGGGCAAGCCATCGCGCATCGCCTGGCCGCTTTCGGCATCCACGTGCGCTATTTCCAGCCCCGCGCCATCGCCGGCGCCGAGGTGCCGCGCGCGGAATCGCTGCTGGCCCTGGCGCAGGAAAGCGACTATCTGATCGTCTGCGCGCCGGGCACGCCCGCCACGCGCAAGATCGTCGACCGCAGCATACTCGACGCCCTGGGCCCGCAAGGCACGCTGATCAATATCGCCCGTGGCGCGCTGATCGACGAGGACGCCATGATCGCCGCCTTGCAGGATGGCCACCTGGGCGCGGCCGGACTCGACGTCTTTGCCGATGAACCGCACGTGCCCGCCGCCTTGCGCGCCATGTCCAATGTGGTGCTGACGCCGCACGTGGGCAGCCTGACGGTGGAAACGCGCCACGCGATGGGGCAGCTGGTGGTGGACAACCTGGCGGCGCATTTTGCCGGGCAGCCTTTGCTGACGCCGGTGAAACAATAGTCTCCGCGGACCAGGGTGCCGGGTGCCGGCGAATTGCGTTAGCATCCCGCACATATTATTTCAAGACGATGTATTAGCGAGAGGAGCGGCGATGCATACCTTGCTGGTGATGGGCGCGGGCTTCGCGCTGCTGGGGCTATGCCTGCTGGTGGGCTGGCGCAAGGGCGCGATGGCGCACGCGGCCCTGGCATTCCTTCCCTTGTGGCTATTGGGCGCAGGCATCAACCTGGCCGTGGGCGTGCTGGCGGCCGGCTATTCCGTGGCCGAAGAACTACCGATTTTTGCAGTAATTTTTGCCGTGCCAGCCACGCTGGCCGGTTTTTTGTGGTCGCGTTTACAACGCACCTGAGCCGTCCGCCCAGTGGCAGCAGCGCCAGTACGGCCAGGATTGAATTGATGAAAGAGTAACTATGGAATTAAGAAAATCGCTGTTGCGCACGCGCGGCGGGCAGGACAGCGGCAAGGTGGGCATGATCGAGCTGTTCTTCGACCTGGTGTTCGTGTTTGCCGTCACGCAGCTGTCGCACGGCTTGCTGGCGCACCTGAGCGCCATGGGCTGGCTGCAGACGGGCTTGCTGCTGATGGCCGTCTGGTGGGTGTGGATCTTTACCTCGTGGATCACCAACTGGCTCGATCCTGAACGCATCCCCGTGCGCATCAGCCTGTTTGCGCTGATGCTGGGCGGCTTGATCATGTCGGCCTCGATTCCCGAAGCCTTCGGCACGCGCGGCCTGGCGTTCGCCGGCGCCTATGTCGCCATGCAAGTGGGCCGGCCCCTGTTTGCCTGGTGGGCCGTGCGCCATGAAACCCTGTCGCGCCGCCGCAATTTCCAGCGCATCGCCCTGTGGGCCGCGTTTTCCGGCATCTTCTGGATCGCCGGCGGCCTGGCCGATCCGTCCCAGCGCATCTTCTGGTGGGCAGCGGCCCTGCTGATCGACCTGGCGGGACCATGGATGCAGTTCGGCATGCCTGGCCTGGGCCGTTCCTCGACGGCTGACTGGGATGTCGATGGCGGCCACATGTCGGAACGCTGCGCGCTGTTCGTCATCATCGCCCTGGGCGAATCGCTGCTGGTGACGGGCGCCACCTTCGCGGGCCTGGAATGGACGGCGGCCAACTGGCTCGGTTTCCTGTCGGCCCTGGTTGGCAGCATCGCCATGTGGTGGATCTATTTTGATACGGGCGCCGAGGCGGGCCACCACCGCATCGCCCACTCGAAAGACCCGGGCCGCATCGCGCGCAAGGCCTACACCTATATCCACGTGCTGATCGTCGGCGGCGTGATCGTCAGCGCCGTGGCCGATGAACTGGCCCTCGTGCATCCGGACGAGGCCAGCTATGCCGGCATCTGCGCCTTGCTGGGCGGTCCGATCCTGTATCTGCTGGGCAATGCCATGTTCAAATGGGTCAGCAGCGACCGCGCCGCGCCGCCGCTGTCGCACTTGCTGGGCATTTTGATCATCCTGGCGCTGATCCCGATGGCATTTGGCCGCCTGTATTCGCCGTTGACCCTGGCCTGCATCACCAGCTGCGTGCTGGTCCTGGTGGCCGTGTGGGAACACATGGCCTTGCGCCGTCCGCCGCCGGAAATCGATCCCTGACCTTCGCCAGGCCCTGGCCAGCCCCTATCTGGACGGCGCAATTCCGTCCGGATCGCTGCGCGCGTCGAGCGTCAGCTGCAGGAAGGCCAGGTCCAGCCAGCCGCCGAACTTGGTGCCCACCTGGGGCATCAGCCCCACTTCCACGAATCCCAGCTTTTTGTGCAGCGCGATCGAGCCGGCATTGCGCGCCTCGATGCCCGCCACCATGACGTGCTTGCCGATGCCGCGCGCGCGCGCGATCAATTCCACCATCAGGGCCTGGCCGATGCCGGCGCCGCGGCTGTCGTGGCGCACGTACACGGAATGCTCGACCGTGTGGCGGAAGCCCTCGAAGGCGCGCCAGTCGCCAAACGAGGCATAGCCGGCCACGCTGCCTGCCGCATCGATGGCCACCAGCACCGGGTAGCCGGCGCGCTGGCGCTCCGCCAGCCAGGCGGCGCGGTTGGCCGCGTCGACCGTGCGCTCGTTCCAGATGGCCAGGGTGTTGCTGACGGCATCGTTGTAGATGGCCAGTATGGCGTCGATGTCGCCCGCATGGGCATCGCGTACTTGCATGTTGATCTCCTCGCCGGGCGTCTACTATAATGGACAAATCATAGAGTGGCGCTCCCGACTTGTCCAATAAAATTTCTTGCATACGCTGACCCCATGTCCATTAAAGCAGACGAATTGAACCTGCGCATCGGCGCCAGGGTGCGCCTAGAGCGGGACCGCCTGGGCTGGTCGCTGACCGAGCTGGCGGCCCGTTCCGGCGTCTCGCGCGCCATGGTGCACAAGGTTGAGCGCGGCGATTGCAGCCCCACGGCCACCTTGCTGGCGCGCCTGTCCGGCGCCTTTGGCCTGAGCATGTCGGCCCTGATCGCCCGCGCGGAAGTGCGCGCCGGACGCCTGCTGCGCCAGGCCGACCAGCCCGTCTGGATCGACCCGCAGAGCGGCTACGTGCGGCGCCATGTGTCGCCCGCCTCGGACATGCCGCTCGAACTCGTGCATGTGGAACTGCCTCCCGGCGCCGTGGTCGCGATGCCGGCCGCCGCCTACGTGGCGCGGCGCCAGCTGATCTGGGCGCTGGCCGGCACCCTGGTGTTCCTGGAAGGCGACATTCGCCACGTGCTGGAAGCGGGCGATTGCCTGGAACTGGGCCCGCCTGCGGACTGCGTCTTCCGCAACGAAACAGCCACCCCGTGCACCTATGCCGTCGCCGTGCTCAAGCAGGGCTGAGCAGGCAACCGCTTAATTTGGCACCCCCGTTGCCACCGCCGTGGACTCCACCGCAAGTGACGTCGCAAGTGCCGCCGCGCGCAGCTGGGCAATGAAAGCGCGCGCGGCGGGCGCCTGTTCGTGGCGGCGGTACGCGGCCGCGATTTCCGAACTGATCAGCGGTCCAGCCAGTTCGCGGAAGCACACGCCGGGCAATTGCACGCTGGCCATCACGGAATGCGGCACGATGGCGCAGCCCACGCCCAGCGACACTTCAGTCAGCACGGCCAGCAGGCTGCCCGGACGCGACACCACCTGCGCCGCGAAGCCGCCGCGGCGGCCCGCTTCCACGGTGCCCAGTTCCTGTTCCGGCACGATGAAGGCCTGCTGCGCCAGTGCGGCCGGCGCGATGATGGCGTCTTGCGCCAGGGGGCTGGCAACCTGCACGGCCAGCACGAAGCGGTCGCGCAGCAGGACCACGCTGTCCAGTCCGTCGGGCAAGCGCAGGGGCGGGCGCAAAAACGCCAGGTCCAGGCGCCCCTGGTCCAGCAGTTCCGGCAAGGTTTCCATCGCATATTCGCGCGCGCTGATGTGGATGCCCGGGTGGCTGGCGCGAAAGCGGGCAAACTGGTCTTGCAGCACGCCGGCATACGCAGCCGAGGCAACATAGCCGATTTCCAGCCGTCCCAGCTCGCCGCGCCCGGCACGCCGCGCCACTTCCTGCGCCTGTTCCAGCTGCGCCAGCGCGCGCGCCGCTTCCACCACGAACAGTTCGCCGGCCGCCGTCAGGACCACGGCGCGCTTGCTGCGCTGAAACAGCCGCGTGCCCAGCAGGTGTTCCGTTTCCTGCACCTGCTTGGTCAGCGCCGGCGGCGAAATGCCAAGCTCGGCAGCCGCCCGCGCGAAATGCAGGGTCTGTGCGACGGCCAGCACGCAGCGGAAATGCCGCAATTCCATGTCTTTGTCTGTATTCACCATAGGTAAATTATAAGTCGCCTGTCTTATAACAAGAAATAATACCGGCATGCTTACAATTGGCGCATGAAAACGAACAACTGGACCCTCTACACCTGCTCGGGCGTGTGCGCCCTGATCATGCTCGATACCAACGTCGTGGCCGTCTCCTTGCCGTCGATCGCCCGCAGCCTGAACGCCAGCTTCGTCGACGTGGAATGGGTGGTCAGCGCCTACATGCTGGCGT
>RCUS01000537.1_pt1 | contig 24395 bp, 17 predicted proteins | sample 2166221 | NCBI WGS metagenome assembly RCUS01 (sample SAMN09932758, study PRJNA488358) | compost metagenome | isolation source: compost soil in cyclohexanecarboxylic | place: Germany: Experimental Botanical Garden | reverse complement strand
CAAGGTGTCGAAATCGCGCCACACGGCGGCAAAGTTCAACTGATAGTTCATGGTCGGCAGTACCTTGAGCAGGGCGATTCAACACCGCCCCGCTCTCACGGGATCATTTGAATTCGACTGGGAAACCGATGGCTGGCGACGGCAGGTCCACGCCGAACCACTGTTTGAATGACGCCGCGTACGTCGGGAATTCAACGCCGGTCATGGCTTCATGCAGGGCGGTGTTGACGAAGTTCAGCCAGTCCTGATCGCCACGCTTGACTGCGCACGAGTAGGTTTGCGGGCTCCAGGCGTAGGCCGGGCTGCGATAGCGGCCGGCGTTCTGCACCATCAGGTATTTCACCGAAGACTGGTCGGTGGCTGCCGCATCGGCGCGACCGGAGTTCACGGCCTGATACATCAGGTCAACGCTGTCGTACTGATCGACCTTGGCTTTAGGCAGCGCCTGATGCACCAGTTCTTCGGCGTAGACGTTTTGCAGGACCGCCACGGTCAGACCATCGCCGGCGGCTTGCATGTCCTCGATTTCCTTGTACTTGCTGTTAGCCGGCAACAGCAGGCCAACGCCTTCGCGGTAGTACGGCAAGGTGAACGCCACTTGCTGGGCACGGCTGGCGGTCACAGTGATGAACTGGCAACTCATGTCGACCTTGTCGGTCAGCAGGTTGGGAATCCGCGCATCGGACGACTGCACCACGAACTCGACCTTGCTCGGATCGTTGAACAAGCCTTTGGCCACGATGCGCGCAATATCGATATCAAAGCCCTGCAACTTGCCATCGGCGCCCTGGAAGTGCCACGGCGCATTGGTGCTGCCGGTGCCTACAATCAATTTGCCACGGGCCAGAACGCTATCGAGCTTGCTGTCCGCCGCCTGGGCCACGCCCATGGCAGCAGCAGACGCTGCAAATAGAAAAACACACGCTTTGAACAAGGAAGGTCGGCGATGCATGGCAAGCACTCCAGGGTGATGTATATTCCGCTATACCGGAACTAGGTATGTAACAACGGAATAGACAGCAGAAAGTGTGCCACAGGTTGTGGAGGGAATGTAGGGGGGATTGAAAAGTGTTTTGAATCAGGGGGATGCGTACGCACGTGGAAAAACGTTACGAAACGCTCGGGGAAAGTAACCGCTACCGATGGCTACAGAGAGCGGGTATCTGGTTCACAACAGGGTTTGGATGACCCAGTTAGGTGCATCAAATCGGCGCGATCGTCAGCGCGCTTTTGCATCCTTGTAGACATCGTCGCGCTCTCTTTTCCCCACAGCTATCACGGTCACGATGAGTACTTCGTCTCTCACGCGGTAAACCATTCGATATCCCGCGCTGCGTAACTTGATCTTGTAGGCATTACCAAGACCACTGAGTCGATCTGCGGGAACGTGCGGATTGATCAATCGCTCCTGAAGCTTTTTCTTGAATTGGGTTTTCAGGTTTTCTCCCAGCTTTCTCCATTCTTTCCAGGCTTTTTCGGAAAACTCCAACTCATAGGTCATCAATTGAAACCTTTATGGTTGGATCGTTTTCCCGCTCCTTGCATAAGGCAATCAGTTCCAGGTCCTCCAAACGGTTCATCATGGCTTCATACGCTTTTGCGGGGACACAATAAAAAGCTGGTTCGTTACGGTTAAGAATCGCAACAGACGAACCGCCTCCCGCAGCAACTGTACCCATCGGGTTTCTTTTCAGTTCCGAGATGCTCGCCACGACCTGAGAAAGCACGATATGTGTCATGAAACAATTCCTTGGGATGCTTTTAGAGACACTCAAAATAGCACTCCAAAAGGCATCTCGTGAGATCTCCAAGGGCAAAATTTCTGGTTTTACTCATGGTTGAAACCCCTCGTTTGCGGTAGCTCATGACGTCTGCACAAAAATTATCACGTCATGGCATTCCACATTTCCGAGCTTGTTGTGAGGCTCGCCCTCAAAAACCGTCAGAAATATCCGAGTTGGACAACCCCCCATCCGACTGCTTTATTCAATCTACAAGTGATAAACAGTCTTAACAGTGGCGACGCGTGGTGGCGTGTGTTGTCCAGGGAGGGTTCATGTCCTTCAAAGTCATGATGGTGTTCGGAACACGGCCGGAAGCCATCAAGATGGCACCCCTTGCTCGAGTCTTGCGTAACTGGCCCGGTATCGAACTGAACATCTGCTCGACCGGCCAGCACCGGGAGATGCTCAAGCAGGTGCTCGACTCTTTCGAGTTGGTGGTCGACGAAGACCTGCAAGTGATGACTCAGGGCCAGACCCTCAATGGTCTGTCCGAGCAATTGCTGGAACATCTGGACAAAGCCTACGAGCGGGTGAAGCCGGATATTGTGCTGGTCCATGGCGACACCACCACCAGCTTCATTGCCGCCCTCGCCGCCTTCAATCGCCAACTGCCCATCGGCCATGTCGAGGCCGGTTTGCGTACCGGAAACTTGCGCGCGCCGTGGCCGGAGGAAGCCAATCGGCACCTGACCGCCGTCATCGCCGACCTGCACTTCGCGCCGACCACCAAGAGCGAAGACAACCTGCTTCGCGAAGGCGTACCCAAGGCCAACATCGAAGTGACCGGCAACACGGTGATCGATGCACTGGTATGGATGCGCACCCATCAGCAACAAATCCAGTGGCATCCGGCGGCCGACTCTCCACTGGCGGTGCTCGACGACAATCGGCGCATGGTGCTGATCACGGGCCATCGCCGCGAGAACTTCGGCGGCGGCTTTCGCAACATCTGCCTGGCCCTGGCCACCCTCGCCGAGCGTTACCCGGATGTGCAATTCGTCTACCCGGTGCACCTCAACCCGCAGGTGCAAAACGCCGTGTACAGCGTACTGTCCAACAAACCCAACATCTATCTGGTGGCACCGCAGGATTACCAGCACTTTGTCTGGCTGATGGACCGCGCGCATTTCATCCTCACCGACTCCGGCGGCATCCAGGAAGAAGCTCCGGCCATCGGCAAACCGTTGCTGGTGCTGCGCGATGTCACCGAACGGCCGTCAGTGCTCGAAGGCGGCACGGTGCTGCTGGTGGGCACCGACACCGACCGCATCGTCAAGGAAGCCAGCCTGTTGCTCGATGACGACGCAACCTTCCAGCGCATGAGCCGCATCCACAGCCCCTACGGCGACGGCCATGCCAGCGAACGGATCGCCAATCGGCTCGGAGTGTGGCTCAAACACCGCGCAGTAGCGGGTAAAGGAGCATGAGTCTGGGCCTGGTCGATTTCTTCGCATATGTGCTCTTCGGCCTCAAATACCTCGCAATTGCCCTGGCTCTGTTGATGTTCGTGCTGGGCCTCGATGACTTGTTCATCGACGTCGTCTACTGGACCCGCAAGCTGATCCGCCGCTGGCGCTACTATGAGAAATTCAAGCGCGCCGATGAACAGCGGCTCTACACCATCAGCGAAAAGCCGTTGGCGATCATGGTTCCGGCGTGGAATGAAGTCGGTGTAGTAGGCGAAATGGCGCGCCTGGCCGCCTCGACCATCGATTACGAGAACTATCAGATTTTCGTTGGCACCTACCCCAACGATGCAGAGACCCAGGCCGACGTCGACGCGGTCTGCCAGCACTACCCGAATGTGCACAAGGTGATCTGCGCCCGTCCCGGCCCCACCAGCAAGGCTGACTGCCTGAACAACATCATCGACGCCATCCTGCGTTTTGAAAGCGATGCGAAAATCCAGTTTGCCGGTTTCATCCTGCACGATGCCGAAGATGTGATCTCGCCGATGGAGCTACGCCTCTTCAACTACCTGCTGCCGAACAAGGACCTGATCCAGATTCCGGTCTATCCCTACGCCCCCGAATGGAGAGGTTTCACCGCAGGTCATTACGTCGACGAGTTCGCCGAAAATCACGGCAAGGATGTCATTGTCCGCGAGGCGCTGACCGGCCAGGTCCCCAGTGCCGGGGTTGGCACCTGCTTCAGCCGCAAGGCCATCAGCGCCTTGCTCGAGGATGGCGATGGCATTGCCTTCGATGTGCAGAGCCTCACCGAAGACTACGACATCGGCTTCCGCCTCAAACAGAAAGGCATGAAGTGCATCTTCGCCCGCTACTCGGTGAGCGACCCGAAACTGGCACTGCAACAGCCTTGGGTGTTCGGCATGAACCGCGCCTTTTCCCAGGTGATCTGCGTCCGTGAACATTTCCCCCGGGACTTGCAGCACGCGATCCGACAAAAATCCCGCTGGATCGTCGGCATCGTATTCCAGGGCACCAAGAACCTCGGCTGGAGCCCCACGGGCCTGCTCAATTATTTCCTGTGGCGCGATCGTCGTGGGTTGATCGCGTACCTGCTGAGCTTCCTGGTCAACCTGCTGTTGCTGGTCTTGCTGGCGATGTGGCTGGTGACGGTTATTTTCCCCGAGGCCTGGCGTTACCCGTCGATCCTCACCGACAGCACTCTGCTCACGACTCTGCTTTGGCTCAACGGCCTGATGCTGCTCAACCGGTTGTTCCAGCGCGGCTGGTTCGTCACCCGTTATTACGGAATCGTTGAAGGCCTGCTGTCGGCGCCGCGGATGATGTGGAGCAATTTCGTCAATTTCTTCGCCAACCTGCGGGCCTTGCGGCAAGTCATGGAAATGGGCGATTCGCGTCGCGTAGCGTGGGACAAGACCACCCATGAATTCCCGGCCCTGGCCCAGGCGCAACGCACCCCGCTGGGTCATCGGCTGGTTGAAAAAGGCCTGCTTAGCGAAGAACAACTGGACGCGGCGATCACCAACCCGGTGCGTCGGCGCCTGGGCCACGAACTGCTGCTGCGCGGCCACATCGACACCACGCAACTGGTGCAGACCCTGGCCGAACAACTGGACATGGAATGGGCGCCGCTCAATCCGTTCAAACTCGATAAACGCCTGATCGACGCCGTTCCGCGCAAGGTCGCCACGCACTACGGCGTGCTGCCCGCCGCCGAAGAGGGCGACACCTTGGTGCTGGCCTCCGAAGGCCCGGTCAGCCAGGTATCGCTGGGCGCCATCAGCCGTCAGCTGAAACGCTCGGTTCGCTGCCGTCTCGCGCCTCAGGGCCGGGTGACATTGGGGATCCGATTCTGGTACCCGAGCGCCCGGCAAAGCGCAGACGTGCATCACATGCTCGAAGTGCTTGAACGTCATCAGGACGATGAAGCCTTGCTTGAGCGCGTCAGTCACCATCAAGTGCTGCTGGGCAATTTGCTGCAAGTGCGAGGAATGGTCCCGCCGTCGTTGTTCAATCAGGCCTTGATCGACTTTGATGCCGAGCGCATGTCGCTGGGCGAACATCTGATCTCGCGCGGCATCATTACCCAGCAAGTGCTCGAACAGGCGCTTGAGGATCAGGCCGCTGAACAGCAAGCCGCCTTCGGCATTGCCCGGGAGGTCGAATGAAGCCAGGCAAGCGTCACGCCCTGCTTGTCGGCAGCCTGCTGCTGAGCCTTTGTACCGCGGCGTGGGTGCAGGCCGAACCGTTGACCGATTTTGAGCAGTTCCGCAGTTTCCCTTACATGGACCGCAGCTATCGCGAAGCGAAAAAAGGCAACTGGGCCGAAGTCGAACGGTTGATGCGCCACCTTCTCGGCATCGTGCCGAACAACGATGAAGCGCGTGCCTTGCTGGTGGAGGCGCTGGCCAAACAGCGGCGCTACAAGGACGCCGTGCAAGCGCTGCCGGACAACCCGCAAAACAGCGACGCCCTGCTCAACCTGCGCCTGACCTGGATCGAACAGGATCCGCCGGGCAGCGAGCAGGTCGAACAGTGGATCGCCACCAGCAACATGACCCAACGCATACGCCTTTGGCAGGCCTACAGCTTGAGCCTGGCCAAGTTCGGCGGTGCGGCGCGGGCCCACGATTGGCTGGCGCAACTGGCCCCCAAGGGCGATCAACGAATCCTGCAAATGGCCCGCGCCAATTGGTCCGAGCAGTTGCGCGACTGGGACGGCACCATCAAGGAACTGGCGCCCCTGGCCGCGAGCAATCAACTGGACGCCCAAGGCTGGCAACGGCTGGCCAACGCCTACGTGCAACGCCTCGACGATCAACCCTTGCAGCAATTGCTGCAACAGGCGCCTAGCCCGGAAGCTGCGCGCAAGGCTCGATTGGCCATGGTCGAGCGGGCGATTGCCATGGGGCATACCCAGCAGGCACAGCGCTGGATGCAGTCGCTACCGCCCGAAGACCTTGCCGATCCAGCCCAGCGACAGCGCTTGTGGGAACTGGCGCGGGAAACCGGCGACAGCGCAACGGTCCAGCGCCTGAGTGACGAATTGCAGCGGCCGTGCCTGGAGACGGCCGAATGGTTGTCCCGGCGTGATCCGCCAGCCGCGCTGACGCAACTGCGCAAATGCCGGCCCGACGAAGACCCGCAGGCCTGGCTGGTCCTCGCCCAGCGCCTGCAAGCCACCGATCTATTGCAAAGCACACGCTTGCCCGAGCCGTGGGATAGCCGCCGGCAAGCGCAATTGCTCAACGTCTGGCAACAACAGGGCCGCAGCGACAAGGTCATGGCCTGGCTCGCCGGTCAACCGCAGACCGCCGACGTGGTCAAGCGCCGGGCCGAGCTGGTGCAGGCATTGGGTCGCAATGCAGAGGCGCAACAACTCTGGGAGCGGCATTACCAGCAAACCGGCAACCTGAGGTCTCTCGATCAGGCGACCTATCTGGCACTGAATGCCGGGCAGCGTGAGCACGCGCAACAACTGCTCGAAAACGCGTACGACCGCCACAACGGCAAGCTGCCAGCCGCCCTGCTGCAACGCCTGGCCGGGTTGTATGCCTCGTCGACACCGACCCCGGCGCAACAGCAACGCATGGTATCGCTGCTCAATCGCGTCGACCCCGCAACTCGCGGTCAACTGCTGGCGCAATTGGCGGAAAGCGGCCAGTGCACGGCGGTGCGACAGGCCATCGGCGATCATCCGCAAAGCGCCGGCGACTACCGCGCCCTGGGTCGTTGTGCGATGCCGGAGCGTCCCGGCGAAGCGGTGGTGTATTACCAAAGCGCAGAAAAACTCGGCGACCGTGGCAGTCGCCTGCCGTTGGCCTACGCGCTGGAAGCCGCCGGGGATTCTCCCGGTGCCTTGGCTATTTGGCGCAGCACCCCGGCGTCCGAACTGAGCGATAACGCACGACTCACCGCCAGCCGCAGCGCCCTCAATGCCGGCGATGCGCAGACCGCCGAACGCTACTGGCAGCAAAGCCGCAGCCGTGGCGCCAACGAATGGGCTTTGGGCGCGGCAATTGCCGATGCCCGGGGCGATCACGCCCTCGCCTTGCAGCGCCAGCGCTCCGCCCTGCAACAGTCAGCGGACGCCGGACATTTCTACGCCGCATCGGTCACCGCGCAAAAGGCCGGCGACCTGCAACAGAGCACCGCGTGGCTGGCCGAAGCCGTTCGCCTTGAACCGGACAACCCGCGTTATCGCGCCGATTACGGCATGCGCCTGGCCGGTGCAGACACCCGGGAAGAACGCGCTCGCGCCGTCCCCTATCTGCAAAGCGCGACCAAAGACTTTCCGGAAGACTATCGCCTCGGCGAAACCCTGGCCTGGCGCTACGACGAAGCCGAAGACAGCGCCTCGGCCCGCAAGGAACTGCGCCGCGTAATCGATCTGGAACAGCACCCGGTAGCCGCCGACGACGAGGACGGCAGCATGGAGGCCCGCCGCTACCGCCAGCGCCGTGCCCACGAAACCCTGTCCCGTCGTGACACGCGCACCATCGCCAGCACTTGGTCACCGGCCGGCGTCTCGACCAACGACTTCCTGCTGCCGGACGACACCACCGGCTCCAGACGCCGTTCGACCTCGCAAAACGTGCAACTGGCCATGTGGGACCACGCACTCGGCGAGGAACCCAGTCGCGCCGGCAGCACGCTGTCAGTCTACGGGCGCGTGTTGCTGGGCGGCGTCGGCCGCTCAAGTTACGCCGAATCCCTCGGCACCGGCGTGGGCCTGCGCTACAAGCCCTGGGGCACGGCGAACATCAACTTCTATGGCGAAATCTACAAGCAGAGTCAGTTCGATGATCAGGACAACCACGGCTTGAGCCTGGGCCAAATGCTGGTTCCGGAAAAACTCGGGGATCAGGTCGAAGATCACCGCAAGGACGGCCACACCACTACCGATTACCTGCTGCGCGCCACCGCTTCGTTTCTTGATCAGGGGCGATTCCGCAACGATTGGCGCGTTGACGAAAGCGATTGGGAGGAACGTTTCCTTTATCTCGATGCGGCGTGGTGGACCAAGGCTGGCGACCATCAATGGCTTTCGCGCTTCCAGCAAGGTCATGCCTGGAAGCTGCCGTTCAACGGTGCGCAAACGCTCATGCCTTACGGCTTTCTCGAGTTCGCCAGTCAGGACCCGAGCAACGACTGGCGCCAAGACCTGCGCACCGGTATCGGCCTGCGTTGGCAATGGTGGTTCGACGACGATATCTACAATGCCTACCGCGCTCACCTGTCGGTTCGCACCGAGTATCAGCAGTCGTTGGGCGGCAACTTGTATGAAGGCGGCAACGGCGTGCTGCTGGGCGTGGAGTTGAATTTCTGATGAGGCGATTTTTACTGATCATGTGCCTGTTGCTGGGCAGCACTGCGGCCCGCGCCGATGAGCGAATTTTCTATCAACCGCTAAACGTCGACGCGAGCCTCAGCGAAAGCCAATGGCGCACGATCTGGCGAGACACCGCCAAACAAGGCGCCCACACGTTGATCGTGCAATGGACCGCCTATGGCGACTCAGACTTCGGCGGCGCCACAGGCTGGTTAGCCAACAGCCTGAAACTCGCCCGCGAGCAAGGCCTGAACCTGGTGCTGGGCTTGAGCATGGACCCGGCCTATTACCAGCGCATCAATGAACTCGACAGCGCCGGATTGGCGAGTTACTGGCAGGCGCAATTGGGGCAATCGCTGGCCCAGCAGCAGAAGCTGCGCAAAGACTGGAAGCTGCCGGTCAACGGCTGGTATCTGCCGATGGAGCTGGATGACTTGCACTTTCTGGCGCCTGATCGCAGGCAAACCCTGCAGCGCCAACTCAAGGACTTCGCCGGCAAACTCGATGCGCCACTGCATGTCAGCGTCTTCAGCGTCGGCAAACTTGCGCCGCAGGTGAATGCCCAGTGGCTGGGTGAACTGGCGAGTGCAGGGATTCAAGTCTGGTGGCAGGACGGGGTTGGCACCGGGCGTTTGCCGGCACTGGTGCGCAACGGCTACGCCAATGCCTTGCCCTGCTCCATCGGCATCGTCCAGGAAGCGTTCCATCAGGTCAGCGCTGCCGGGCAAGCCTTCCGCGCCGAGCCAGCCAATTTGCAAATATCGCCAGGTTGCCACCCCACAGCGGTTTTTTCGCTGCGTTACCGGCCATGGGGCAAGGTGATTCTCGACAACCAACACAAGACCAAGGGCAGCGATGTACAAAACCATTGAAGATGAAGTGCTGAAGAGAACCGCGCCAGCGGCGCTGAAAGCCGAGTTTCTCCAGCATGAGTTCGACCGGCTGCACAAGTTCTGCCTGTTGATCTACATCGCCAGTATCGCGGTCTGGATCGCCTACGACCTGATTCTCAGCTTTGTCGGCGACCAGAGCTTCACGTGGCGCTCAGTGGTGTTTGTCGGCGTCTTCACGATCCTGGTGATCATTCTGCTGTTCACCCGCGACGCTCGGCATTTCCAGAAGCTGAACCTGTTGTTCATCTTCACCATCGCTTTGGGCACGCGCTTGTTGATCGAAGGGGTACCCGAAGACCACCAACCGGCCTGGCTGCTATTGGCGGCATCGACCACGTTGTTCACCGCGTCGGTGCTGCCCCTGAGTCGCTGGGCATTCTTTGCCGCACAACTCATCACGTGGGCATTTCTCAACCCCTTCTACGACTCCGGTATCGAAACGCAAGAACTCAGGGGTGTGATGGCGCTCAGTTACACGACGTTCATTTGCGCACTGACCATCTACAGCTTCCTCACCTTGCGCAAGGCCAAACTCTACAACTTCATCATGTCCAAGTTACTGCTGGATCAAGCGTACATCGACACGCTGACCGAAATCCCCAATCGGCGTTCGTTCATGACCCGCGCCGACAAGCAATTGCACGCCACGCCACGTGAACACGATCACTACCTGGCTATGATCGATATCGACAACTTCAAGAAGGTCAACGACGTCTACGGCCACGACATCGGCGATGAAGTGCTCAAGCGCATCGCGCAGGACATCAAAGCGGTAATGAGCCACTACGAATACGCGCGCCTGGGCGGTGAGGAGTTTGCAATTTATCTGGCGGGGGTACGCCGGGAAGAGGTCGAGGCGTTGGCCGGGGAGCTTTGCCGGGTGGTGCGCGAGCAACCGACTCAGCATCCGGTGACCATCAGTATCGGGCTCGCGCAGGTACTGGATGACGACACCTTGAATCAGGCGCTGGTCAAGGCCGATGCGGCGTTGTATGAGTCAAAACATACGGGGAAGGATCGGTATACCTTTCATCTGTTGAATTGAATCAATGGCCTGCATGAAAACTGCTGCGGGGGTTACAAACGGTTAACTATCCCAAGGAGTGTTTCCGGCGCAAAGCTGCTAAAAATTTGCTCCAGCGGGACAACATTTGTCCCCCCAATGGAGCAGTAAACAAATGGATATGGAAATCCGTAAAGATGAAGCCGAAGCGGCGATGGCGGGTGTATTTGGTGGCCCGTCCATCACGCAGCCCCTGCCAGGGGCTTATCTCACCCCGGGCTTTTTGATCGAGGCACGGGCTCGCAAGGCGGCGGCGTGGCGATTGGAGATCTACACCGGCCCAACGTTGATCCACAGTTACAATCAAGCGCGTGGCCCGTTCAGTTATCAAGTCCCGAGCAACCTCATTGCACCCGGAACCAAATTTTACTTTCGTATCGACTATGCCGAGTGGCCAACCAGAAGTGCCTGGGCCTGGTCGGGCGATAAAGTCATGGGCCTTGAGAAGCCGATTATTCATCCGCCCTCCCAGGCTTCCACAGACAAGCCGCTGGTTTTTGGCCGCGGTTATCCCGGTGCCACGATAAAACTCTATCAGGCGGGCTACGGCGGCGTCGTTCACGGCAGTGGCGTGGTGGACAACAATGGTGAATGGCGTGTCCAGGTGACTGAAAAACTGCGCTCGGGCGAGTTTCCCATGACGGCCAACCAAACGCTCAACGATGCGGTGTCTGATTGGGCACAACCGGCGACGTTCGTTGTTCGTCCGTAAGTTGCACTGAATGAACGTGGGAGGCTGACATCACGTCAGTCCTCCCATCCTTGACATGTCCACAGCGCACGGCGCAATCCGTTAACTGCCGATGCGCACCAGTAGCACCCTCTTCACCCGTCGCTCTTCCACCGACGTGACCGTCAAGCGCCAGCCTTCCCACTCATGGCTGTCACCGATCATTGGCAACCGATCCAGCAGACTCACGACCAACCCGGCCAAAGTTTGATAGTCATCGGTTGGTTCTGCGGCAAATCCGGTGTGCTGTCGAACCCGCGCCAGGTTCAATGCGCCGCTGACCACGAAGCCGCCCTTCTCTTCGATCACGTCCGGGCCTTCGATTTCGCTGGCATCGGGTAGCTCACCGGCAATCGACTCAAGGATGTCGGTCATGGTCAGCACCCCGACGAAATCACCGAACTCGTTGACCACGAACGCAATGTGCGTCGACGCCTTGCGCATCTGCTCCAGGGCATTGAGGATCGAATAGCTCTCCAGCAAATTGATCGTCTGGCGTGCAAGATGCGCCAGATCGGGTTCGTTGCCGGCCAGAAACTCCTTAAGCAGTTCCTTCTTGTGCACGAAGCCCAACGGCTCATCCACCGCGCCGTCGCGAATCAGCGGCAGGCGCGAGTAGGACGAATGCATCAGCCGCGTACGAATCGCCTCGGCGTCATCGGCCAGGTCAATGTGATCGACATCGGCGCGCACGGTCATCAACGTGCGGATCGGTCGCTCCGCCAATTGCAGGACGCCGCTGATCATCACCCGCTCACGGCGATCGAACAGTTCTTCGCTGGGTGCCTCGCCGTTGTCGAGCATGTCGGCGATTTCTTCACCCACCTCTTCCACCGCCATCTTGCGCCCGCCGAGCAAGCGCATCACCGCGTGGGCAGTTCGTTCGCGCATCGGTCGCAGACCTTGCATCGAACGCTTGCGCCGGGCCCGGGCGATCTGGTTGAACACCTCGATCAGGATCGAGAACCCGATGGCCGCATATAGATAGCCCTTGGGAATGTGGAAGCCCAGGCCTTCGGCGGTGAGCGCAAAGCCGATCATCATCAAGAAACCCAGACACAGCATGATCACCGTCGGGTGCGCATTGACGAAACGGGTCAGCGGTTTGCTGGCGACGATCATCAGGCCGATGGAAATGATCACCGCGATCATCATCACCGCCAGTTCATCGACCATACCCACGGCGGTAATCACCGCATCGAGGGAGAACACCGCATCCAGCACCACGATCTGCGCCACGATGGGCCAGAACAGCGCGTAGGCCGAATTGGACGAACGTTCGCCGACATGGCCTTCGAGCCGTTCGTGCAATTCCATGGTGGCCTTGAACAACAGGAACACACCGCCGAACAGCATGATCAGGTCTCGCCCGGAGAAGCTCTTGTCGAACACCTCGAACAACGGCTGGGTCAGGGTCACCAGCCAGGAAATACTTGCCAGCAGGCCCAAACGCATCAACAACGCCAGGGACAAACCGATGATCCGCGCACGGTCGCGCTGATGCGGCGGCAACTTGTCCGCCAGGATCGCGATAAACACCAGGTTGTCGATGCCCAGCACCAGTTCCAGCACAATCAGCGTCAACAAGCCCAGCCATGCGGTGGGGTCAGCTAACCATTCCATAAAAACGTCTCGATCTCTTCAGTGAATTCAGAATGCCGGGCATGGCAAGGCGCGGCGCAGAGGCCGTGGAGCTGCAATGTCATGGGTGTTCAGAACCCGAAAGACCGGATGTTTCGCGTGCGTCAAGACCGCGCGTTGGCGCGAGAAGGAAGGATAACTGGGAGGCTCCGTGAGGGTGTTCATGCAAGTCCTGAAAGGAAAAAAGGACTTGAATCGTACAGGTGATAGCGACAAATCCTACAGCCGGAAATCATTTCAAGATCTGTAGGAAATCAAAAGATCGCAGCCTTCGGACGATCTTCTGAAGGCTAACCCGAATGTTTGATCCGTTCGATATACCGCACCACCGCCGGCGATTTCTCAAACCGCCGATGAACCAATGCCAACCACGACGACGTATTGCAGTCCGAAACCTGCCGATACACCACATTCGGCAAACTGACATGCCCGACCACCGATTCCGGCACCACCGCAACGCCCTGCCCCAGCGACACCAGCGCAATCACCGCCACCAATCCACCCGGTTGCGCGCCCAGTTTCGGGACGAACTTACCCTGCGCGGCCACTTGCAAAGTGCCAATCACTTGCTCCGGAAGAATGAAGTTCTCATTTTGCAGATGCGCCGAAGTGATCACCGGCAAGCGAGTCAGCCACGAGTCGACCGGTAGCGCCAGGACAAAGCCCTCATCATTCAGGCGCACGCCTTCGACGCCCTCGGGCAAGGCCATCGGGCAGCGGATGTAACCGAGATCGAAGCGCCCTTCGAGGATCATGTTCGGCAGGCTGGCCATGGGGCTTTCCCGCACGTTGAGGCTGACATCCGGGTACTCGCTTGCAAAACCCTGCACCTGTTTTTGCAATATCCCCGAGTACACCGCCGAGGCGACGTAACCCAGTTCGATATGGCCGATATCACCGCGACCGGCACGTTGCGCATTGCGTTGCGCCGATTCGAATTGCCGCACCGTGGCTTCGGCCTCGATCAGCAGCGCTGCGCCAGCCTCGGTCAGGCTGACGTCCCGCACCTGACGCAAAAACAGCCGCGTGCCCAGTTCCGTTTCCATGTCCTGGATCTGCCGGGTCAGCGTTGGCGGTGCAATGCCCAGTTGCTCGGCGGCACGGGTGAAATTGCGCTGCCGGGCGACGGCCAGGAAGTAGCGGAAGTGACGGATGTCCATTTTTGCATTAGCTCAAAGGTAATGAAGTGATGAAGCGCGCCTAACAAAGACATCTTCAGCGAGCGATAAGCTGCACGAACCGCCACAGTAGAGAACCCCTGCCATGTCCGTCAAACCCAAGGTAAGCCCACGCCTGACCTTGCTCACTGCTTCCGCCGTTTGCTCGCTGATCGTGCTCGACACCAACATCGTCGCCGTTACCTTGCCCAGCATCGCTCGGGATCTGGGGGCGAATTTCGCGGACATCGAATGGGTGGTCAGTGCTTACATGCTGGCCTTCGCCGCGTTGCTGTTGCCTGCCGGCAGCCTGGCCGACCGTTTTGGCCGACAGAAAACCCTGATGTGGGGGCTGGGCATTTTCATCCTTGCGTCGCTGGGTTGCGGCGCCGCGCCGAATGCACTGTTTCTCGACATCGCCCGCGCCATCAAAGGCGTCGGCGCCGCGCTGCTGCTGACCTCGGCGCTCGCGTCCATCGGCCACACCTTTCACGATGAAGTGGAACGGGCCAAGGCCTGGGCGTTCTGGGGCGGCTGCATGGGCGTGGCGATGACCGCTGCGCCGACCTTGGGCGGATTGATCACCGAGTACGTCGGCTGGCGCTGGATTTTCTACCTCAACCTGCCGGTCGGCCTGTTCCTGATGTATATGGTCTGGCGCGCGGTGCCGGAATCCCGCGACGCCCAGGCCGCACGCCTCGATCCTTGGGGTAGTCTGGCGTTCAGCGCCAGTCTGTTATGCCTGATCTGGGGCCTGATCGAAGCCAACCGCATCGGCTGGAACAACCCGGTCACTTATGCGCGCCTGATTGGCGGCGCGGCGCTGCTGGGGTTGTTCGTGGTGATCGAACGCCTGCAACAGAGGCCGATGATCGACCTGCAACTGTTTCGCCATCCGCGTTTCATCGGCGCCCTGCTCGGGATGTTCTCCTACGCTGCGTGCGCCCAGGTGATGATGACGATGCTGCCGTTTTATCTGCAGAACGGTTTGGGTTTTACCGCGATTTCGGCGGGACTGGGCATGTTGCCGTTTGCAGTGACCATGCTGATTTTCCCGCGCATCGGCGCACGCCTGACAGGTCGCGTGACCCCGGCGAACATGATGGCCATCGGCTTGACGCTGGTGGGCAGCGGTAACCTGCTCAGCGCCTGGGCCGTCAACAGCGGCGGTTACCCGCTCTTCGCCCTGGCAATTGCCGTGACCGGCGCCGGTGCCGGTCTGCTCAACGGTGACACGCAGAAAAACATCATGGCCTGCGTGCCTCGGGAGCGCACCGGGATGGCCTCGGGCATGAGCACCACCATGCGCTTCAGTGCGGTGATGCTGGCCATCGGCGTGTATGGCGCCCTGCTCGCCGGCCACACCGAACAACAGCTGCACACTGGCCTGTCGAGCCAGGCTCCGGCGCTGCTCGAACAATCCAAGGATGTCGCCTCGCGGGTGGTGGCCGGTGACATGAGCGCGGCAATGAGCCTGCTGCCCGAAGCGGCGCGAACGCTGGTCGGACCCTTGGCCCGGCAGGCTTTTGTCGCAGGTTTCAGTCTGTTGCTGTGGGTCGCGGGGCTTGCGGCATTGCTGGGTGCGCTGGTGGTGGGCACGCTGATGCGCAACCCGATTCCTGCGCCCCAACGCTCCTTAGTGCTTGAATGACGCCAGCACCCGCTCGGCGTTGGCATCGCAGGCCATGCCTTCGGGACGTGCCTGGATGTTTTCGATCAAGCCCAGCAACTGCGCTTTGCTCTGAGCAAGGTGCAGTTGCATCGCTTCGATCTGCTCGATCTTGCGTTGCAGGCTGACCATCAGTTCATCGTGCTTGAACGCGCCCGTCACATTATCCGGTAACAGATTCTTGAGTTCTTCCAGGCTGAACCCGGCCTGCTGGGCGCACTGGATGATCTGCAAGGTTTGCAGAACCTGCTGCGGATAGCGCCGATAGCCGTTGGCCGAGCGCTGCACCTGCTGGATCAACCCCTGAGCCTCATAAAAGCGGATGCGCGAAGCGGTTAGTCCGCTCAACTGCGCCAGTTCACCAATCTTCATCGTGCCCTCGTTTGCCTGCTTGACATTAAAGTTAACTTTAAGCTTAGCCTCTACGCATCACTGATGAGGAGTCAAGCATGTCGCCCTTCCAAGCGTTGAATTTGCCCAACGGCCAGACCATCGGCAATCGCATCGCCAAAGCCGCGATGGAGGAAAACCTGGCCGATCTCGATCAGGCGCCCGACCACGCGTTGTTTCGCTTGTACCAGGCCTGGGCCGAGGGCGGGACCGGTCTGTTGTTGACCGGCAACGTGATGATCGACCGCCGCGCCATGACCGGCCCCGGCGGCGTGGTGCTGGAGGATGAGCGCCACCTTGGGCGCTTTCGACAATGGGCGGACATTGGCCGGGCCGGTGGTGCGCAGTTCTGGGTGCAACTCAATCATCCCGGCCGCCAGACCATGGCCAACCTCGGTCAACAAGCCTTGGCACCGTCGGCGGTGGCGTTGGATCTGGGGTCGTTTTCGAAGATGTTCGCCGAACCGAAACCGATGGACGAAGCCGACATTGAAGAGGTGATCCAGCGCTTCGCCACCAGCGCCACATTGGCGGAAAGGGCCGGTTTTACCGGTGTGCAGATCCATGCCGCGCACGGTTACCTGATCAGCCAGTTCCTTTCGCCGCTGACCAATCGCCGCACTGATCACTGGGGCGGATCGCTGGAGAATCGTGCTCGATTGCTGTTGGCCGTGGTCAGCGCGGTGCGTAAAGCCGTATCGCCGCAGTTTTGTGTTTCGGTAAAGCTCAACTCGGCGGATTTCCAGCGCGGCGGCTTCGACGCCGACGACGCCCGGCAAGTGATCCAGTGGCTCAACGAGCAGCAGATCGACCTGCTGGAACTCTCTGGCGGCAGCTACGAAGCACCGGCGATGCAAGGCGAAGCTCGCGACGGCCGCACGTTGGCGCGGGAAGCCTACTTTCTGGAAATGGCTGGCGAGTTGGCCAGCGTGGCGCGGATGCCGGTGATGGTCACGGGCGGAATCCGCCGCTTGGCAATCGTTGAACAGGTGCTCGACAGCGGCATCGCGATGGCCGGTATTGGCACCGCGCTGGCCGTTGAACCGCTGCTGGTCAAACACTGGCGCGAAGGCCAAAACAGCCATCCGCAGCTACCGCCGATTCGCTGGAAACGCAAAGCACTGGCATCGCTGGCGAACATGGCGGTGGTGAAATTCCAGCTGGCTCGTTTGAGTCGCGGGCGTACGACACGGCCGCAAGTGTCGGCGATTTGGGCGTTGATTCTCGATCGTTTGCACATCGCACGGCGCACTCGCCAATACCGCCAGGCGATGGGCAAGTAAGCCCGGACCAGACATTCGACCCATAAAAAAGCCGCAACCTGGGTTGCGGCTTTTCTGTTTTACGCCGGGATCAGTGAGCGAACAGCGAGTTGCCCTTCTGCCCTGCCAGTTTCTCCGGCTTGATCAGGAACCGTGCCAGTGCCGGCAACAGCCACAGTGCACCGAACATGTTCCACAGCAGCATGAAGGTCAGCATCAGGCCCATGTCGGCCTGGAACTTGATGGCCGAGAAGATCCAGGTGCACACGCCGATGGCCAGGCACAGACCGGTGAACAATACCGCTTTACCTGTGGACTTCAGGGTCTGGTAATACGCCTCTTGCAACGGCAGGCCGGCACGCAGGAAGCTTTCGAGACGGCTGTAGATGTAGATGCCGTAGTCCACGCCAATCCCGACCCCGAGCGCCACGACCGGCAAGGTCGCGACTTTCACGCCGATGCCCATGAAGGCCATCAGGGCGTTGCCGAGTACCGAGGTCAGCACCAGCGGCAGCACGATGCACAAGGTCGCCGCCCATGAACGGAAGGTGATCATGCACATGACCGCCACGCAGATGTACACCAGGATCAGGATGGTCAGCTCGGACTTCTTGATCACTTCGTTGGTGGCTGCTTCGATCCCGGCATTACCGGCAGCGAGGATGAACTCCAGGTTTTCGGTGTTGTGCTCCTTGGCGAACTCCTGCACGGCATGCACCGCGCGATCCAGGGTTTCAGCCTTGTGATCGTTGAGGAACACCAGCACCGGTGCCAGCGAGCAACTGTTGTTGTACAGGCCATCGGCACGAGCAATCGAGTTGTTCAGCACGTCCGGGTTGCGCGACAGGGTTTCCCATTTCAGGTTGCCCTCGTTCATGCCCTTGATCATTTGCTTGGACACGGTCACCAGGGAAATCGCCGACTGCACGCCCTCGGTGTTCTGCATCTTCCACATCAGCTCGTCGATCGGCGCCATGGCTTCGTAGCGCGAGCAGCCTTCAGACTTGGTCTTGACCATCACCACCAATACATCGGAGCTGGTGGAGTAATTGCTGATGATGAAGTTGTTGTCCTTGTTGTAGCGCGAGTCCGGACGCAGTTCCGGTGCGCCCTGGTCAAGGTCGCCGATCTTCAGGTTCTGGCTGTACCAGAGGCCGCCACCAAAGGCGATCAGTGCCAGCAGGATCGAGACCGGTGCGACTTTCGCGCTGGCGAAATTCGACAACAGGCGCCAGAAAGGATGTTCGCGGGTCGCGTCTTTCTTGCTGCGGGCCACGGCACGTTTGCTGATGCCGACGTAGGAAATCGCTACCGGCAGCAGGATCAGGTTGGTGAACACGATCACCGCCACGCCGATGGACGCGCCGATGGCCAGTTCACGGATCACGCCGATATCGATGATCAGCAGCGTGATGAAACCCACGGCATCGGCGAGGATCGCGATCATCCCCGGCAGGAACAATTGACGGAAGGTGCGACGCGCCGCCGTCAGGGCGTTGTCCGCCTCACTCGATTGCAGGGCGATCCCGTTGATCTTCTGCACGCCGTGGGAAATACCGATGGCGAAGATCAGGAACGGCACCAGCATCGAATACGGGTCGAGCCCGAAGCCGAAGAAGTGCATCAAGCCCAGTTGCCAGACCACTGCCACCAGCGTCGTGCTCAACACGGCGACGGTACTGCGCAGGCAGTTGGTGAACCACAGCAAGAGGATCAGGGTGATGACGAAGGCAACGCCGAAGAACATCACCACCATCACCAGGCCATCGATGAGGTCACCGACTTTCTTGGCGAAACCGACGATGTGGATCTTCACGTTCGGGTTCTGCGCTTCGAACTTGGTGCGGATCTTGTCTTCAAGCTCGTGGGAGAACTTGCGATAGTCCAGCGCCAGCAGCTTGCCCTGGTCCTGCGGGTCCGGGTAGGACTCCAGCAGCGGAATGTCGACGATGCTCGATTTGAAATCGTTGGACACCAGGCGCCCGACCTGACCGGACTTGAGCACGTTGTTGCGCAGCAAGTCGAGGCTGGCCTGGGAGCCGTTGTAGCTCTGCGGAATCACTTCACCGCCGGCGAAGCCCTCTTCCGTCACTTCGGTCCAGCGAACGCTGGGGCTCCACAGCGACTTGAGGCCGGAACGGTCGACGCCGGAGATGTAGAACACCTCGTCGTTGATCTGACGCAGGGTCTCCATGTACTCCTTGGAGAAGATGTCGCCATCGGTGGCTTCCACCGAAATCCGCACGGTGTTGCCCAGGTTCGCCAGATCGTTGCGGTGCTCCATCATCTTCTGGATGAAGGGATGCTCCAGCGGGATCATTTTTTCGAAACTGGTGGACGGACGGATCAGCGTCGCCTGCCAGAACAGGAAAATACTGACCAGCAGGCAGATCGTGATCACTGCCGGGCGGTTGTTGAAGATCAGGCGCTCGAGGAACGTCGCCTTGTCCTGGTGATGAGTACTCAAGGAAGTCATAGCTCCGCCTTCTTATTATTAACCCGGCTCATTTGCCCGACTCGGTACCGTTTGGCGAGGTGACGCGAACGCCGCCCTGCCCGGCCAGAACCAGATTGCCATTGCCTGCAGCGGTGACCGCCGAGACGGAAATGCGATCCGCACGGTTGACCACTTTGAAGGTTTCGCCATCGTCGCTGCTGCGAATCACCGAACCGCCGTTGCCGACGATCACGATGGAACCATCTTCGAGCAGCGTGCCACCGGACAGGCCAAACTCCAGATCGCCGCGTTCGGCCTTGAGTTCGACTTGTTCCCAGTTGCTACCGAAATCGGTGGAGCGATACAGATTGCCGCGCAGGCCATACGCCAACAGCGTAGAAGGTTGTGCGGTGCCGATCACGCCAAACAGCGAGCCTTCGTACGGACCTTCGAGTTTTTCCCAGGTCTGGCCCCAGTCGGCAGAGCGGAACATGCTGCCCTGCTCGCCGACGATGAACAGCCCGGCGTCCTTGACCGCGGCGATCGCGTTCAGGTGGTACTGGTCTTCGTTGTCCAGGCGGTCGCTGGCGTCTTCCCAATGCTTGCCACCGTCGGTGGTTTCCATCAGCGAGCCGTAGGCGCCCACGGCAAAGCCGCTGTCGACGTCCTTGAACCAGACATCGAGCAGCGGCGATTCGCGTTTCAGATCTTCGAATTGCTTGGTCCAGGTCGCGCCGCCGTCCTCGCTGGCGAGGATCTGCGCGTCATGGCCGACGGCCCAGCCGTGCATGTCATCGACGAAGAACACCGACGTCAGCAGGGCCCGGGTCGGGACCTTGGCCTGGGTCCAGGTAGCGCCCTGGTCATCGGAATACAGGATGTGCCCACGATCCCCGACCGCCACCAGGCGCTTGCCGGCGTGGACGACATCGAGCATCAGGCTTTTGGCAGCCTTGGCGGATTCAATGGAATAAACAACATCGGATGCTGGCGCCGCCGCGGCCAGCGCAGGCGCCGACAGCATGGCAGAGCCCAACAGCGAGAGCGCTGTGGCCAGCAACGCGAATTTGCGTAATGCCGGCGGGCGGCAGATACCCACACCCATGACAGGCTCACTCATAGACCTTCTCCCATTATTATTGTTAGGTCGTTCAACCTTTCTGGGCGCCGCAAGGGTGCGTGTCTGGACCGGCTGTTTCAGAGCATAGTCCTGAAACCCGCAATCCAGAGCCCCTTCGGAAGCTGGCTTATCCTATCGGTGTTTTTGAAGGGCTGACAATCGACGGCACGTTATGTTTTGTTAACCGGGAGGGATCGGAACCTGGGTGAATGTAGGGGTATTCGATTGGGTGATTGCGCACTCTTGGTCGATGTCGCAGTGAGCGTCGTAGGCGACCGCAGTCTAAATGAGCGTTTTTTGTCAGTTCGCCGATCGGTTAGCCAATAGGGTTACCCAGGACATCCACCCAGGAAGGCAAGACATGCTCCCGCCGATAAGTACCTCGTCAATCAACCAAACACACCAAAGCGATGCTGCCACAACCCGTTCCACCACCCTTTCACAAGAACTCATCAATGTTTCCCAAGGCAAGGCCAGCCTGGAACTGTCCAAGGAAAATCGGCAGCTCGAGTTCTCGACCTCAAAAGGCTTTATCAAGTCAGGCAGTTTCTTTGACACCGTGCCACGGCCCTACTCGTCCACCATTAATACCAAGATACTGTCCTCCGAACAGATCAAGGCTAAAGTGCGAGACAACCTGAATACCGCTCTCACCATGCACAATCTGATCAAGGAAGGTTACCAACTCGCTGAACAAAAAACGTCAGGTACCTCACCGAAGTTAGAACTGGCCACACGCATCCAGTCCAGTTTGAGCGAGGCGGCCAACGGCCGTCTGTCGATACTCGCCTCACCGGTTGGTTTGTCCGTCGACAAAGGCAACGTCACATCCATTGCCCCTTCCACTAGCAGCATGACTGACTGGCTACAGGGACATGACAGACCGGACTGCTACATCGTTCTGAACGGCAACAACGACGAAACCTACGTATCGTTCATTGCTGAAAAGCTCGCGGACAGCAAGCACATAAAGTTTATTACCAGTGGGTTCGGCGGCCACGGCACGACCGATCGACATGTCATCGCGACCAACAGAACCGAGGGTGACCGCTTTAAAGAATTGCTGACGGATAAAGGCATCGACCCACAGCGTATAACTGTTGATCCGTTCTCAACCAACAGCGGTCAAAACGCGATCAACGTCGCGGACATCATCAATCGTGACATTGAAGATGGAAAACCACTCGGCACGGTGGTTGTCAGCGGCACGCCTGCCGCGGTTTTTCGGCAAACCTATACCTATGCTCAACAACTTAAGATAAATAGCGAAACGCCTTTCAAGATTGAATCATTCCCGTTTTGTGAGGAGGCTAAATACACCACGCTCGCTGATAACCTGGCCATTATTCGAGAGTTTTCCACTACGCTGAATTACTTGTTCAATACCCAATATTTACCCGGTGACGCAGGTGTTTACCCTGATGCGTTTTTCTCCTCGGCTCAGGACTGCCTGGCTACGTTCGCTGACCAGTTGACGGCGGACCATCCGAAAGATGCGGGCGAACATGAGGCCGTCCTCAGTGCTATTCGAACGATCGATCAACAGATGATTGAGCGATTCAAGTCGGCGCAATTGACCCAACAAGACAAGACGGCCGTCCGCACGGCCGACGATTTCTTCAGGTCGCTCTTCAACCCGCTGGAACTGACCTTCAATCGCGGTAACGTGTAAGCCATAAAAAATGCCCGTATCTTTCGATATGGGCATTTTTATTTCGCGGACTTATTGTCCCGGGCAACGTTAACAGTCTTTATCAGGCAAGGCTTTTGCTAACCACCTCAAACACGTCACTGGACAACTGCCCCGAAGCCCGAATCCGCTCCAGCTCCCCTTTCATCAACGCCTGACGCGCAGCGTCATACTTGCGCCAGCGAGTCAAAGGCGCCAATTGGCGAGAAGCAATCTGCGGATTAAACCCGTTCAGCTCGATCACCAGATCCGCCAGGAAGCGATACCCCGAACCATCCGCCGCATGGAAGTTGATCAGGTTCTGCCCGGCAAACGCACCGACCAGTGCACGCACCTTGTTCGGGTTCTTGATGTTGAACGCCGGATGCTGCATCAACGCCTTGACCCGTTCCAGTCCACCCGGCAACCCACTGCCGGCCTGAACGCTGAACCACTGATCCATGACCAGCGGGTTGTCCTTGAAGTGCTCGGCAAAACTGGCCAGTGCCGTGGCCTTCTGCTCTTCGAACGGCGAGTTGATCAACACGGCCAACGCGGTCAGGCGTTCGGTCATGTTGTCGCACGCGTCGAACTGTTCCAGCGTCGCGGCCAACACTTCCGGTTTGCCGCTGAGCATCAGGTACGACAGCGCTATGTTCTGCAAGGCACGTCGGGCGAAATGCTCGGCCTCGGCCACATACGGGGTTTGCTTGGACAAGTCGCGGTTGGCCTGATAACGCAGCCACAAACCTTCGAACAGCGCATCCGCCAGTTGTTTGCGGGCAAACTCACGGGCAGTGTGGATTGCGTCGACATCCGCCACTTCGCTGATCTCGGTCAGGTAGGCTTCGCTTGGCAGCGAGAGCATTTCGGCGACCATCGCTTGGTCCAGCGACTCATCGGACAGCACGGTGCGCAAGGCCGAAACCAGACGCTGATCCAGCACCAGCGTTTCGCCCTTCTGCTGCTGGGCGATCAACTCTTGCAGGACCTGCACCGACAATTGCTGACCGGCATCCCAGCGATTGAAGCCATCGCTGTCGTGCTGCATCAGGAACATCAGTTGATCGCGGTTATACGGGAAGCTCAGTTTCACCGGCGCGGAGAAGCCACGCAGCAACGACGGCAGCGGCTGTTCGGCGATGTCGACGAACGTGAATGTCTGCTCGGCTTCGGTTACCGAAATCACCCGGGTCGTGCCTTGTGCAGCAGCTTCACCGGCCAGACGCAGGGCAATCTCGTTACCCTTGCTGTCGAGCAGGCCCAGTTCAACCGGAATCACGAACGGCAGTTTTTCTACCTTGTCCGGGGTTTGCGGGCAGCTTTGACGGAAGGTCAGGCTGTAGGTTTTTGCCGCAGCGTCGTAGGACTCGCTGACCGCCAAACGCGGCGTACCGGCCTGGCTGTACCAGCGCTTGAATTGGGTCAGGTCCACGCCATTGGCGTCTTCCATGGCCTTGATGAAGTCATCGCAGGTCACGGCCTGGCCGTCGTGGCGTTCGAAGTACAGGTCGCTGCCTTTGCGGAAGCCTTCGGCACCGAGCAAGGTGTGGATCATGCCGACCACTTCCGAGCCTTTCTCGTACACGGTCAGGGTGTAGAAGTTGGAAATCTCGATGAAGCTGTCCGGGCGCACGGCGTGGGCCATGGGGCCGGCGTCTTCGGCGAACTGGTGGGTGCGCAGGTAGGCCACGTCCTGGATACGCTTGACCGTGGCCGAGTTCATGTCGGCGGAGAAGCCCGAATCGCGGAACACGGTGAAACCTTCCTTCAGCGACAGCTGGAACCAGTCGCGGCAGGTCACGCGGTTGCCCGACC
>RCUS01000535.1_pt1 | contig 24444 bp, 20 predicted proteins | sample 2166221 | NCBI WGS metagenome assembly RCUS01 (sample SAMN09932758, study PRJNA488358) | compost metagenome | isolation source: compost soil in cyclohexanecarboxylic | place: Germany: Experimental Botanical Garden | reverse complement strand
CCAGCCTGGAAAACCAGCTTGCGGACTTCAAGCAAGCCCACGCCAATGCCTTGCCAGAACATCAGGCGTTGCGCATGAGCATGCTGTCGCGCTCGGAGCTTGAGTTCAGGGAGGTCGACCGCGACTACAAGGCCGCCCAGGAAGAGTTGCGCTACCTGGAAGTGGAGCTTTCCGCAGCCATTTCCGGCTTGGCCAAGACCGATGGCCCACGGCAGAGCCCGGCAGACCTGCCGCAAGACCTGCCAAGCCTGAAGGCCGAATATGCCCGTCTGCTATCTCGCTACAAAGAAGCGCACCCGGACGTGATCGCCGTCAAACGAAAGATTCAGGCGCTGCAGGATGGCGGCAGCAGCGGTATCGCCAAGACCTCCGTCAGCCTGGACGTCGCACGCGCGCGGACTCGAATCGGTGCCGCGCAGGAGCGCATCAGGTCGTTGGTCGAGCAGAAGGCCCAGCTGACCAGGAAGATTGAAGGCTATGAAGCGGAAATTCTCGAAGCGCCTCAAGTCGAGCGTGGCCTGGTCACCCTGATGCGTGATCATGACAACGCCCGCAAGAAGTACGAGGAAATCCGCGCCAAGGAAATGGGCGCAAAAATTACCGAAAGCCTGGAGCAGGAAAACAAGGCTGAACGTTTCGTGCTCCTCGAACCTCCGCTGCTGCCGGAAAAACCGGTCAAGCCCAACCGCAAGAAGATCGCAGCCCTGGGCCTGGTGCTGGCGCCTGCAGGTGGCGGCGCGCTGGTGATGCTGCTGGAGATGCTCAATCAGCGCGTGCGTGGCGTAGGGGCGCTGGAAAGCGTGCTGGGCAAGCGTGTGCTGGTGGCGGTGCCGTTCATTTCCACCAAGGCCGAAGTGGCGCGACGTCGGCGCTGGCAGCTGCTGCTGGTCCTCGCCGGATTCCTGCTGGTTGCTATCATGGTAGTGATCGTCCACGTCTTCTACATGCCGTTGGATCTTCTGCTATTTAAAGCTATGGCGCGGTTTGAATAGGGAACGCAGTGATGGACAGGATTACGCCGGTTGTTGGCAAGAGTATTCATCAGGTTTCTTCAGGCGCTTCGCAAACACCGCAAGCACCGCAAACGCCTCAAGCCTCGCAAGCATCGCAAGTGCCTGCCGTGGTGCATGCGGAAATCCCCGGTCAGTTCGACTACGTGCGAACCAAGGTGGTGCCGCTGCGCGCGGAACACCTGGAGCGCCATCGAATTGTCGCTTACAACAAGAACTCGAACATGAGTTCGGCGATCGACCTGCTGCGCACGCAGGTCTTACAGGCCATGGAAGAGAATGGCTGGCGCACGCTGGCGATTACCTCGCCAACGCCCGAGGCAGGCAAGACGGTTCTGGCGATCAATCTGGCCATGAGTATCGCCCATCACACCACCAAGACCGCGTTGCTGGTCGACTTCGACTTGCGCCGGCCGAAAGTGGGCAGCAGCCTCGGGCTGCCGATGGAGAAATCGCTCAACGAACTGCTGGCCGACGAAGCCGGGCTGGAAGAGGTGCTGGTCAACCCGACGCTACCGCGCTTCGTGGTGTTGCCGACGCGCAAGCCTGTGCCGTTGTCCACCGAGATGCTGTCATCGCCGAAGGTGAGCAACCTGATTGGTGAGTTGCGTGAGCGCTACGAGTCGCGCATCTGCATTTTCGACCTGCCACCGTTGTTGAGTTCCGACGACGCGCTCACCGTGTTGCCCAAGTTCGACTGCGTGTTGCTGGTGGTCGCCAATGGGATGAACAACAAGCGGGAAATCGAAGATTGCCTGTACCACCTGGCGACCTCGAATCTGCTGGGAGCGGTGTTGAACAAAGCGGATGAACAGCCTCGCACCTACTATTGACGCCCAACGGGGGCTGCTGCGCAGCCCATCGCCGGCATGCCGACGCCCACATTTTTCCAGGTACGCGCCGTACCTGTGGGAGCCGGCTTGCCGGCGATGGGCCGCATAGCGGCCCCCATCACTCAATGCCAGGGATACTGCAGCTCCCAGTGCCAGGCGTGCGCGACGATCTGCTCAAGCGAAGCATACTGAGGCTGCCAGCCCAGCACGGTCATTGCCTTTGTCGCATCCGCCACCAACCTCGGCGGATCTCCAGCCCGGCGTGGCGCATCCAGGGCAGTGATCGTTCGCCCCGTCACCGTGCGAGCCGCATCGATCACCTGCTGCACTGAAAAACCCTGGCCGTTGCCCAGATTGAACGCCGCGCTCTTGCCGCCTGCCAGCAGATAGTCCACCGCCAGGGCATGTGCCGAGGCCAGGTCGGCAACGTGCACATAGTCGCGAATGCAGGTGCCGTCAGGCGTGCTGTAATCGCGACCGAAAACCGTGACCGCCTCGCGCCGCCCCGAAGCGGCCTGCAGGATCAGCGGGATCAAGTGGGTTTCCGGCTCATGGCACTCGCCCAGCAAGCCGTCAGGGTCGGCACCCGCTGCATTGAAGTAGCGTAGGCAAACCGACTTCAGCCCGTACGCATGGTCGAAGTCTTCCAGTATCTGCTCGACCATCCACTTGCTCAGCCCATAGGGGTTGATCGGCGCCTTGGCATGGGTTTCGTCGATCGGCACCTGCTGCGGGTTACCGTAGACCGCAGCGCTGGAAGAAAACACCAGGTGCCTGATGCCTGCGCTCACCATCGCCTGGAGCAGCGTCAGGGTGGCGGCGACGTTGTTCTGGTAGTACTTGGCGGGCGCGGTAACCGACTCGCCGACCTGGATGAACGACGCAAAGTGAAACACGGCATCGAACTGATACTCGTCGAACAAGGCGTCCAGCGCGGTCTCATCGGCAATGTCCAGTGCCGCCCACTTGATGCCGGGGCCAGGTGACACCAAGTCGGCGACCACCACGTCGTGGTGCGCCGCCAGCAGGTGCTTGACCATGTGCGAGCCGATGTAACCTGCGCCACCGACAACCAGAAATTTCATCCGCACCTCCTGGAATCTGCTGTTGTACAGACGCAGTGAATCGTCCCTGAGCACAGCAGGGATGATCAGCTCACAGGTCTATCAAGAGGGTAGATGGCCAAATGCCCTATTTCAAGAACAGCCAGTTGGACATCTGTTGGCCGTCGAAGGTGATGCTGTAGCGCCCATCCTGATAGGTGACGGGCAGTTGCTTTTCCTGCGCCTGGGCATTGCGGCTGAACAGCTTCAGCCCCGCTGGCGCCTTGATGGTCAGCATGCCTTCGAGCGGTTCGACATGGAAAGGTATCTTGTCGTCGGGCCTGGGGATGGCCCGGGTTCCCACTGAAACCAGCAGACTGCGCGACTGGCTGAACGGTTTTGCGTCGAGGCTCTGCACCACGACACTGGCATAGGGCGTCTTGAGCTTGAGCGTGATGTCCGCAAGCTCCAGCGACTGGCCGCCCAGCCACCCCGTCGCGGCCTGTGTCAGCGCTGTGTCGATGATGTAGAAGCCCTGTTGCCAATTGCGTCTGATTTCACCGGTGTCACTGACCGACTCGCTGGCATCGGCGGGCAGCAGCGATTGATTGGGGTCACGCAGCACCTGCGCATCGGCGGGTATCACGCTGGGTTTCAACCACGGCAACGCTGGGGTGGGGGGCAGGGCGATCTGCAGCATGCCCTTCTCCATGGCGGTGCGCAGCAGCACGGAATTGTTCGGCGTGATGGGCTGGTCGAACAGCGCCTCTGCGCTGGGCGCGAACACGTAGCGGGTCTTGGCCTGGCGCACGTCGGCGCGGCGATAGAGCAGCGCCGCAGCGGGCAGGGTGGCGAGCAGTGCAGGGTCGTTGTAGGCGTGCCAGTTGTCGGCGGTGGTCCAGCCAGTGAACCCTTGCTGGCTGTAGGCGTACTGCATCATCGCGTCCCAGCCCTGGTAACTGCCGGTTCCGGCCACGTACAGCGGCAGCGAGTGGCGGTCGGGAAGGGGGAACGGTTCGCTGTTCCATTCGGTGACGGTCATCGGCATGCCGACCACCTGGGCCGCGCCCAGCCAGTTGATCATGCCGTCGCTGCTCAGCGGGTTCTTGTCCAGCTGGCCCACATCACCGTAGCTGTGCGCGTCGATCACGTCGCCTGCGGTCAGCGCGGGCAGTGCGCTCAGGCCATTGCCGCCCCAGGTGCTGGTGGTCGCGATCGGCACCTTGACCCCCACGCTGCGCAGGTGCGCGATCATGTCGACGTTGAAGCGTCGCTCCAGATCATTGAGAAACAGTTTTGACGGGCCATGCTCCCAGGCACGCCAGGTCTTGTCCGCCGACAACCCATTGCCTTTGGCAAAGGCCTCGGCTTGCTTCATGTACAGGCGACTGTGAGCAGGGACTTTCTTGTCGCCCAGCAACGCGTTGCCATAGTGCTGGGTGATGTCGTTCTCGTTGGTGATGAGCACTGCCGCGATCGCCGGATCGTCCTTGTAGGCCAGGCCTGTATAGGGGTTCACGTGGGTCACGTAGTGTTCGGCAAAACGTTTCATCGCCGCCTGGATGCTCGCATTGACGTAGGCGTAGCCCTTGAGATCGACCCTGTCCTCGCCCTTGGCCAGCTCGCGGAAATCGTCGATGTCGTCAGCGGCCATCAGCGCGCGCTGCACATGCATGTCGAGCCAGACGTAGATGCCTTCATCTTTGAGGCACTTGATCCACCAGTCGATCTTGCGCAGCGACTCGGCATCGAGCTGCTGGGTGTCGCGCAGGGTCCTGCCATCGCCGAAGACGTTCGGGCTCACCCAGGGCGAATCATGGTGATGCAGCCGCACCAGGTTGAAGCCCAGTGCCGACAAGCGCTTGGCCTGCTGCTTGATCGCCTCGTCGGGTGACTTGAAGATCGAATACGCCGACAGGTTGGTACCCCAGAAACGCGCTGGGGTGTCATCCGCGAACATCAGCTGCTCGCCGACGGCCTTGACGAAGCCGCGCTTGCCGGCAGGCTTCTGCGCCGCGTTGAGGAAGGACAGGTCGACCGGCGAGGTCTGCCAGTCGAGCTGGTCGTCTGGCCAACGGGTCGGGTCGGCCAGGCCGAACCGTTCGGTCGGCGTCGGTCCAAGTTCGATGTCCCCCGTCAGGGTCATCACGGCTTTGACCTGTTTCTGACCGGCGGCGATGGCGTCCTGGTAGAAAAAAGCGCGCAATTCGCCGGTGTTGCCGCGTTCGAAATACACCTTCGCCAGCGCCGGCTCGAAGCGCATTTCAATGCGCCGCCCCTGGGCGTCGCCGCCCCACGACCAACCGCGATTGCCGGGCAGTAGCTCGGGAGCACCCATTTCCCCGGCGATCAGGTCGGGGGCGAACTGGAAGACCATGCCGCCGCCGATCACATCCGATTGCCTGCTGCGGGCGTCGAGGTCGAATTGCCAGGTCAGGGTCTTTTCCTGCGGTTTGTCGATGCTCGCTTTCAGATCGAAGTCGAGGTCTTTGCTCTTGCCCAGCAGGGCGTAGCTGTACGGGGCTTGGACCTTGAGGGCCGTATAGAAGCCGGTCCAGCTCCAGTCTTCTCCCCAGAAGTCGAACTTCGACTTCATCACCGGACCGCCGCCGCGGGTGATGCTCGGCAAACCATTTTGCTCTTCGACGCTGACCACCCAAGCCGACGCCCAGCCCGCACCGGGCAGCAGGAGCAGGCCAACGAGTGCCGAAGCCCGCACGAACGGGCGCAGAGATACCGAAGTCATTGGCATTACCTGAGTTGGAGGCTGGTGGTCGCTACGCCGGCGGCCTGGGCGTACCTGTGTCTGCGGGTCATCTGGATGTACGCCACGCCCAGGCCTGCGATCGACCAGTACACGACGGGGATGAACGTGATGCTGCTGACGGTGAAAATGATCACCAGGATGCCCACCAGTGTCGCCAGCAGCGCCCGCCCGAGCAGGCGGTGCTCATCGTCCTTGTTTGGGTACGCACGCATGGCGCGGCGAATCCCCAGCAGGACCGTGACGAAGAACGCCAGGAACAGCGACAGGCCGACCAGGCCGACCCGCAGCGCCAGGCTGATGTAGGTATTGACGATATCGATGATGCCGTCGCCTTGGATCATCGATTGCATTTCCGGGGTGTTGCGAAAATCGAATGAGCCAAACAGCGGGTTGCGCTGAATGACGATCCACGAGTTGTCGATCAGCCGCTCGCGGTAGGTGATGTTCTCTTTTTCCAGGTTGCCGATGAACGGCAGCATGTCGAGCACCTTCTCGCCGCCAGGCAGCACCGTCAGCAGCGGAATCGACAGCACCCCGGCCAAGGCGAGCAACGACAGGCGCTTGACCGCGCCCCGGCCCATGGCAATGAAGGTCACGACGATGATCACCGCGCCGATCCACGGCCCGCGTGACAGCGGCGCCACCAAGCCGCCGGCCAGCAGCAAGGCACCCAGGGCGCGCTGCAGCGGACTGCGCACATAGCCCTGGACGAACAGAAACAGACCAATGGCCACGCTGATCACGAAGCCCAGCACAATCGCCTGCCCCGTTGTGGCACTGGCCCGCAACGAGCCACCGCGGCTCAGGTAGCTGGACATGCTCCACGGCACGCCCATGGCTTCGGTGAGGGCGTTGTACAGCAACCAATGGCGGACGAACTCGGCCACGCCGATCAGCGCCAGGACAAAGCCAGCCAGCACGAAGGCCAGCATCGCGTCCTTGAAGTCGCTGATTTCCTTCAGCGCGCGGCTGGCCACGTAATACGGCAGGAACACGTCGACATACAGGTACAGCGCCTGGCGCAGGGTGTCGGTGAGGGTGGTTTCGCGCAGGTAGAGCACGCTCATCAGCAGCAGGCTGGCGGCCAGCAGCCGGTCGGGCCAGGTGCGGCCGAAGGACAGCGTGTCGCTTTGTCTGCTCAAGGCCAGGGCTGCCGGCAGCAACACGCAAAGCGACAAGATCCGCAGGTTGTTCAGGTCGATCAGGTAGTTGACCACACCAAACCCGGGGATCTGCACCGCCGCCGGGGGGATGAGGAACAACAGCATGAAGAACAGCGCGAGGGGGTTATGCTCGCGCCGCCCGGCCAGGTACATGATGATCGCCGCCGCCCCCGCATACACCCAGAAGCTGTGCGACACGAAGGCCAGCAGCGTGAGGATGAACCACAGGTTGCGGCGCCGCTTGAAGTCGCGGTAAGGGATCAGGTCCGTCGCTGGCCGCCGCGCCATGATGAAAACGACGCTTGCCAAAAACAGAATGACGATCAGCGCACGGAAATGTTCAGGCATTGGCTATGGGCACCTATCCCTTGGTGGACGAAGGCTAGCATCATGGCTAATTGAAACTATAGTGACTTTTAGCCAATCAGTCAGAGATTGAAGTCATGCGGTCGATTGATGTGTCAGCTTCCAGGAGTCTGCGCAAACGCGCGCTGAGTGCAGGGTCATGGAACCTCGTGTCGCTGGTCGCATCGCAGGTCCTGCGGCTTGGCGGCAACCTGATCATGGCGCGGCTGCTGTTGCCGGAAATGTTCGGTGTGATGGTCATTGCCACCACCGTTTCAGTGCTCCTGCACCTGCTGTCGGATGTCGGTCTGCGACAGAACATCATCCAGAGCCACCGTGGCGACGATCCGCTGTTTCTCAACACCGCCTGGACCGTGCAGATCGTGCGCGGCTTCGTGCTGTTTGCCCTGACGCTGCTGCTGGCCCTGTGCGCCTGGTTCGCCCAGCTCGGCAACCTGTGGCCTGAGGGCTCCACCTATGACGCGCCGGAGCTGCCGCTGGTGCTGGCGGTAACCGGCCTGTCGGCGATCATCTGGGGCTTCCAATCGACCAAGATAGACGTCGCTGTGCGAACGTTCCAGCAGAAGCGCGTGGTGCTGGTCGATCTCGGCTCGCAAGTGATCGGGCTGATTGCAATGCTGATCATCGGCTACTTCACCCGCTCCATCTGGTCGCTGGTGATCGCCGGCCTGGCGGCGGCGTTGACCGGTACGGTGGCGGGACACTGGGTCTTGCAGGGGCCGAGAAACCGCCTGCAATGGGATGCCACCGCACTCAAGGAACTGATCGTCTTTGGACGGTGGATCCTGCTGTCTTCGATGGTGGGGGTGCTGGCCATGTATGGCGACCGCATCTGGTTCGGTGCCAGCATGACGGCGGCGGAGCTGGGCGTGTATTCGATCGCGGTACTGATCCTGGGATCGGTGCAGACCGGCCTGTTGAAGCTGGTCGGCTCGGTGGCACTGCCGGCCTTCAGCGAGGCCGCCCGGGACGGCGACAAGCCGCGGTTGAAGGCGTTGTACATGCGCTTCAGGCTGATGGTCGATCTTGCCATGCTGTTCGTCGGCGGCGTGTTCCTGACCGCCAGCCCGTTGCTGATCGGCTGGATGTACGACGATCGCTATGCCGGGGCCGGGCCGGTGCTGGCAATTTTGTCGCTGTCGTTCTTCACCCTGCGCTATACCTTGGCTCATCAGATCTGGATTGCCCTGGGGCTGACCAAGTACCAGGCCATGGACAACATCATCCGGCTGGTGGCGCTGTGGGGGCTGCTGCCGTTACTGCTGGCCATCGGCGGCGTGCAGTACGCGATCTGGGGGGTGGCGCTGCATACGTTCCCGACCCTGATCCTGATCGTCTACGTCAATTGCAAACTGGACATCTTCAGTTTGAAACGCGAACTCGTGGTGCTGCCGATGGTGGCGGTCGGGGCACTGTGCGGTTATCTGGCAACGAGCTTCTTCAACTGGTTGTAACTCGTGGTGGAGCGGGGCGGTAGGGTCGACAAGAACCCAGAATATTCACTGGCAAAGGTCTTGCAATCATGGGGAAGCTTAAGTTCTGTACTCCATCCTTGGGCCGTAGGGGCTTTCTGCGTAATTGTGTCCTGCTGAGTGCTGGCGGGGTGGTGTTCGGTGTCTCGGCTGGCGTCGCCCGCAAACCTGTCGACAACAGCGGATTCGTGATCGTCAATGGCTGGGTGTTGCCCGCTCAGTACTTCCGGAATGAGCAAGCATGATCAAGGACTATCAAACCCAGAAGGCCCTGCGCGACGCATACGATTTCTGCATCATCGGTGCCGGCCCGGCGGGCATCACCCTGGCCTTGCGCCTGGCGACGGCGGGGTGGAGCGTGGTGCTGGCCGAAGGCGGCGGGCATGAGTATTCCCCTCGCTCGCAAGGTTTCTACACCTGCACCTCGACAGGCCTTGAGTTGTACCCCGGCGAAACACGCTTGCGCTATCTGGGTGGCACGTCCAATCACTGGGCGGGTCGATGCCGTCCGTTTACCCCGTCGGACTTCGCTGTCGCGCCCCCGGGCGAGTTGCCCGGCTGGCCCATTCCCTATGCGGAAATCGAGCGCTATCTGCCAGCGGCCATGGACATTGTCGATCTGCCGCAGGGCGCGGAGTTTCATGCCATGAACACCGGTTTGACTGGCGGCGATTTCGAACCTGACCGCTTCCTGCTCAGCCCACCGACGCGCTTTGCCCAGAAATACGCCACTGCGCTGAATGAAACGCCCGGGCTCGATGTATTCATCAACTGCAATTGCGTCGATCTTGAGTTCGATCAGACGTCTGGTCAGCTCAAGGCCGCGGTGGTGTCCGATTACGATCAACACCGTCAGCGTTTGCTGGCGAGCACTTTCATCCTGGCCACGGGCGCGATCGAGAATGCCAGGCAATTGCTCAACAGCGAAACACTGACGGCGGCGGGTATCGTCAACAAGGAAGGGCTGACGGGCCGCTGTTTCATGGAACACCTGAACATCGATATGGGCAATTTCATCTTGAAGGCAGGGCAAGGCACCGATCCTCGCGAGTACTACACCACCGATGCGTTTGTCGCTGAATACCAGGCCGGCAAAGGCAATGTGTCCACGACCATACTCTCCGACGTACGCACCTACGGCAGAACCGCCGAAGTCAAACACTTCCTGGAAAACCTCGCCTGCGAAATGGGCGTGGCCAGCAAGATCGAATTCATTGCCAAGTTCAGTTGCCCGGGCGACGGCGTGATCAGCACGATGATCGAGCAGTTCCCCAATATGCAAAGCCGTATCTCGTTGCTGGACGAAAAAGATGAACTGGGTGTTGCCAAGGTCAATGTCAATTGGGCGCTGAGTGCCAATGACCGGCACACCATCAAGTGCATCGGCAGCGAACTGGCCAAACAGTTTGCCGAGGGCGGGCTGGGGTTCGTCCGGCTGAACGATTACGTCTATGACACCGCCATGCCGCTGAAGATGGCGCCCCATGCCCATCACATGGGCACCACGCGGATGGCGGCATCCCCCGAGTTCGGTGTGGTCGATGCCAACTGCAAAGTGTTTGGCACCGAAAACCTGTACGTGGCAGGCAGCAGCATCTTCGCCACCGGCGGTGCATCGAACCCGACCATGCCGCTGCTGCAGTTCGCGGTCAGGCTGGCGGAACACCTCAACGACAAAATGAAATCGGTAACAAGTGCGGTGGCTTGATTCACGGTGTCAACGGGTTGGGCGCAAGGCGGTCAGCGACTAGAAAAACGAGACCAAACTCGCCTCTGGGACAGTCAGTAATCGCTTTTATTGCGAGGCTAGCAGCATGATTGGATGGATTCGGAGCGCAATGACGAATTATGCATACTCAACTGGGCGAGGAAGCTCGACGTACAAGAAGTTATGCAATCCTACGGGGCAAGAATGGGGCGCCTATCTGACGCGGTGGGGCAAGTTTCATTCGGTCGGTGAGAACGTGCACATCAATCCCGGGTGCAACGTGACCGACCCCGCGCTTGTGCGGTTAGGCAGCAACGTAGGCTTGTCGGACTGTACGCTGATCGGCCACGACGGCGTGGTCGCCCTGATTGAAGTCTGCTACGGCAAGCACCTGGACTCGGTCGGCTGGATCGACATCAAGGACAACTGCTTCATCGGGCACGGGGCGATCATCATGCCCCGGGTGACCATCGGGCCTGATTCGATCGTCGCCGCCGGCGCCGTGGTGACCAAGGATGTCCCCCCGGGTACGGTGGTGGGCGGCAACCCGGCGAAAGTCATCTGCACCACCGAGGCGTTGATCCAGCGGGTCGAGGAACGCTGCAACGCCTATCCGTGGATCGAGCAGGTCAAGCAGCGCAAGGGCGCCTTCGATCCCGCGCTTGAGCCTGCCCTGAATGCCCAACGACGACAGTATTTCTTTGGGGAAGGCAGCAATGGATAAAAAACCCGTTGATGTCATGGTGGTCAATTTCAATACGGCGTCGTTGCTGCAGCCGATGTTCGATGCACTGCGCCAGGCCGACAGTGAAAAACTGGCCAGCTACCTGGTGGTGGACAACGCGTCGGTGGACGATTCGCTGGCGCGCATGGCCGAGGTTTGTCCAGAGGCGGTGTTGCTGAGCAACAAGCAGAACGTCGGTTTCGGTCGCGCCAACAACCAGCTGCTGGCGCACCTGCAGGGCAAGTATGCGCTGCTGCTCAATACCGACGCCTTCGTCGCCGCCGATAGCCTTGAAAAGACCATCGAGTACATGGACGCCCACCCCGAGTGCGGCGTGCTGGGTGTTCGCCTGGAAGGGCGCGAGGGCGACCTGCAACCCAGTTGCCGCTACTTTCCGACACCGTTGAATGTGTTCGTCGCGCGTACCGGCCTGGGGCGCTTTTTCCCTGGCCTGAAAATGGTCGACGAGATGACCTGGGACCACGGCTCGGTACGCGAGTGCGACTGGTTGCCGGGCTGCTTCTACCTGGTGCGTCGCGAAGTGCTCGATAAAGTGGGCCTGTTCGATCCGCGCTACTTCCTCTATTACGAAGAAGTGGACCACTGCAAGCGGGTCAAGGAAGCCGGCTGGAAGGTGGTGTTCTATCCACACACCACGGTGGTGCACATTGGCGGAGAAAGCTCGAAGTCGGTGGCGCAACTGGAAGCGGCCAGCCGACAGATCTCCAGCTATCAGATCGAGAGCGAGCTGTTGTATTTCCGCAAGCACCACGGTGTTTCGGGGCTGATCCTGCATATGCTGCTGGTTTGCCTGGGCGACCTGGTGCTGGCACTCAAGGCGTTGCTCAAAGGGCGCGGCTGGATGGCGATCAAAGGCTGCTGGCGGCATTGCCAGGCCACCTGGTCGCTGTTGTTCAAGACGCGGTTCGCAAGCCAACCCACACGGTAGGTGAAGCCATGTTCGAGAATATACGTGCAGACTTGCGAGCCCACGGGGGTGACTGGGGCGCACAGGGGTTCTGGGCGCTCGTGGTTTATCGCTTCGGGCGTTGGCGTTATGGCGTGCGTCCGGCGCCGTTGCGAAAACTGTTGTCGATTGTCTACAAGGTGCTGTTCAAGTTCGTGCAGATCATCACTGGCATCGAGTTGCCCTGTGAAGTGGTGATCGGTCGCAACTTCGTCATCGACCATTTCGGCGGCATCGTCATCAGTGGCTATGCCCGCTTTGGCGATGACTGCCGGATTCGCAACGGCGTGGTGGTGGGCCTGAAGAACGTCGATGAGCCGATTGCGCCGGTGTTCGGCAACAACGTCGATATCGGCTCGGGGGCCAAGGTGCTGGGCAATATTCGAATCGGCAACAATGTGGCGATTGGCTCCAACGCGGTGGTGCTGATCGATGTGCCGGACAATTCCCTGGCGGTTGGGGTGCCTGCGGTGGTCAAGTCCAGGCAGCGCAGCGAGGCCACCGAACGTCCAGTGAACACGGTCGAGTGAGGCGCACAGTGAGCGGAATCGGTGTGGTCGTGATCGGCCGTAATGAAGGGCTTCGCCTGCAGCGTTGCCTGGCTTCGCTGGCAGCTGGCGCCGACCAGGTGGTCTATGTCGACTCGGGCTCGACGGATGGCTCGGTGCAACTGGCGCAGAACCATGGCGTCGAGGTACTGGCGCTGGACATGACGATTCCGTTCACCGCCGCCCGCGCCCGCAACGAAGGCTTTGCCTGTTTGCAACAGGTGCTGCCTGCGATGCGCTATGTGCAGTTCGTCGACGGTGATTGCGAAGTGGATGCCGGCTGGCTCGCCAAGGCCCAGGCGTTTCTTGACGCGCGCCCTGAGGTGGCGGTGGTGTGCGGTCGGCGCCGTGAACGATTCCCCCAGCGCTCGGTGTACAACCTGTTGTGCGACCTGGAATGGGACACGCCGGTGGGGGAAGCCAAGGCCTGCGGGGGGGATGCGCTGATGCGCGTGGAGGCCTTCATGGCCGTGTCCGGGTTCCGCCCCGAACTGATTGCCGGAGAAGAGCCCGAACTGTGTGTTCGTCTGCGGGCAAAAGGCTGGAAGATCTGGCGCCTGGCCGCTGAGATGACCCTGCACGACGCCGCCATGACCCGCTTCAGCCAATGGTGGCGGCGTAGCTTGCGCGCTGGCCACGCCTACGCCGAAGGGGCCTACCTGCATGGGCATGCCCCGGAGCGGCACTGGCTGCGTGAGTCTCGCCGCGCCTGGCTGTGGGGCCTGGGCATGCCGCTGGCGATTGCGGCGGCGACTGCCGTGCTGGGCGGCTGGGGGCTGCTGTTGCTGGCTATCTATCCGTTGCAAGCCGTGCGCCTGGCGCGCCGCGGTGGCAAGTCGACGCGCGAGAACTGGCTGCAGGCGGTGTTCCTGGTGCTGGGCAAATTCCCGGAGATGCTCGGTCAGGTCAGGTTCCTGTTGAACCGGTACGCGGCCGGCAAGCCGGTGTTGATCGAGTACAAATGAGATCCCTATGATTCTACGATCGATGGTGAAAAGCGTACTCACGTTGCAACCCGGCTTCTCGTTGCGGGCGCTGAACAACAAGGCCAGGCTGACGCGGCAGATCGTCGGGGAATGGCCAGACCTCAAGGCGTTCATGCAGCGGATGTCGGCGGCATTGGGTAATGACCGCTTCGAGAAACTGGGTGTCGATTGCATCGGCGTCGTGCACTGGCCCTACATCAGCAAGTGCTGGAGCGCCCGTGAGCGGTTGGCCGTGGTGGCTTCGCACTACGAAGAGGTGGCAAGGCGCCTGCCGACCCTGTTGTTGCTGGGGCGTGATGAGCGTCTGACCCTGTGCGATCTCTCCACCTATTCCCAGGGCTGCAGCCTGGTGCTGGATCGGCCGATCTGGTTCAAGCGCGAAGGGGAACTGGTGCTCAACCTGTTCCAGGCAGACCTGCGCGTCGCCTCGCTGGCGTTCACCTTGTGCCGCAGGCAGGGCGAACTGTGTGTGTTCATCGGCGCTGTGCAGGGGATTCACAAAGGCGTCGACAGCGAAACGTCGTTGAACATCTACCGCGACCTGACCAAGGACTTCGAAGGCCTGCGCCCCCGCAGTTTTCTGCTCGAAGTATTCAAGTGCATGGCCAGGGTCGTAGGGGCGACGCGGATCTACGCCGTCAGCGATGCCTGCCGGCACCATCGGCATCCGTATTTCGGCACTGACAAGGGCCAGGATCTGGCCGCCAACTACGACGTGATCTGGCTGGAAAACAGCGCGACGTCTTCGGACCGTGAGGACTTTTTCGCCGTCCCGCTGACGGCGGCGAAGCGTTCGGCAGAAGACATCGCACCCAAGAAACGCGCGATGTACCGCCGACGCCATGCCTTGCTGGACGACGTCTGTGCCCGCGTGGAACGGGCGCTGCCTGACAGTGATCAACCCCCGTTGGCGCAAGGGGTGTATGACAACGCACTCAACCCTGACTATTCATTTCGCGGGCATTGATCTGGATTCCTATGCGCATTGCTTACTTCATCAATCAGTATCCGAAGGTCAGTCACAGCTTCATTCGCCGTGAAATTCTCGCGTTGGAGCGCCAGGGCGTTGAGGTGCAGCGCATTGCCTTGCGAGGTTGGGACGCCGAGTTGCAGGACGACGAAGACCTTGCCGAGCGGGACAAGACCCGCTACGTGCTGCAGCACGGCGTCAGGGGGCTGATGACGCCGCTGGTCCAGGTGCTGCGTGCGCAACCCCGGCGCTTCCTGTCGACCTTGTGCCTGGCGCTGCGCATGGGCCTGCGTGCCGATCGGCCGTGGCCCTACCATCTGGTCTACCTGGCCGAGGCCTGCCAGGTGGTGCAGTGGCTGCAGGCGTTCGATGCCCAGCATGTGCACGCGCATTTCGGCACCAATTCGACCGAGGTGGTGATGCTGGCCAACGCGCTCGGCGGGCCGGCGTACAGCTTTACCGTGCATGGGCCGGAAGAGTTCGACAAACCGCAGTTCCTGCATGTGGGGGAAAAGGTCCGTCGGGCGGCATTTGTCGCCTCGGTCAGTTCCTACGGACGCAGTCAGCTGTTTCGCTGGGTGGCGCATGAGCACTGGCCGAAGGTCAAGGTAGTGCACTGTGGGCTGGAGCGCAGCTTCCACGAGGTTGCCGCCGTGGCCGCGCCCTCGGCGCCGCGGCTGGTGTGCGTAGGTCGCCTGTGTGAGCAGAAGGGCCAACTGCTGTTGCTCGAGGCCGCGCGGCTACTGGCGGCCCAGTCGATCGCGTGCGAGCTGGTGCTGGCCGGCGATGGCGAAATGCGTCAGCAGATCGAAGACCTGGTCGCTCGCCATGGTTTGCAGGCGCAGGTCCGTATCACTGGCTGGATCAGCAGCGCACAGGTACGCGAGGAGATCCTCGCCGCCCGCGCACTGGTGTTGCCGAGCTTCGCCGAAGGGCTGCCGGTGGTGATCATGGAAGCCATGGCCTTGCGCCGCCCGGTGCTGACCACCTATGTGGCAGGCATCCCCGAGCTGGTGCGCGAAGGCGAGAACGGCTGGCTGTTCCCCGCAGGCGCAGTGGAGGAGCTGGCAGCCGCCATGGCGGACTGCCTGGCGCAACCGGCCGAGGTGCTCCAGCGCATGGGCGAGGCGGCCTATCAGCGCGTGCTGGAGCGGCACGACATCGACACCGAAGCGGCCAAACTGGCCAGCTATTTCAAGGCATCGGCATGATGACTTTATTGGCCTGGCTGCTGGGCGTAGCCGCAGCGATCCTCTGTTTACCGGTGCTGGTGCTGTTCACCCAGGTGCTGATGGCCTGCCTGCCCGGGCGGGCGCTGCCCTCGACCCGTGGCGTGCGGCCGCGTGTGGCGGTGTTGGTGCCGGCCCACGACGAGGCGTCGATCATTCGCTCGACGCTCGACAGCATCCGCCCGCAGTTGCTGGACGGTGACAGGTTGCTGGTGGTGGCCGACAACTGTGGCGATGACACCGCGACACGGGCACACGCGGCCGGCGCCGAGGTGATCGAGCGCCAGCACGCGCACTGGCGTGGCAAGGGCTATGCCTTGGACTTCGGGGTTCGGCATCTGGCTGGGGATCCGCCGGATGTGGTGGTCATCATCGACGCCGACTGCCAGGTGGGCGCGGCTGCGATCGACCTGCTGGCCCGGCGCTGCCTTCAGGTGGCGCGACCGGTCCAGGCCCTTTACCTGATGCGAGCACCTGCAGGTGCCGGGCTGAAAGTGCAGATCGCTGAGTTTGCCTGGCGGGTCAAGAATTTGGTGCGCCCACGAGGCTGGGCTCGGCTGGGCTTGCCCTGTCAGCTGATGGGGTCGGGCATGGCGTTCGACTGGCGCGACCTGGCCTTGATCGACCTGGCCAGTGGGCACCTGGTCGAGGACCTGAAGATGGGCCTGGATTTCTGCCGCAACGGCAAGGCGCCCGCGTTCTGCCCTGAGGCCGTGGTGACCAGTGAGTTTCCGAGCAGCCAGGAAGGCCTGAGCAGCCAGCGCAAACGCTGGGAGCATGGCCATCTGGGGGTGCTGCTGACGGATGCGCCGAAGTTGATCGTCGAGTCGCTCGCCCGGCGCAATGGGCAACTGCTGGCCATGACTGCCGATCTGCTGGTTCCGCCGTTGGCCCTGTTGGTCCTGGCCTTGATGGTGATGTTCGGCGTTTGCTGGCTGGCCTTCATGCTGTTCGACGTGCTGGCCCCTGCGTTGATTGCCACGCTTGGCCTGGCGTTGCTGGGGGCTGCGGTGTTGCTGGCGTGGGCACGGTTTTCCCGTGAACTCATCAGCTTTTCGGTGTTGCTCTACGCACCGTTTTACGCGGTGAAGAAGATTCCCTTGTACCTGGGGTTCTTGATCAAGCGCCAAGTCGAATGGGTGCGCTCGAAACGGGATGACAGCTGATGGGCGAGTGGACGTGGCAGAAACACTGGAAAACCATCGTCGCCAACTTGCGGGTGGTCCGCGACCCTGCCGATGAGCAACGGCTGCTCGCGGCATTGAGCGCACCTGACAAGGCGACGGTGCTCGGCTTCGTCAATGCCCACGCAATGAACCTGGTCGCCGGCAATGTGGACTACTGCAAAGCGTTGTCGGCCGCCGACGTATTGCTGCGCGACGGCGCGGGGATGACGATTCTGTGCCGCCGTCTGGGGCTCGATCCAGGACTGAACATGAATGGCACGGACTTCATACCCAAGCTGCTGGCAGCGTTCAAGGGGCGACGGGTCGCGTTCTGGGGAACCCAAGAGCCGTTTCTGGGGCAAGCCGTTGAACGCTGTAAAAACCAGTTCGGCGTGCAACCGGTATCGGTGCACGATGGTTTTGCCGACATGGACACTTACCTCGACCTCGCCCGGGAACATCAACCGGAGCTGATCGTGCTGGGCATGGGCATGCCCAAGCAGGAAGCTGTCGCGGCAAGGCTGGCTGCCTCTGCTACGCCGTGCCTGATCATCTGCGGTGGGGCGATTCTGGATTTTCTCGGCGGCAAGGTCACGCGGGCGCCGCACTGGTTGCGCAGGCTGGGGGGCGAGTGGGTTTTCCGCCTGGCGAAAGAGCCGAAACGCCTGTTCATGCGCTATGTGGTGGGTAATCCGCTGTTCCTGCTGCGAACCCTGTTGTACAAGCCGGATCTGAGGGCGTCCGCTGATCCTGCCAGGCGATCCCGATGAATCGGCCAAAATCAGCAGAGAGGGGCAATCCGACCGCAGTGGACGCACGCTGCTGCTACAGTGATATCAGACAGCGTGGGGGCTGGCGCAAAGTATTCAGGGGACTTTTATAAGTTTATAAGGTCGATTTCAGTGTTCCAGTGTGATTGAAAGGCGTTCGCTACGCTGATAAATGAGGTTTGATAATGGTTCTTGAACCCAGAAGCAGTCGATCCTTACTCCAAAGAAGAAGTAGCGTGAGCAACGCCATACAAGCAGGCCTTGATGGTGTCGCGGTCACCGGTGTGGCCTGGTACTTGATCTATGATCAGTTCGGTTATATTACCTCCGATTATGTGATCATGCTGCTGTTGCTGATTGGTGCATTGGCGGTTATTTATGATCATTACGCTATTTATCGAACCAACGTCGGGCTGTCCATCAAGGCCTTCCGGCTGTTCAAGGCGTGGTCGGCAACCTTTTGTTTCCTGGTGGTGATGGCGTTTTTGACCAAGCAGAGCGAGACGTACTCGCGGCTGTTGGTCGTGCAGTTGTTCGTCATCGGCTATTTCGTTCAGTTGTTTTTGCACTTTGCCGTGCGTGAATTGCAGAAACGCTTTACGGCACACGCACGACTGGACAATGCCCTGATTATCGGTGGTGGTGACCTTGCCAACTTCCTGCATCAGAAAATAAGTAATAACCCGTGGTTCGGTGAGCGGGTGCTGGGTTGCGTGTTGATTGATGAAGTGGAGGAACAAGGACGTGATGGTGTAGAAGCGAAACAGCGTTTACCGGTATTAGGACATATTGACGATCTGGATGGGATCGTAGCCCGGCACGGGATCCGCACGGTGTACCTGGTAACCCCACTTGGCGGGTCTGCGGTAATCAATGACGTGTACTTGAAGTTGCTCGACAAGTGCATTGCGGTGAACTGGGTGCCGGATATTTTCTCGCTGCGCCTGATCAACCACAGTGTCCGTGAGATCGCCGGCATTCCCGTACTGACATTGTCTGAAACCCCGTTGACGGGCATGAGCCTGTTCCTCAAGAACCTCGAAGACCGGGTACTGGCAGCCATGATTCTGCTCTGCGCATCGCCGGTATTGCTGGCGGTGGCCCTGGCCATCAAGGTCGACAGTCGCGGCCCGGTGTTCTTCCGGCAAGAGCGCATGGGCTGGACCGGCGAATCCTTTCGCATCTGGAAGTTCCGCAGCATGCATGTGCATCAGCCGGAAAATGGCGTGGTCAAACAGGCGCAGAAGAATGACCCGCGGCTGACCCGAATAGGCGCTTTCATTCGCCGAACCAGCCTGGACGAACTGCCGCAGCTGTTCAATGTGCTGACGGGCGAGATGTCGTTGGTGGGGCCACGGCCACACGCGCTGCAACACGATACGTTGTACTCGCAGGACATCGTCGATTACTTCGCCCGGCATAACATCAAGCCCGGTATGACCGGCCTGGCGCAGGTGCGTGGTTTCCGGGGAGAGACCAAGGATATCGAGCAGATGATCCAGCGGGTCGACTCCGATATCGAGTACATCAACAACTGGTCGCTGTGGCTTGATTTCGTGATTCTGGTGAGGACACTCAATGCCTTCACTGGCAAGCAGGCGTATTGAGGCAATGCCGATTGGACAGGGGCTGCGTAGCAGCCCCTGGTCTTTCAAGGCGTGAACGGATGCAACGCCCGGAACCCCTGCGCTTCCTCGACCAACCAATCATGCACCGCCCGTGCCCCCGGCTGCATCAGCCCGCCTGGCGGATAATGCAGCACATAGCGCTTGTGATTGGCGATGGCCACGCCAAAAGGGACGATCAGCGTGCCGCGTTCCAGCTCGTCATTGAGCAGCGTCCGCCGGGCGATTGCCACGCCGACCCCGGCAATTGCCGCCTCGATGGTCAAATGGTTACGGTTGAAGGTATGACCCCGGCGTACATCCAGCCCACCTGCACCAATCCCCTCCAGGTAGAACTCCCATTCGGCGTATTCGGAACTGCCCCGCCAGGCCGTGATGTCATGCAGCAGGGGGTAGTGCGCCAGATCCGCGGGGCCATGGAGAGGCGGGCGGCCGCGTAACAGGGCGGGTGAGCACACGGGAAAGATCTGCTCATCGAGCAACGGCGTCGAGAGCATCCCCGGGTAACTGCCATCGTTGAGGTCGATGGCCAGGTCGAAGTCGCCCGGATGCAGGGCCTGCGCGCTGTCCTCGGCCACCAGGCGCAACTCGATGTCCGGATAGCGCTGCTGGAAACGCGGCAGTCGTGGCGTCAGCCACTTGGCGAGAAACGACGGAATCGAACGCAAGCGCAGGGTGCCGCGGATTTCCCCGGCATCCAGGCGCAGCAACTCGGCCTCGATGCTGCCGTAGGCTTCGGCCACCGTTTGCGCCAGGCGCTGGCCCTCGGCGCTCAACTCCACGCCGCGCGCTCGGCGCAGGAACACCTTATAGCCCAGCCGCTCCTCCAGCTGGCGCATCTGTTGGCTGACCGCGCCGGGCGTGATGTGCAGTTCTTCAGCGCAGCGGGTAAACGAAAGGTGTCGCGCCGCACAGGAGAACACGTGCAACCAGACGAACAGCTGGCCATTGAGTTGTCGTCGCATTGTTTAGCACCGCTAAAGACTGGCTTAGAAAGTTTCGTTGGTCATCTTCCGATGAGCACGGCAGTATCGCTCAATACCGCGTCAGCGTTCAATTTCCCCAGACAGTCGTGCAGTGGCTCTTCGGCCCGGCACGATCAGGCATTAGCATGGCTATCAGTGTTTTCGACCTCTTCAAAATCGGCATCGGCCCGTCCAGTTCCCACACCGTAGGCCCTATGCGGGCAGCGGCAACCTTCGCCAAGGCCCTGCGTGAGCGCGGCGTGTTGGCCCAGGTGAGCCGAGTGGAAGTGCGCCTGTACGGCTCGCTGTCGGCCACCGGCGTGGGTCATGCCACCGACCGCGCCTGCCTGTTGGGCCTGATGGGTCAATGGCCGGACCGTATCGACCCGGCCACCATCGAGTCACGCATCGGCCAGGTGATGCAGGAAAATTGCCTGATGCTCGATGGCAGCCATCCGCTGGCCTTTCACTACACCCGCGACATGCGCCTGCTCGACGAGAACCTGCCGTATCACCCCAACGCCATGAGCCTGGAGGCGCTGGACGGGCAGGGCAGCCTGTTCAGCCAGACCTACTACTCGGTCGGCGGCGGCTTCATCGTCGAGCAAGCCGAAATCGACGCGCCCCAGGATGCGGCGAATGCCGTCGAGTTGCCCTTCGAGTTTTCCAGTGGTGCCGAGCTGTTGGCCCTGTGCAAGGCCAATGGCTTGAGCGTGGCGCAGTTGATGATGGCCAACGAATGCGCCTGGCGCCCGCAAGCCGAAACCCGCGAAGGCCTGCTGCGTATCTGGGCAGCGATGCGTGAGTGCGTCGACAATGGCCTGCGCAACGAAGGCATTCTGCCTGGCGGCCTGAAGGTCAAGCGCCGCGCTGCACGCTTGCACCGTAGCCTGCAAGAGGTGGGCAAGCCCAACGTGATCGGCTCGACCTTGAGCGCCATGGAGTGGGTCAACCTGTTCGCCCTGGCGGTCAATGAAGAAAACGCCGCTGGCGGGCGCATGGTCACCGCGCCCACCAATGGCGCGGCAGGCATCATTCCGGCTGTGCTGCATTACTACATGAAGTTCAACCCCGGTGCCTGTGACGACGATGTCGTGGCCTTCCTGCTCGCTGCGGCCGCTGTAGGCATCCTGTGCAAGAAGAACGCCTCGATCTCGGGCGCCGAGGTGGGTTGCCAGGGGGAGGTGGGCTCCGCCTGCTCCATGGCCGCCGCCGGCCTTGCCGAACTGTTGGGGGCCACGCCCGCGCAACTGGAAAACGCTGCCGAGATCGCCCTGGAGCATAACCTGGGGCTGACCTGCGACCCGGTGGGTGGGCTGGTTCAGGTGCCCTGCATCGAGCGCAATGCAATCGCTGCGGTCAAGGCGATCAACGCCGTGCAGATGGCCCTGCGTGGCGATGGCGAGCACTTCATTTCCCTGGACCGGGTGATTCGCACCATGCGCGATACCGGCGCGGACATGCACGCCAACTACAAAGAGACGTCGCGTGGTGGATTGGCGGTGGCGTTTGTCGAGTGCTGATGCCTGAGCGCGACTAGGTGATGGGGCTGCAGCGCAGCCCCGATGCCGTTACAAGAAGCCCACAGAGGGAATCAGTGGTTCTTCTGCTTGAAGGCCACGAAACTCTTGCGCATGTCGCTGGCCCAGCCATCGAGCACCGGCTTGACGTCGTTCAGCGTCAGCTGCGTGGTCTTGTTTTCCAGATCCTTGCCGGTGCCCTTGCGCACGACCTGCGCCAGGACCTTCTGGTTGCCGCCGTCGAGGAAGGCGGCTTCTACACCGATGTCCACCTCTTGGTCACGGCCACCCATGGCGGTGTTGACCCCAGCCGAGATCAGCGCGATCGGGATCACCTCATAAGGCTTGAGACCTTCGTTGCTGGTGGATACGGCGGTGATCGCCGGGCGGACCACGATGGTCCCTGGGCCTGGCCCCTTGGCCAGGGTCAGCACGCTGCCCAGTTCACGGCGCATGGCTTCGTTGAAATAGCGGGAAATGTCCTGCAGGGTCTTCTGCGAGATGACCGCAGTCGCCTGCGGCTTGGGGTAGAACTGGCTCGGCTCGATGAACACCTGGGTGTACTGGTTCAACTTCAGGTTCGGATCGACCCAGCGCATCACGGGTGCACCGGAGACACTTTCAGCGGGCTGCAAGCGGCTGTAGTCCTTTAGAAAACCGGAATAATCACTGGGGTCGACGCGGTTGCTGGAGCAGGCGGCCAAGGCCAGTACGGCAGCGCACAAAAGGGTAATTCGAGGTAATGATTTCATGATGTTCAAAACGTCCATGAAGGGTCGGCCAGAACAACGCTAGCAGGTGCTTGGCACTTGGCCAGTGGGTTGGATCAAAGTCGATGATGCTTTTTCGATTGACGTGCTTTGCGTGGATACTTCCTAGATTCGCAAATGGGAGCAAGGGCAGACCCGTCCGGCCGGGCCTGCTTTGAAGTTGCTTAATGTTATAGCAAACAAAGGATTGCAATCGATTCTTTAAGCCGATACTGAGCTATCAAGCACCTAACGCCTCGCGTAACCGATACCACAACATCCCCAACGCCAGCAGTGGCGAGCGCAGCGCCTTGCCACCGGGGAAGGTCAGGTGCGGCACCGCGCTGAATACGTCCAGCCCCTGACTGTGGCCAACCGCGATGCCTTCGGCCAACAACTTCGCCGTCCAGTGCGTCACGTTCAAGCCATGCCCTGAATAGCCCTGGGCGTAATACACGTTAGGGTACTGACGCAAGCGCCCGACCTGCGGGAAGCGGTTGGCGGTAATGCCGATCGTCCCGCCCCATTGATAGTCGATGCGCACATCGGCCAGTTGCGGGAACACCTTCAGCACCTTGGGCTTCATGTACTGGCCGATGTCCTTCGGATCACGCCCTGAATAATGGCAGGCGCCCCCGAACAGCAGGCGCCGGTCGGCGGTCAGGCGGTAGTAATCGAGCCCGACTTTCTGGTCGCACAACGCCATGTTCTGCGGAATCAGCTGACGCGCGACGGCTTCAGGCAATGGCTCGGTGGCCACCACATAGCTGCCGGCCGGCAGCACCTTGCCGCTCAGGCGCGGCTCCAGTTCGTCGAGATGCGCGTTGCAACCGAGCACCAGGCTTTGCGCGCGCACTTTGCCCCGTGCGGTGTGCACGGTCACCGTGGCGCCATGCTCGATGCGCAGCACCGGGCTCTGCTCGCAGATGCGCACGCCCAGGCCATGGGCCGCGCGGGCTTCGCCCTGGACCAGGTCGAGCGGGTGCAGATGGCCCGAGCCCATGTCGACCAGACCGCCCGCATACTGGTCGCTGGCGACGATTTCATGCAGCTGCTCGGGGCCTACCCGGCGTATCGCGTGGCGATAACCGAGCGCTGCCAGGTCGTCCTGTTCGTCCTGGAACGCGGCGAACTGCGCCGGGGTATTGGCCAGCTCACAGAAGCCCCAGCGTAGATCGCAGTCGATGGCGTATTGCTCGATGCGACTGGCGACCAACGCCACCGAATCGATACCGGCCTGTTTCAGGTAGCGCACGCCATCCTGGCCAACATGCCGGGCGAAGCCACTGACGTCGTGGCCGATGCCGCGGATCAGCTGGCCGCCGTTACGCCCGCTGGCCCCCCAGCCGATGCGCCGGCCTTCGAGCAGGATCACCGAGAGGCCTCGCTCGGCCAGTTCCAGGGCGGTGTTCACCCCGGTCAGGCCACCGCCGACCACGCACACATCGGCCTGCAAATCGCCTTCGAGAGTGGGGTAGCGGACCGCGTTGCGCGCGCTGGCGGCGTAGTACGACGCCGTGTGTTGGGAGTCTTTGGACATGGCTTGGGCTCGGCTCAGCGGTTGGACTTGATCTTGCTCCAGGAGCGGGTCATGGCGCGCATGATCTTCGGGCTCTGGATGCTGGAGATGTACAGCTTGTCCAGCACCTGCTGGGGCGGATAGACCTCGGGGTTGTGCACCAGCGATGCATCCATGTAGGCGTTGGCGTCGGGGTTGGCGTTGGCATAGCCGACCGTGGTACTGACCTTGGCGATCACCTTGGGATCGAGCAGGTAGTTGATGAACGCCAGGGCCTGGTCCGGGTTGCTGGCGTCCTTGGGGATGGCCAGCAGGTCGAACCACAGGTTGCTGCCTTCCTTGGG
>RCUS01000534.1_pt1 | contig 24489 bp, 16 predicted proteins | sample 2166221 | NCBI WGS metagenome assembly RCUS01 (sample SAMN09932758, study PRJNA488358) | compost metagenome | isolation source: compost soil in cyclohexanecarboxylic | place: Germany: Experimental Botanical Garden | reverse complement strand
GTGGCCTGGTTGATTTCCGTCACGCCGATGCCGCCGAAAAACGAGCCATACGACACCCAAGAGTGAAGCACGATATCGAGTGGCTGTACAGTTCTGTACACCCGTCAGTGAGGCGAAGGCGTGCGCTCGTAGTTGCGGGTTAGGCGTAACCTTGTATTACGCCGGTATTCCCTGGCGACGGAGGTTATGATGACTAAGAGCGGTGGTAGCGGTAACGGTGGCACTGGAAAGAGCGGTGCCGGTAGCGGCAAGGGGGCCGGCAGCACTGGCAGAGGCGCAGGCCAAGGTAATGCAGGTGGCTGGCCAAGTACCCATACCGGCCGAGTATCCGGCGGCAATAGGTCTAATGCGTCGCCAGCAAAGGGGAAATAACGTATCCGGTAGCAGCAGGATAGGGCATATGAAGTGTAGCCATTTACTAAGCATGCCCCAGGTGCTTTTTAAATCGCATCCCCGAAAGCGGCTTGTCCCAGCACTGCATGGCGCGCCTGCCAATCTGGCATGTGCTGGGCTACCAGATTCCAGAATGCCTTGGTGTGGCTTTTCTCTACGGTATGGCACAGCTCATGCACGATGACGTAGTCCTGCACGCTGGCAGCTAGCTCCATCACCCGAGGATGAAACTCCAGCACGTTATTTGCATCGCAACTGGCCCATCGGCTCTGGAAGAGGCGGATGCGCGCACCAGTGGCTTTTAGTCCGGTCTGGCGTTCCCAATGGCGTACCCGGCTCAGCAGCTTGTCGTTGGCACGTTCGCGGTAGAAGCGCTCCAGCAGCGGCATCAGCGTATCGGGCTGCATGCTGGTGCCGCCAGGGTGGTCGATGATGAAGCGGGACGCCGTGAATCTCAAGCTGGGCTTGCTGGCAGCGGGGGTGTGCCGCACCTCGGTAAAGTAGCTACGCCCGGCGTAGCGCAGGCGGCTGCCGGTGACGATGGCGTCACTGCTCAAAGGCATGTCCACCTGCGCCAGCTTGTCGCGTATCCATCTTGCCCGGCGCCGTATCAGCGCTTCTTGCTCGTTGGCATCGATGAGCGGCCCACGCAGGAGCACCGGGCGCCCGCGCTCCACCGTCACATAGTGGCGTTTGAGCCGGCCATCGACCTGGAATTGCCACTCGAATGTGGTCTGGCCATAATGAAATTGTGGCATGATATGTATGCCCTAGTTTTTCAACAGGATATCCAGAATCCGCGTCGCGTGGTCGCGTGCCACCGAGCGCTCCCAACCGGCCAAAGGCATCAGCAACTTACGCAGCAGGTCTTTCAGGTCGGGATGCAGGTCAAGCATACGCTTCCAGTTATCGGCCGCCATGGTCTTGCTGAGGGCGTCGTCCTCGAACAGTTTGGTGGTGGCGACCCTAGCGGTCTCCTCGGCCAGCAATGCAGTCAGATAGTGATACACCGCTGAATGAGCCGGATGGGCAAAGCCTGTTTTGTCCTTGTCCCGGATTTTTTGGCCGAACAATTCCAACTGTTCAAGGAACTGGGCCTGGCTAATGCGGCCGGCTTTTTCTTCTGCCAGCAGCTTATCCAGTTCCTCTGCCAGTTTGTCGAAGAAGGCCGGGTCTTTATCTCGGCCGGTAACGATGGTGTGCTTGAGTTGGTTCTTCATTACCAGGGCCTGGCTGCTGCCGCTGGCCAGCTTTTTCAACCGGGCCATGTCGCTGGCATCCAGAATCGACACTTCGCGCCCCAGCAGGCTCCTGGCCGGGCTGGCAGCGATATGCTCGTCCAGCAGTTGCTGCAACAGCGCCGATTCCAGCTTGGTGATGCGTTCGCGGTAGGTCGCGCCGGGTAGCTTGTCGCGCAGCATCAGGCGGATTTCGGCCAGCAGCGTGAAGTACGGTTTAAATGGCACGCCGCGCACATCGGGCAGGATGATGTCGATGGAGCGGTTGAATTGCTTCACCAGTTCCAGGAAATCCTCCACTGCATCGAGCCGGCTGGCCGGGTCGAGGAAGCGCTCTGCATCATCCTTGTAGTCCTCGCGCTGTGTAACCGGGTCGTGCTTCTTCGGTAGTAGTTTCAGGATGCGGTCAAGGTTGGCTTGCAGCTTGGGCAGTTCGGTTTCGACGCCTTCCCACACGTGCGAGGGCTGTACATCGCCGCCGTAAATTTTCAGGGCATGGTCGAGATGTTCCACCACGCCGTGATAATCGACGATGTAGCCGGCATTCTTGCCCGGCAAAGTACGGTTCACCCGCGCAATTGCTTGCAACAGCGTGTGTTCTTTCAACGGCTTGTCCAGATACATGGTGCCTACTATCGGTGCATCCCAGCCCGTCAGCAGCATGTCCGAGACGATAATCAGGCCGACGTTGTTGGCATGCGGCTGCCCATCCCGGCCCCTGGTTTCATCGCCATACGGCAGCGGGAACAGCTTGCCGACAAAATTACCGATTTGCTCGGACGGCAGCGCCACCGGCTGCTTGCCGGCCTTGATTTCATCCCTTACTCGTTCCTCGATGGTTTCCAGCTTGTCGATGTCCATACCGTACTCGGCTGCCTCTTGTTGCACCGAGAGGCCCGTGCGTGCAGCTGTTATGCCATTCAAGGACACAACGACCCGGCTCTCGAAGGTCGGCAATCCTATCTTAGCCCGGTCGGCCATGCTGGCGTCAAGCAAGTCCTTGTAGCGCACGGCCATGTCGCGCCCGTTACAGACCAACATGGCCTTCAAACCCTTGGCCTGCACGCTGCTGATGAAATGCTCGACCAGATGCGCGGCTACCTTTTCCATGCGGTCGCCGGCTTGGCGCCACATCGATAGAAGTTCGCGCTTCAGTGCAAGCTGACGCACTTCTGATTCCTGCCCGAACTGGTCTTTGAATGCGTCATCCAGTGTTGTGGAAGTCGCCAGTGCCACCCAGGCATCCTGGTATTTGATGGGCAGGGTTGCTCCATCGGCCACCGCTTCGTGCAAGCGATATTCGTCGATGTATTCGCCACCGCCAAACTCGCCCAGCGTGTGCTTGTCGTCTTGCAGTAGCGGCGTGCCAGTGAAAGCGATGAACTTGGCATTGGGCAGGCTGGCGCGCATGAAGGCCGCCAGAAAATCGTACTGGCTGCGGTGCGCTTCGTCGACTAGCACGTAAAAATTGGGCTTGCTGCTCAGTACACGGAAGTTGATCTTTTCGCGGCGGGTCTCTTCCCACTTGGCTGCCAGCGGCAGTCCGTCGTCGCCATGCTGGCCGAGGTGCGGATTGCGCTCCTCGATCATGTAAAAATCCTTGCCATCGCGCACCCGTTTGTAGCGGCTGTGGCCGGACTCCTCAATTTCAGCATCCGGTGCAATATCAGCTAGGTCAAGCGCCTCATCGTTTTCCTGGAACTTTTGCACGGTACTGGTGAAAACGCTGCCGTAGTCATTGGACAGCATCTTGACCAGGCCATCGACCGACACCGCCTGTATCGCCTTGATGCCGACGGCATGGAAGGTGTCGAATATTTGCTTGTCCAGGTCCTTGCGGTCGGTCAGCACCAGCACCGTCGGGTTGTTCAGGCCAGTGCTGTCGGCACGCAACATACGCGCCAGCAGTGCCATCGTCAGCGACTTTCCACTGCCCTGGGTATGCCAGACCACGCCGCCAATCGGCTTTGGGCCGGACAGCTTGGCGACCGCTTTGCGCACGGCGCGCCACTGCTGGTAACGCGGCAGCTTTTTCACCGTCTTGCCGTCGCGGGTCTCGAACAGGACGAAATGGGTAATCAGTTGCAGGAAGCGGCTGGGTTCAAACAGCGCCCATAGCAGTTGGTCTTGCTCGGACGGCTCTGCGCCGCGCAGGGCGGCCACTGCCGTGCATTCCGCCGCTTGCAGGCGGTAGCGGGTATATGCCGCAGGCTTGGTGCATATCGCGCCGTACAAACCTTCGCGCCGGTTCAATCCGACACAGACCTGGTTGAATACAAACTGTAGTGCAAAGCGGCGCTGATAGCCATCAAGTTGCGCTAGCGCTTCGTCCAGCCGGTGGTGGCTGGCCTTGCATTCGATGATGCCTAGCGGCAGTCCGTTGACGAACAGCAGCAGGTCTGGTCGGAATACCTCGCCGTCGGCGTTCGCGCCGGCAAACTGGTCCACCACATGGAAATCGTTGTTGGCGTGATTGCCGGCATCGAAGAAGCGCACGCTGCGCAAGCGGCCCTCGATATCCTTGACCTGAATTTCCGAGCGGTGCACAACCTGTTCCCAGAAGGCCTTGTTGGCCGGCATCAGTTCGTCATTTACCCGCTTGCGCAGCTCCAACAGCGGCGACTCCGTGCCGCCAGGCGCTGTTGTTAGCCAGGGGTTTAGGGCCTGCAAGCGGGCTTGCAGCACGTCTTCCAGCACCGGCGCGCGGTGCCGCAGTTCTACCTTGACGCTGCTGCCGGGTAAATGGGTATAGCCCAGCTTGACCAGCCAGGCAATGGCGGGGAGTTCGACGCCGGTCTTTTCGGATGACTGGCTCATGCTGTTCGTTTTGGAGTCATTGCGGTTTCCTTTTGGCTTCGATACCACGTCTGGCCCTTGCCATTTAACGGGTTGGTGTCTGTGCGGACGTCAAATTGATTCGACTTCTTTAAAATCTGTCGCCAGTTTTTGCATCCATATTTGCTTGGCGTTTGGCCTGTGTGACAGAGGCGAACAAAGGTAATAGCGCTATCGAGCAGCGTCCAGCCATCAACGGCACAAACCTGTTCAGCACTACGCAGGCATTCGACAATTGTGCTGATGGGCCAATGTACCGCCCCGTCTGGGCCGATGCCGTGCACAAAAGCATCTTCAAACTGATGTGACTGCATGGATGACACCATCATGGTTCGGGCCTGCTCATGACCGGCGACCCAGGTCGTAATGTCTTGAAGGTGGCATTCAATCCGCTCAAAGCAGGCATCCAGGTGGGCATCGGCGGCACGACAGCCAGATTCCTGCCCAAGGTCGAAACGGTCTAGGAAATGGTGCACCAGGTCATTGCGCATGTCTACCAACTCCGCCAGTGCCAGCTTGGTTTGTGCGTGGCGCTCGGGCGGCATTGTCATGCCAAAATTCACGCGAAACCATGCCTGATTGGGCGCCTTGGCGTTTGCCTGGGCATCCTCTGGAGACGGTTGCTCAGGCAATGCGGCCACGCTCAGGTAACTGTCGCAGAACATGCCTACCAAGGAGCCGAGGGTTTTGGTGCTGGCGCAGGCCACTTGCTGCTTATAAATAACTCGTAGATGCTCGGGCGGACCTTCCACTGCCATATTTGCGACCACGGCCTTCATCGACCGTTCATATTGCTGTAAGCAAATCATGCAGCGGCCCAGCTTGCGCTGCACTTCGTGCAGCACGCTGGGTAATGTGTCGGGCATGGTTGGGGTTAGGCCTGGCATCGTGCAGGTTTAGTCATTAAGCGCAACGTCATCAAGCTAGACCCGCCATTCGCCGGTCAGCAGCTTTTGCATCAGGCCACGTTTAAGGGATTGGTAGTGGGTTTGCTTAGATATAAGCATACAGAGCTTGGCGTCAACTCCATCCAAAATCTCAGTAATTTTATTCTGTTCATTAAGAGGGGGGAGAGGGATGCTAATTGCTGCAAGTGCAGACAAACCAAGTGTCCTATTTCTGCCCGCTCCACCAGGAGAAGCTAATCTTAACAGTTCAATTCCATCTGGTGTCGTTATATACCTAAAAATGAACGATGTATTGGCAAGGCGATTGTCTACTTTGCAGGTGATATAGCGGTGAGAGCCGAAGCGACCTTCATCTTCCGTCCTCGCTACGGCGACTGAGCCTTCCCATGCAAATACATTTGAAAACAATAAGTCTCCCGGCTGGATTTTAAACAAACGCTTTTTCCCGACTTCCGCGCCAGACAATGCAGGTTTATGAAAAGTTCCTTTGCCGAATGATCGTAATCCAAGCTCAGGATAAAACGCGTCGGCCTTAATTTCAACTGGACGACGAACAATAGGCGCAACATTTCCAAGCGATACAATTTTCCACGAATCTGGATAGTTTATAGTTTTATGTTTTTTGAATATTGTATGCGGCGCCCATTGGCCGGTCGCATCCTGTTTCCCAATACCACGTTTGAATAGAGTTTGCATCAAGCCTTGCTTGAGGGTCTGAGTGGCAAAAATCAGGCGAGCAATTACGTTAAGCTTGTCATCCACTGTCCCAAGGATGGATGCGATTTTTTTTTGTTCACGGAGTGAAGGCGTTGCGATATCTAATTTTTCCAAGGAAGCTCGGCTCAAGCTAGGGACGCCAGATGCTTCATTGAGTTTTCTGAGATCAAATGTTGATATGGAATAAAACAACCAATTAATATCAAATTTTGTTTTTGGTTTTGTGTAGAATGTTGTGTCAATTGCCCAAAACGGGCCATCACTGAACTGTACTTTATTAATCGTTCCCTTGCGGCCAAGAATTATGCTTGGGCCATCATGTAAGGCAATGTCGGTATAACCCGAAATGCCACCCGTTCCGAATATGGGAAAACCGTCGTCAAATCTATTTATTTCGGCTGGGGATTTTCCATATTCAACATCTACCAAATCGACTAATTTGTTCGCCGTCCAGCACTCTGGAATCCATCCAGCTTGAGACTCAACAAAACTAGTTTTCTCAATTTTACTCATTGCCCGCCTCCAGCAGGCCCAGCTCCGTTAGATAGCCATTCAAGCGCACGTCAATCATAGCCTCTTCCTCGGTCATTTTAGCTAATTGCAATAAGGTAGCAGCCACATCTACGACGTCTTCTGTTTCGCCATTGTCTATATAGCGCGCAATATTCAGGTTGCCGTCGTTGCCACGGATTTCCTCCAGACTCACAACACGGCAGTAGTTATCTACTTGGGTTTGGCTGTTGAACGCAGCCTTGTGTGTGCTGACGATGCGCTTGATATCTTTTGGGCGAAGGCAGTTCTGCGACTTGTCATTTCCACAGTCTTCGCTGGCGTCAATGATAATGACCTTGCCCTTAAGGTTGGCAGGCTTCTGTTTGTTGAGTATCAGGATGCAGGCCGGGATAGGCGTGTTGTAGAACAGCGCAGGGGGAAGGCCTACAATCGCTTCAATAAGGTCGCCAGGCTGGTTGCCATTGGCGGCATCGGTGCCGAACAGCAGGCCCTCACGTATCTTGCCCTCTTCACCGCTGCGGAACAGCACGCCGAGCGGAAGGATGATGCCCATACGGCCATCGGCTTTTAGGCTGGTCAGCATGTGCTGCGCAAAAGCGAGGTCGGCATAGGCACGCGGTGGAATGCCATAGGTAAAGCGGCCAAACGGGTCGTTTACCTGCTTGTAATTGGGAGACTTGGTCTTCTTTGCGTCGTTCTGGTAGTCGGTTTCGTGGTCCAGCTCCAGTGGCGTCCACCATGATTTTGCTGAGAAGGGTGGATTGGCAATTACGCGGTCGAAGGCTTTTAGGTAATCGCCTTCGCGGTGCTTCGGCTCCACCAAGGTGTCGCCACGGGCAATCTCGGCGCGCATGTTGTGCAGATAGAGATTTAGTTTGGCGATGGCCCAGGTGCCGAGGTTCTTTTCTTGACCGTACAGTAGCACATTTGGTTTGCCGCCCAGTAGGGTGCCGTTGGGCATCCTGGCGATGTGGTGTGCGCTCTCGACCAGCATGCCGCCGCTGCCGCAGGTCGGGTCGTACACGCTGTGGCCAGGGTGTGGGTCTATCAGTTCAACCACCAGTTGCACCACGGCCTTGGGAGTGTAGAACTCTCCACCTTTTTTGCCAGCATCATCGGCGAATTGCTTAATTAGGTATTCGTACGCATCCCCCAGCATATCGGCCTTGTATAGGTCGGCATTGCCCAGCTTGTACTGGTTGAAGTGGCGTAGCAGGCGCTGCAATACAGAATCGCTGAGTTTTTGCTTGTCGCCATACTGTGTGGCGGTCAACACGTATTGCAGCTCGGTATTGCTCGCTTCAATGCTGGCGAAGGCCTTGTCCAGTGCTTCGCCGATGTTTTCGGTTTGACTTACCAGATGGCCCCAGCGGGCATTGGTCGAAAAGCGGCCGTACTTGTCGTCGATTTCTTCTTCGGCCTCGCGCCCGTTCAAACCTTCGGCTTCCATCAACTGGCTCACACGCTCGTCAAACACGTCGTTAAATCGCTTCAGGAACAGCAGGCCGAAGATGTAGTTCTTAAAATCGGATGAGTCGATGGAGCCGCGCAAGATGTTGGCGGACTCCCATAGCCAGGATTCAAGGGTCTCAAGGGTAAGTTTGTCGGTCATGGAGGCAGTATTTTAGTAGGGCAGTTGACAGCCCCGAACAATTGGTCGGCAGGCACTTGGCGAGGCCACGGTGTCAAGGCTGCATTATTTTATGTGCTTTGCTCAGGGTTTGGAGGAGTGATGCGGAATTATTCCCTGAATCGGCTTACAAGTAGGTTACAAGTCAAGGCGAAGTGAGTCGGAAAGAAAAAAGGGTTACAAGCCGAAGCATGTAACCCTTTGATTTTCCTACTCATTCTGTGGGGTGGCTGATGGGGCTCGAACCCACGACAACAGGAATCACAATCCTGGACTCTACCAACTGAGCTACAGCCACCACTGTCTTACTTACCTGTTTAGCTGTTTTGCTGAACAGGTGCCGAATTATACAAAGAACTCGGCAAAGTGGCAAATCTAAATGCAGTCTTTTTTAAAGAATCGAAAGATTGCATGAAAACGGTCGCTTTGGCTTGCACCGCTCACACGGAGACGTGGGCGACGGGGGGCTGCAAGTCCAGCAAACCGGCGAAAGCTGTCGCCAGCGATTCGACGCTTGCCGTCGTGTAGCCCTGCAGCCGGGGCGCATCGCTGCCGCTGCTACTGCTACGGCGCAAGCCGGCCGCGTCGAGCAGCCGGGCCAGCTGGCGCGCCACGGCCTCGCCCGTGTCGACCAGGGTGATGGTTTCCTGCGTGTGCGCGCGCACCGTGCGCTCGATGGCGTCCTGCACGAACGGGTAGTGAGTGCAGCCCAGCACCAGGGTATCGACGCCTTGCGCCAGCACGGGCGCGATGTAGCGTTCCAGCATGGCGCTGGTGGCGTCCAGCGGGTCGTTGCCCAGCGCGCATCGCTCGATGCGGTCGGCCAGGCCGATGCACGGCTGCAAGATGAAGGTGGCGCCCGTCGCGTTGCTCACCTGTTCGCGCAGGGCCAGCAGCTTGTCGCCGCGCAAGGTGCGCTCGGTGGCCAGCACCCCGATCTTGCCGTTGCGGCTGATGGCGGCCGCTGGTTTGAGGCCCGGCTCGACGCCGACAATGGGCAACTCCGGGTAGCGCGCGCGCAAGGCCTTGATGGCGGCGATGGTGGCCGTGTTGCAGGCCACCACCAGCGCCTTGGCGCCTTGCTCTAATAAATACGCGGCGATCGCCAGCGAGCGGTCGATCACTTGCTGTTCCGTCTTGTCGCCATACGGCGCGTAGGCCGAATCGGCAAAGTAAATCAGGTCTTCCTGCGGCAGCTGCGCGCGGATATGGCGCAGCACCGACAGGCCGCCCACGCCGGAGTCGAAGACGCCGATGGGCGCGTCAGGGTGGGCATTGCTTGCAATAGAAGTCATGGGGAACCGGAGTAGATAAAAAAACGCCGCGCTAGGTTGCCGCGCGGCGTTAATGGTAGAGCTTGTTTAAGCAACCGTCACGGGAATCTTGCTGACGCTATTGAGTTGCTCGATCTTCGCCTGCCATTCTTTCGGGCCCGTGTTGTGCACCGACGTGCCCTTCGAGTCCACGGCCACCGTCACCGGCATGTCGACCACGTCGAATTCGTAGATGGCTTCCATGCCCATGTCGGCAAAGCCCAGCACTTTCGCGCCCTTGATGGCTTTCGACACCAGGTAGGCGGAGCCGCCCACGGCCATCAGGTAGGCCGACTGGTGCTTCTGGATCGACTCGATGGCGACCGGGCCGCGCTCGGCCTTGCCGATCATGGCGATCAGGCCGGTTTTTTCCAGCATCATGTCGGTGAACTTGTCCATGCGCGTGGCCGTCGTCGGGCCGGCAGGGCCTACCACTTCGTCACGCACCGGGTCGACCGGGCCGACGTAGTAGATCACGCGGTTTTTAAAGTCCACCGGCAATTCCTCGCCCTTGGCCAGCATGTCCTGGATGCGCTTGTGTGCGGCATCGCGGCCCGTCAGCATCTTGCCGTTCAACAGCAAGGTCTGGCCCGGCGTCCACGAAGCGACTTCTTCTTTCGTCAGGGTATTCAGGTCGACGCGCTTGGACTTTTCCGTGTCCGGCGCCCAGCTTACGTTTGGCCAGGTCGACAGCGGTGGCGGCGTCATGTAGGCAGGGCCGGAGCCGTCCAGCACGAAGTGGCCGTGGCGCGTGGCGGCGCAGTTCGGGATCATGGCGACCGGCTTCGACGCGGCGTGCGTCGGGTGCATCATGATCTTGACGTCCAGCACGGTGGTCAGGCCGCCCAGGCCTTGCGCGCCGATGCCCAGCGAGTTGATCTTGTCGCACAGTTCGATGCGCAGCTCTTCCAGCTTGTTCTGCGGGCCGCGCTGTTTCAGCTCGTACATGTCGATGTCTTCCATCAACACCTCTTTTGCCATCAGCATGGCTTTTTCGGCCGTGCCGCCGATGCCGATGCCCAGCATGCCAGGCGGACACCAGCCGGCGCCCATGGTCGGCACCGTTTTCATGACCCAGTCGACCAGCGAGTCGGACGGGTTCATCATGATCATCTTTGACTTGTTTTCCGAACCGCCGCCCTTGGCAGCGACCTTTACGTCGACGGTATTGCCTTCGACCAGTTCCATGTGCACCACGGCTGGCGTGTTGTCCTTGGTGTTCTTGCGGTCGAAGTGCGGGTCGGCCACGATGGAAGCGCGCAGCTTGTTGTCGTCGAAGTTGTACGCGCGGCGCACGCCTTCGTTGACGGCGTCGGTGACGGTGCCGGAGAAGCCTTCGAAACGCACGCCCATGCCGATTTTCAGGAAGACGTTGACGATACCCGTATCCTGGCAAATCGGACGCTTGCCTTCCGCGCACATGCGCGAGTTGGTCAGGATTTGCGCGATCGCATCTTTCGCCGCCGGGCTTTGCTCCGCCTCATAGGCGCGCGCCAGGTGCTCGATGTAATCAGCAGGGTGGTAGTAGCTAATGTACTGCAACGCTGCGGCGACGGATTCGATCAGGTCTTCTTGCTTTATGACAGTCATGGTGTTCTCGCGGTAGATAAGAAGGGTAAGATTCTTTGCTGAAAGCCCATGGCCGCCGCTGGCAGTCATGGGCTTCTTTCTTTAATGTGGTGCTCTGGCTTGGTTCTGGGTCACCGTCATGATGCGGTCCGTGTAGGCAATCGCCATCGCCGACAGGATGAAGACCATGTGGATCACCGTTTGCGCGATGATCACTTCGATCTTGTACGAGTTGGCGTTGATGAAGGTCTTAAGCAAATGGATGGACGAGATACCGATGATGGCCATCGCCAATTTCGTCTTCAGCACGGAAGCATTGACATGCGACAGCCATTCCGGCTGGTCTGGGTGGTCATCGAGGTGCATGCGCGAAACGAAGGTTTCGTAGCCGCCAATAATGACCATGATCAGCAGGTTCGAAATCATCACCACGTCGATCAGGCCTAATACCACCAGCATGATGGTCGCTTCGTTCAGCTTGGTCGGCAGGGCGCTGCCCGGCACGGCAACGGCCGTCAGCACGTGCTGCAGGGCCGCGTCATTGCCGAACACGGCGCCGATCAGGTCGGACAATTCCACCCAGAAATGGAAGACATACACGCATTGTGCGAGGATCAGGCCCAGGTACAGCGGCAACTGCAGCCAGCGCGACATGAAGATGAAGGCGGACAATGGGCGCAGCTTGGTATGTTTGGTGGATGGTGGTAGGTGGTCGATCATGTGGGGGTTTCCTGGGGGAGTAAATACCAATTTTTGGCATGCCCGACATTTTACACTTGCTGTTGATTACTGCGCATGGCCTTGCTCCTGATTATTAGCTTTGATGAAACACGAAGTGGTATTGAAGCTTCGGCGTAGCGTGCATTTCCCCAGCGAAAATACTGTACGGCGTCCCCTTGACTCCTATTGCAGAAGGCGCTTATGGTTAGCCTTGATAGGGGTAAAACGCGGCATAAACGCGACATGTAAGGCGTCCGTAAGACACGGAGCCTATCGTGTTAGCAAACAATTACTACACTGGAGACAAGCATGAGCGCTACAGAAAACCAAGGGCAGGGCACGCAGCAGCAAGGACCGGAAGAGTCGCGCGTGTTTGAGCCATCGGCGGCGTTTGCCGCCCAAGCCACCATTTCCGGCATGGCCGCCTACCACGCCATGGTGAAAGAGGCGGAAACCGACTACGAAGGCTTCTGGGCCCGTCTGGCGCGTGAAAACCTGAGCTGGAAAAAGCCTTTCACCCGCACCCTGAACGAAGACAATGCGCCGTTCTACAAATGGTTCGAGGACGGCCAGCTGAACGTGTCGTACAACTGCCTCGATCGCAACATCGAAAACGGCCTGGGCGACAAGACCGCCATCATCTTCGAAGCGGACGACGGTACCGTTACCAAGGCAAGCTATAAAGAACTGCACGAAAAAGTCTGCAAGTTCGCCAACGGCCTGAAAGCCAAGGGCATTGCCAAGGGCGACCGCGTGATCATCTATATGTCGATGTCCGTCGAAGGCGTTGCTGCAATGCAAGCCTGCGCACGCATCGGCGCCACCCACTCCGTGGTCTTCGGCGGCTTTTCGGCGAAATCCCTGCAGGAACGCATCATCGACGCGGGCGCCGTTGCCGTCATCACCGGCGACGAGCAATTGCGCGGCGGCAAAAAGCTGCCATTGAAAGCCATCGTCGACGAAGCGCTGGCGCTGGGCGGCTGCGACTGCGTGAAAAACGTCATCGTGTACAAGCGCACGGGCAGCGACCTGCCGATGGTGGCCGGCCGCGACACCTGGCTGCACGACCTGGTCGAAGGCCAGAGCGCGCAGTGCGAGCCGGAATGGGTCGATGCCGAGCATCCACTGTTCATTCTGTATACGTCCGGCTCGACCGGCACGCCAAAAGGCGTGCAGCATTCGAGCGGCGGCTACCTGCTGTGGGCCGCGCTGACGATGAAGTGGAGCTTTGACATCAAGCCGGACGACGTCTTCTGGTGCACGGCCGACATCGGCTGGGTGACGGGCCACAGCTACATCGCGTATGGCCCGATGGCCGTGGGCGCCACGCAAGTGGTGTTCGAAGGCATCCCGACCTACCCGAACGCGGGCCGCTTCTGGGAAACCATCAAGAAGCACAACGTCAGCATTTTCTACACGGCGCCAACGGCCATCCGTTCGCTGATCAAGGCCGCTGACGTGGACCCGAAAGTCCACCCAAGCAACTACGACCTGTCCAGCTTGCGCCTGCTGGGTTCGGTCGGCGAGCCGATCAATCCGGAAGCGTGGATGTGGTACTACAAGAACATCGGCGGCGAGAAGTGCCCGATCGTCGACACCTTCTGGCAAACGGAAACGGGCGGCCACATGATCACCCCATTGCCGGGCGCGACGCCGATGGTGCCCGGTTCCTGCACCCTGCCATTGCCGGGCATCATGGCTGCCATCGTCGATGAAGCAGGCCAGGACGTGCCGAACGGCCAGGGCGGTATCCTGGTGGTGAAGCGCCCGTGGCCATCGATGATCCGCACGATCTGGAACAACCCGGAGCGCTTCAAGTCCAGCTACTTCCCGGAAGAGCTGGGTGGCAAGATGTATCTGGCAGGCGACGGTGCCATCCGTAACAAGGACACCGGCTACTTCACCATCACGGGCCGCATCGATGACGTCCTGAACGTGTCGGGCCACCGCATGGGCACGATGGAAATCGAATCGGCGCTGGTCGCCAATCCGCTGGTGGCCGAAGCGGCCGTGGTGGGCCGTCCGGACGACACGACAGGCGAATCGATCTGCGCCTTCGTGGTGCTCAAGCAAGCGCGTCCGACGGGCGAGGAAGCCAAGAAGCTGGCCCTGGAGCTGCGCAATTGGGTCGGCAAGGAAATCGGCCCGATCGCGAAACCGAAGGAAATCCGTTTCGGCGACAACTTGCCGAAAACCCGTTCCGGCAAAATCATGCGCCGCCTGCTGCGTGTGCTGGCCAAGGGCGAGACGATCACGCAAGACGTCTCGACCCTGGAAAACCCGGCCATCCTGGAGCAACTGAAGGAAGCTTCCTGATGTTGCTTGGGTAGTCGAAACCCAAACCAACATCCGGGGTCGGACCCTGAGGGTCTGACCCCAGCCATTACCGGGTTACTGTAAAGAAGCAGGACTTTTACCCCACGGTAAATAACTTTGGCAGTCCGTAGAATCTTTGCTATAATCTGCGGCTTCGCGACAAGCGAGAAATAGTACGCAATGTAAGCAAGACACATTGCCTGCAGGAGAGGTGGATGAGTGGTTGAAGTCGCACGCCTGGAAAGCGTGTATAGGTTCATAGCCTATCGGGGGTTCGAATCCCCCTCTCTCCGCCAAAGATACAAATTGGCCAGTTCAAGGAAGTCCAAGAACGTCCACAAAAAACCGTTTTAGCCCGTGCTAAAGCGGTTTTTTTGTATTCTGGCGTCCAGTACTGTCCAGCTGCAGCCAGCAAAAATCGGAGCTAGATACAGATCAGCTTACCCCAAGTCTCGCAACCAAGCCCTCATTCGCCGGTCTAAAGTGATTTCTGACGCATATGCTGAGGAGACCAGCCATGGCCAAGATTATCCCTCCCCTGACCGAGTTCCAGGTCAAAAATGCCAAGCCCAGGCAAAAGTCATACAAGCTGTTCGATGGCGGCGGCCTGTACGTTGAAGTTATGCCCAGCGGTTCGCGGATCTGGCGAATGAAATTCCGTCAATCGAACGGCAAGGAAAATACGCTGACCTTCGGGCCTTATCCGGAAATTTCGATCATGGTGGCGCGCGAAAAGCGCACGGAAGCGCGCCGCTTGCAGCTGCAGGGAATCGACCCCGGCAAGTACCGAGACGACGCCAGGCGGCTCGCCGCCGAAAAAGCATCCAATACCTTCGAGAAAATCGCCCGCGAGTGGTACGCAAACAAGATGCCAACCTGGAGCGAGCGCACTTCCAAGAACATGCTGCAGCGCCTGGAGGCCGATATTTTTCCACGTATCGGCGACCGGCCGATCACGGAAATCAGGCACCGTGAACTGATTGCCACGCTGCGCAAGATCGAGGAGCGCGGCGCCACCGAGATCGCGCATCGCCTGAAATCCGTCTGCTCGCAGATATTCAGCTACGCCATCCAGTGCGGCCTGGCCGACCGCAACCTGGTGGTGGACATGAAGGACGTCCTGAAGACCAAGCGCGTTTCGCACTTCGCCGCCATCGATGCCGATGAATTGCCCGTTTTCCTGGACACGCTGGCGCGCAACGAGGCGCGCATGTTCGAGCCGACGCGCATCGCGCTGCGCCTGATGCTGCTGATCTTCGTACGCACCAGCGAACTGATAGAGACGCCATGGAGCGAAGTCGATCTGGAGAAGGGCGAGTGGATCATTCCCTGGCAGCGCATGAAGCGCGGCAAGCTGACCGTCAACCCCGACACGACCAATCACCACGTCTGCCTTTCGCGCCAGGCGCTGGCCTTGCTGCGCCAGCTGCACACCATCACGGGCCGCGGCACGTACCTGTTTCCGAACCAGCGCGACCACGACAAGCCGCTGAGTAACAACACGTTGCTGGTGGCGCTGGCCCGCATGGGCTACAAGGGCCGCATGACCGGCCACGGCTTCCGGGCGCTGGCCATGAGCACCATCAAGGAGCGCCTGGGCTACCGCCATGAGGTGGTGGACCGCCAGCTGGCGCACGCGCCCAAGGACAAGGTGGCCAGCGCCTACGACCGCGCCCAGTTCCTGTCGGAGCGCCGCAAGATGATGCAGGAGTGGGCCGACTACCTGGAAGCCGTGGAACGCGGTGATACGCCGCAGCCAGGCCATCATGGATCGCTGGAACTGGTGTGGCCAGCGCCGCGTCGTTAAGGAGACAACCATGCCAAGACGAATTGAACCTCTGACAGAGCAGCAGCTGTTACAGGCAGAGCCTGGGGACAAACCATTCAGGTTATTCGACGGCTACGGCCTGTATGTTGAAGTCATGCCGACTGGCTCGAAGGTCTGGCGCATGAAATTTCGCCAGAAGGACGGCAAGGAAAATGCCCTGACATTCGGCCACTACCCGGAGGTATCGCCAACGCTTGCTCGATGCCGCCGCGCAGTCGCACGCCAGATGCTGCATGATGGGCTGGACCCGCGTACAGAGTTCGACGCGGCCCACATGCGTCCACCGAAGCCCGTCAGGCGGCATTGCCTGCTTCCAGTTGCCATGGACGATAGAAAGGTGGAGCGCTGCGTAAGCCAGGTTGGAAGGCAAGCGCTGGAGCGGTTGCACGGCCTTGTATTCCCGGCGCTGAGCCGCGTCGTGGCCGACGAAGGCGTGAGAAGCGACATGCAGATCATACTGGAGAAAATCCAGAAGGAGCGCAGCGTAGAGGTGATTGATTTGCTGTACGACTACTGCGCCGACATCATCTTTGGCTGCCTTGGATTGGGCATTGATGAAGATGATTTGATCGAGGCCATGAGGGATGCCAGGGTGGCACAGCGGCGGAGGTGAACGTCTCTATGCCGCAGGTATCCCGGTATCTCCCCGCTTCATTCGGCTCTGGTCCCTTTGTTGCCGATTGGCCTGGTGCTTGATGAAGTGTCGATTATTGAGCATATCGTGTTTGCAGGTCTGCTGGCCTCGATACACGCTTGCATCCAACGTAGCACTTCGCTCCTGAGCCATGCAGAGGAGCGTCCCTGCAGCTTGACGGGGGCAGGGAAGGTGCCTTCCTTGATGCTCGCATAAACGCTGCTGCGCGACTTGCCGCAGGTTGCCAGCACCTCGCCCAAGCGGATGAAGCGCTCTTCGTCCATGCGAGGTTCAACGCGGCGCTCTTTCAGGTATTCGGCTGTCGCTGCTTTCATGGCGTCCCCCTTCGTGAACCAAAAATGCCAGCGGCAGCACCGGGGCGAATGGCATATGTGGCAGGCCTTGCCCTGCCACCGATTCGTCCTTCGTCGAGACGCGCTCGCAATCATTATTCCGAAAACATGGGTTCAGTATCGAATGCCGTAATCGCTGGTGCAACAAGAATCGGCCTGCCATGCCACTTGGATCAAGCCTGCCGCGCACTTTGTGTGAGATCAAGGCTGGACACAGGAGCGGGTTCGTGGAAGCTTTAGCAGCTAAAAATTGGGCAATCGACAGCGCATTTTTCATGCGATAGATGCATTGGCGCGGCCCCGATTTCATTGGTCCTGTTGCCGTATCGCCGCCACATGTGCATGCGACTGCTTGCATCTCACGCCGTCAATACCTGTCAGTAATCGTTTTGACCGTCTCCAGGGGGAGCACTTTCTGTCCACGCGGAAAGGCGCAGCCATCGGAGGAGAAGCGCGCTATTGCCGTGTAGTACTCGTACAGCAGACTATAAAAATTTGTTGCTGACATTGATCAAGGTCGGCCCAGATGCATGTCAAATGTTCCCACTTGGACGCTGCCTATTGCCGCTGATCAACCGTGCTACTTTCGGCATACATTCCTGCTAAATCTTCTCTCGTACCTGCAAAAAAATGGTTCGACCGAGGTATTACCCGGTGATTAAAGGGTTTCAGTCGCTGCGCAGGGCGGAACTACCGTGCTAGTTTCGGCATACATTCCTGCTAAATTTGCTTTCGTACCTGTAAAAAAATGGTTTGGTCGAAGTTGTGTCCGACGATTTTTGTGGTTTAGTCGCTGTGCGACGCGGGGCAGGATAGGTGAAGTTAGCTAACCTTCGGTTTGCTAACTTCACACCTGCTTATTCGCACTTCGTGCTCAACGGAATACTCCAAATAGGTTCTCGAATGAGCGTGCATTGCTGCACCGTATGCGTGAGTCTGTGTCCGAATGGCATACCTGACCCTGACCTTCCCTGCGTTCACGTTCACCGCTTACAACCTGACGTGCATGGCGACGATCTTTGGCTGGCGTTAATCGGCGGTGGTTGGATAACTCAGTCGATAGAGTACGGGAAGTGCTGAAAAGTACCAAAAATCGGCCTGAAAAGTGGCTGAAAACTGCTCTTTAGGAAAAATGCGGCTTCCAGCCCGAAAAATTCGCATGTGGGGCGACAAAACCTGAAGGACTGGATGCTTTTTCAACACCCTGCTAGAGCAGGTAAGTATTGCAATGGGTCAGTGGCATGGCCTATGCTGATCATTGCGGAGTGCAGCCTGTGAAGACTGTGCTGTTTCAACGGACAAGTAGTTAGCGTGGAAAAAGCGTGGGCACGGATCAGCTGCATGCGGTCGTGTCAGGGAAAAAGTTTGAAGTTGGAGCCGCTATGAAATTGATCTGGTCGCGCGGCACCAGCCACCAGGCCGTAAGTTCGCAACAACCAGCGAGTCTCCCCGCCCACTTCGCCACCAACCACCTGACGTCCGTGAAGCGCATAGCGGTTGCTGACCAGTAGCACATCGCCTGGGCGTATTACAACTTCTTCCTTACACTCCGCGCAAGCGCCTTTGAATGCAGTTAGCGCCTCGGTGGCTGCTTCAGAATTGTCCGCTGTCACCCTGGTGTGGCTGAAGCGCGTCGCGAGGTTGCCATCGATGTAATACAAGACCGCGACATTCTCCGCGATGTGCGTTTCGCCGATGGTACGTTGTGTCCCTTTAATGAAAGTTTCCTGCGTGATAATCTCGAACTGTGGCTTTTTCAGCTCGTTGACGTATGCTTCAGAAAGCTGCTTGATGATTGCCGGCAAGGGCATCACCGTAGTCACAATTAAGTCAGGATTACGTAAACCGACAAGGCAGACGACGTCTGGCGACGGAGCAATTTTCGGACGAACCGCGTCAGCTTGACCGCGAGGAGGAAAACTAGCCCCGTCCGTGTGTCCACGCATCTCTTTCTTTGATTTTGTTGCAGTTGTACCGTCACCTGGTATGCCGACCAGGTTGACGAAGAGCGCGCCGTCATTCTCAGAACCATACGAAACAGCTTGTAGCCCAATGACTGCCATTGCCGCGATAGCAGCCGCCTTCGCTCGGAGCACACCTTCAGAGCTTGGTACCGGGAGGAATTTCGACGGAGTTTCGTCTAGTCCCTGCGTTTCAAATGCGTTCGGTAAATGGATGAATACTTCCTGTTGTGCAATTGCGCGCAGTTCACCCACGGTCACGCCGGAAAGCGCAAGTTGTTGCTCTACGAGGGGCAAAATCTGTGCCGTGAATGCCACTGGATCTTCTATGGCCTTGGCGGCGCTGTCGAAATCTAGGTGCTGCCGCCATTCGGCGACAGCGTCCTTGACAGCGGCAGCCAACACTGAGTAGTCCAAATCGCCCCCTTGAATGCTTGATATATTGTTGATACGTGCCTATACTAGCTGTAGACCCCTAAATTGTCCAGCATGCAAATGAAAAATCTTGCCAAATCATCTTCGAAGGACGCGACCCACCTTCTCGGGGAGTGGGCTCGTATTACTAGTACCCTTTACAGCACAGCGAGGTTTGAAGTCGAGCCACGAAGCTCTCTCGTTAGTTGTGCCGTTCTTCTTCCCAATAGGGAAGAGCTGCGCGTTCAAGCACCTAGTCTTGAAGCCGCTGCTATTCAGCTAACGGCCGCCCTTCAAGTACAACTCAAGCATGCTCGCTGTCAAAGTAATTGGGCCCCGGAATGGCAGGCACTACTTAACACGACGAATGCTTCAAGAAAAAGGGAGGCTGAGATGGGAATCCAAGATAAGATGGACGATAAGGAACGAACAAAAGTAAGGCAAGAAACCATTGGCGTGACCTCAAAGAAGTCGCTTTACGAGTTGTTGAGCCAAATCGCCAGCGCTGAGGATAGCTCGATAGCAACAATTGCTCGTTCCCTTGTGAGTGAAGGGTTTAACGATCTCGAGAACAGAATGTTCGATGAAAGCCCTTGTCATCTGTTGGATGAATATGAGCGTCGATTGGATATCCTCGATGGGGCAGAGACAACTCAATGGATGCTTCGATTGAATCGTCATGACTCGTTGAGGCTAAAATTAGTGGCGAAAGAGTATGGCCGATCAGTCTCGCAGCTTGCTGCTATGTGTTTGAATGAAGCACTTCAAGCAAGAATGGCAAATGGGTTCAAAGTTCCTATTGAAGACATTGAGGCGGCTTGGGCTGCCATACAGCGAATCAAAGGTCCTGCGGCCCGAACCCTTTCTGAGCAATTGGGATTTACCAAATCAGGTAGCCCACTTATTAACGGAATTCTTTCAGGAAGAATTGAAGCGCCCACCAAGGTATTCGAAATGCTTTCAAACGTGCTAGATGTATCCGTTCGCGCTCTTAGGCGAGTAACCGCCGAGGCTTTTCAGCTATCCACTGTGCCCTCATTCAAAGCTGGAGATACTAAACCAACAGTATCAGCCATGCCTGAGGCATGGGAAGCTGCCGTTAGATCCTTAAGTTTGCCATCCATCGATACCAACCGACTCCTTCACATAGATGAGTGAACTCGAATGAATCCATTTGAACGGGCTCGATTGGAGGCAATCCGTGTGCGATCAGAGTTGCTTAAGCACTGCACAAATAAGCATCCGAATAGTACCGAACTCCTAGTTAGTGTCGAAAGCGCTTTGTTGCTTGCGATTGAAATCGTGCCTTCAGGATTCGCGGCGCTCGGCGGAGCGATCGCTGTGCTGAAAAGAGATGAATGCTCCATATATGTCCGCAATGACATTCCGCCCCCTGAGCTCGCATATCTCGTCGCTCATGAGCTCGGCCATTTCATACTCGACGCCGACAAGGATGAGCCAACAATTGCATCGTTAGCGTCGCTGACAAAATCTGATGGTACGCCAGCCACCTTAAAAGTAGAAGCGTATGGGGTGCATGAGCGTCAAGAGCTACAAGCAAACGTTTTCGCCCGTGAACTACTCATGCCTCGCGCTTTAGCGAAGCAACTTTGGACCGAGAGTAAAGGGCCGACTAAAATCGCCACTGACTTCTTGATTCCACTGGAAATTGTTCGACAGCAAATGCTGGATGCCGTGTTGCTTCCGGTATTCCCGCCAGCACCTCCCTCAGTGCTTCCTACACCGAGTCCCGATCAAATTGCGGCAGCCACAGCTCCTGAGCGATATGTGAATGTGGTCGCCGGCCCCGGCACTGGGAAGACTACGACTCTTGTTCAGCGTGTCAAACATTTGGTTGATACAGAGGGTGTCTCGCCTAGCAAAATCCTGGTTCTTACGTTCACGAATAAGGCCGCCTTCGAGTTAGTCGAGCGTTTACGGCTATCTGGACTAAATGCTGCAAGCAGTATATGGGCTGGAACATTCCACGCATTCGGACTTGAGTTCTTTCGGAAGTATCATCAACTTTTTAAACTCGAGTCGGAGATAGCGGTCGCGGATACATTGCAAGAAATCTCATTGCTGGTCCGTTCGTTACCCAAGCTGACATTGCAGTTCTATCAACGCCTACAGGATCCCTACGATTGGCTCAAGGACGTCATTTCTTGCATTCACAGGCTTAAGGAGGAGCTTGTTACTCCAGAGCAGTTCAGACAACGTATTAGTGACTTTCCCGACTTATCTGACGAAGTTCAAAAGCAACGACACGATATCGCGGAGCTGTACAGTGCGCTCGAAGTCGCATTGAACGAAGCGCAAATGGTCAGCATGTCCGATCTTGTAATGAGGACGGCTATCAAGTTACGCGATGATCGTAGTGAGGTTGCTCAATTTGCGAATCAATTCGAGCATATTCTGGTGGATGAATATCAGGATGTGTCAGAAGCGATGGTGGTACTTGTCAGACAAATAGCTCTAAAGTCTAAGTCATTATGGGTCGTGGGCGATGTTCGCCAAGCGATTCATCATTGGCGAGGCGCTTCTGTTAAGAGCCTTCTACGCTTTGAACAATCATTTAAATCTGATCAGTCTCAGACTGCACGCAAGTACCCATTGGACTCCAACCGCCGCAGTTCGGCGGAAATCGTTAAACTATTTAGTCACGCTGGCACGTTACACGTCTTGGAGCAGTATCTGCCGCTTGATCAGCTAACCGCGACTAAGGGGGCCAGTGGCATAATCCCGGAATTGCTTTCCTGTTCAACCAAGTCAGCAATTGCGAATGGCATCCGCGATAGAATCAATATGGATAAGGGAGCTGGGATTGAGTACCGTGACCAAGCAGTTCTTTGCAGACGCGCCGCGGATGTAGATGTTATAGCGACCTTTCTGAGAGATTCCGGTGTGCCAGTATTCCATATCGGCGACGTGATGCGACGTGTCGAAGTGAAGCGATTTCTCTGTCTAATGCAATTATTAGTGGAGAGAGAACCCAAGGCGCTAGTTGGTTTAACCACGGAGCCCGCCTACAGTCTTCCTATCGTAGATATCCACTGCCTAATCAATTATTCACGGCAGAACATGGAATTTCAGCGAGGGCGCTGGCTTGGAAAAAAGGTTCAAGGGCTTTCACCAAGTGGCATAAATGCGGCAGCCGCGATAGCGCAATTACTTAAAGGTTTATCACGAAGCAGTAGTCCCTGGGCTTTCCTTTGTCATTTGATGCTTGAGCTTCGTTTTGGCCTACCCAATGATAACGACGTTTCTATAGATGCACAAACCCAACGGATCGCACTCTGGCAATTTGCCTACTCCATCCGCAACGGGGATGGTGATGCGCGTCGTATGAATCTATCGCGCTACTTGTCAAGACAGCAGTTGCGACAAAGAATTGGCGAGACTTACGGCGATAAGCAGCTTCCAGCAGAGGCAAGCTTCATGAATGCAGTCCGTATCATGACTGTTCACGGAAGCAAAGGCTTGGAGTTTGAAAGCGTGCATGTCGGCTACGTGGACGATGCATCGTATGGGGCTGCTAAGCCTACGTGGAATTTACCCGGCGGAGTAGAGGAAATTCTTTCGCCAGAGATTCTTGGAAGTACCGCTACTGAGTTTGACTTTGAAAACGCGGTGGAAAGAAATAACTTGCTTTATGTTGCACTGTCCAGAGCCAAGACTCGCCTTCATCTATATGAGAGTGTCGAATTTGGTACTAAGGATCGCCCCCTTCAATTACAGAGACTGCCAGCGGAATTTTGTAAGATGCTTCCGTATGGACTTCCTCAAGCAAAGCAGACTACGCGGCTGTTCGTGCCGGCCGCAGCTCAGTCGAGCATAAGCTTCGATGATTTTGAAACTTATGTTCGTTGCCCTCGCCAGTACTACTACCGACACAAACTTGTCCTTACATCTGAGCTTGAGCTAGACGTTTCGGCTCGAGCCAAGCGAGCTATTAACCAAGCACTTATCTCCTTCGCGAAAGGAGGAAACGCTCAAGTCTGCTTCGATACAGCTTGGTCAAACAACCGCCTCCCAGTACACGCTGAAGATCCTGGCTTATTTTGTGATGCCGTCTCGGTATGTAACCAGGGAATGAGTCTTGTCAGTTCCCTTGGAGGAAGAATTATCGAAGGTGGAATGGCCAGATTAGCTGGTCTCTACGTTCAGCTACCTTGGATAGTTCATTCTCCACAGGCAGGTAACCACTTGATTAGGATTACTTCCTATGGCGCTACGAAAACAAAGGATTTGCTTCGTCCATTAATTTTAGATGCTCCCATCTTGCCCCGAACATCGTTTACCGTGAGAACTTTGCTTATGCCTCGCGAGATCGACGTCCCAATTAGCAAAGCGCCCGAAAAAACCGCAGCATATAAAGCATGTTTAGGTATATTGGCCGAAGACTACACGCCGAATCCCAGCGCAGTCTGTGGGCGCTGCGCATTCTCAACTATCTGCCCAGGTTTGCCTGTCGTGTGAAAGCTCGAACTCAAGGAGGGCGTTACACTTGATCTTTCAAGCGGTAGTCTGGTGCGTCCAGCATGGAGGCACTCTTGTGGATACAACTCCCGCCGTGAGCTGGTCACAGCGAACGAAGTGAAGCGTAACTGCAGAAAGGCGATCGACCGTGGAGAGGAAGCGTGGAGCGAATCTGCGAGCCGATGGTAAGCGAGTTGTCTGCAGCCTGGAAATCGAGCAGCTCAAGCGCATGCACTTCGGTCGCAAGTCGGAAAAGATCGACCGCAAGATTGAGCAGCTTGAAACCCGCCTGGATGACCTGATCGCAGAGGATGGCGTCAGCAAACAGGAAGTGCCTGCCGCCGCCGCGCCCGCGTGCGTCAGGGCGGCGCGTCAGCCGCTGCCGGAACACCTGCTACGAATCCGATGAGACGGTTTGCGTACCTGGCGCCGGTCAAACCACCGACACAATCATTTTGACTCCTTAGTTCGAATGGATATTTTTTGTTGCATTAATTCATGGTACAGGTAGGCAACTTTTTGGTAAGGGCATCGTTGGGGGCATTCTTCAATCTACCATCCGTCGAAATCAGCCCCCCATACGCGTTACCAGCCATGATTTGAATCCCCCTCTCGTGCATTTCCTATTATTTCTTTGAACCCTTGTCCCCCCTCAACTCCTCCTAGTT
>RCUS01000533.1_pt1 | contig 24521 bp, 17 predicted proteins | sample 2166221 | NCBI WGS metagenome assembly RCUS01 (sample SAMN09932758, study PRJNA488358) | compost metagenome | isolation source: compost soil in cyclohexanecarboxylic | place: Germany: Experimental Botanical Garden | reverse complement strand
TCCGCTCTGGTGCTCCCAGCATAGGTTGTCTATACAACCAAGTCAACAGGTTTTTCCTTGGGATCAGACCCGCCGGGTCTGACCCCAGCCTTTATTTTTTCTCGAACACGCGCTTGCCCGCCACCCACGTCTGCAGCACCTGCGTCTTGCCGATGGCCGCTGGCGCCACGGTAAACAGGTCCTGGTCGACGACGATGAAGTCCGCCCATTTGCCCGCTTCCAGCGTGCCGATGACTTTTTCCTGGTGCGCCGCCCAGGCCGCGTCGAGGGTGAAGCAGCGCAGCGCCTCGGTGATCGTCATGGCTTGCTGCGGATACCAGCCGCCGACCGGGAATCCTTCGCTGTTTTGCCGCGTGACTGCCGCGTGGATGCCTTCGAACGGATTCGGCGACTCGATGGGGAAGTCCGATCCGCAGGCGATGCGCGAACCTTGCTTGAGGAAGGTGCGCCACGCATACGCGCCCTTGATGCGCTCATGGCCAACGCGCTGCTCCGCCATGTTCTGGTCGGACGTGGCGTGCGTCGGCTGCATCGACGGCACGATGCCCAAGCGCTTGAAACGGGGGATGTCGCTCAGTTGCACCACCTGCGCATGCTCCATGCGGTGGCGCAGGCCCACGCTGTGGTACTGCGCGATCAAGGCCTGGTAGCCGTCGAGAATTTGATGGTTGCCCGCGTCGCCGATGGCGTGCACGTTGACCTGGTAGCCGGCGCGCATGGCTTTTTCCATCTTCGCGCGCATGGCGTCGTCTTTATAAAACAGCAGGCCGCTGGTTGTCGGATCATCGCTGTAGGGCGCCAGCAGTGCCGCACCGCGACTGCCCAGGGCGCCGTCGGACAGCAGTTTCACGGCGCGCAGCGCGTACAGGTCGCGCGCGTAGCTGGTCAAGGGACCGTTTTTCGCCAGCGCGTCGAAGTCTTCCGTCGTATCGGCAATCATCCCATACACGCGCACCGTCAGCTTGCCATGGTCCGCGTAATCGCGGAACAATCGGTCCTGCATCTGGCCGATGCCCGCGTCGTGTACGCTGGTCAGGCCCGCCTGCGACAGCTGCGCCAGCGCACCATCGAGGGCGGCGCGGTTTTCCACGTCGCCCGGCCTGGGCAGCACGGCGTCCATCAAGTCCATGGCGTTGTCGACCAGCACACCGGTGGCGTTGCCGTCCGCGTCGCGCGCGATCTTGCCGCCGGCCGGGTCTGGTGTGGCGCGCGTGATGCCGGCCAGCGCCAGCGCGCGGCTGTTGGCCCAGCCCGCGTGGCCATCGACCCTGCGCAGCCACACGGGCCGCGCGCTTTCCGCCGCATCGAGTTCCGCCGCTGTCGGGAAGCGCCCCAGCTTCCAGATTTCCTGGTTCCAGCCGCTGCCGATGATCCAGCTGCGTTCCGGATGGGCGCGGGCGAAGTCGCCCACTGCCTGCACGGCGGCCGGCAGCGACGCGGAACCGTACAGCATCACGCCGCTGGCGATGGTACCCAGACCAAACACGTGGCCATGCGCATCGATCAGGCCAGGCAGCACCGTCTTGCCCTGCACGTCGACATGCGTCGCGCCTTTGGCCGCCTTGCGTTTCACCTGCGCGGCGCTGCCGACGGCCAGCAGCTTGCCCGCATCGTCAAAGGCCAGCGCCGTGAAGCGCACCACCTTGCCATGTGCATCGAGCGTGTAGCCGTTGGCATTGTCGATGACCGTATCGGCATGGGCGCAACCGAGGGCGCCCAGGCAGGCGAACGTGAGCAGGGTGCGGCGCAAGGGCAGGGTCGGCATTTCCATCTCCAGGTCTTTCAGTGAATGAATGAAAAGACGAGTGTATAGAAATTGGCAAAATGGTCAATCAGGCAGCGTACGCGTTTCCTGCTGCGGGCCGTACCATCAGCCAGTAATCGCAGCCCGTGACGGCTTCCGCGTAGCGCCCTGCCACGACGAAGCCCAGGCGGGCATAGAACGGCAGGCTGCGTTCGTTGTACGTCTCCAGGAAACACGCGGCACCGGCCGCATCGACGGCCGCCAGGCCAGGCGCCAGCACGGACGCGCCCAAGCCCTGCCCTTGCGCGGCGGGCGCGATGCCGGCGAGCGACAGATACCATGCGTCCTGCAGACCATGCGGCGCCAGCGCGTGCTCCATGTTTCCGACGATGGCCGTGAAATGGGCAAAACCCTGCTCCCCCAGCAGCGTGCGCAAGGCGGCTTCGCGCTGCGCATACGCGGCCTGGCGCAGGGCCGCCGGCGTGTCCGTCGTCCAGATGGCGGCGCCAGCACCCGCCTCATTGCACACATCGCCGGCCAGGTCGACGCGGCCCGTCTGCCCGCCCTCGACCAGCGCCAGCGCAAAGTAGGCTTCCAGCATCGCCAGCCGCGCCGTTTCGTCGTCGCCACAGGCCACCGTGACGGTGCGGTAGAACGGATCGCCGATCAGGGCGGCGGCCAGGCTGCGGGCGGTGCGTGAGGTGTCGGCGGGCGATGGGCTGGACATGGTTCTCTTTCTTTTTTTGGAAACGCCGGCATCTTAGCGCAAGCGCGCAGGCCTTGCGCCTGGCCAATACCACAGGACACCACGGGCTGGCACTGGTATTTCATGTGGAGCGCCATGGCCGAGCATCATGCCGCGCGACCTTACCTGGCCCCGTCCTCCGGCTTGTGCGCCGGCGCCCTGAACCAGTCCTCCGGCGGCACCACGTGCGATTCTTTCGGGTCATCGATGTAGTGCGGCGAGGTGATTTGCACGTCGAATTCGTTGAAGACGTCGATGATGTTCTGGTGCAGCCGGTTCAGCACTTCGGCGCGCTGGCGCGGGACTTCGGCGCTGGCGTAGGCGACGAGGCGGTATTGCACGTAGTAATCCTGCAGGGCCAGCTGCATCACGTACGGTTTTGGCGAAGTGGACAGTTCCACGGTGCGCGAGGCGGCCAGTTCCAGCATGGCGTGCACTTGCCGCCATGGCGTGGCGTAACCGATGGTGACGGTGGAGTCGAGCACGAAGCCGCCGCCGGGCTGGGCGCGCGAATAGTTCTTGGTCGTTTGCGACATCACCCAGGCGTTCGGCAAGGCGACTTCCTCACCGAGACCCGTGCGCAGGCGCGTCTCGAACATGCCGACATCGACCACCGTGCCTTCGCTGTCGCCCACGCGCACATATTCGCCCTTGCGCAGGGCGCGCGTGTACATGAGGATCAGGCCGCTGGCGCCCTGGCCGACGATGCTCGACGCGCCGATCGACACCATCAGGCCCACCAGCACGGACAGGCCCTGGAAGGCGGCCGTGTGCGAGCCGGGCAGGTAGGGATACGCCATGGCCAGGGCGAACAGCCAGATCACCACGCTGGCGATGCGGCGCGTCGGCAGGGCCGTGTCCTTGTCGAGCCAGCCGATCTGCAATTCGCCGCTTTCCACGCGCTTGAACAGCGAGGCGGCCGTGGCGGCGATCAGGCGCGCGATGGCGAAGATCACGCACACCAGCACCAGCCCCGGCAAGGCGCCGATGATGGCGTGGACAACGTCGGCGGCCACGTCGAACAGGTAGCCGCTCAGGCTTTCGCCCCACGAGCGCGTGTACGGCAAGCGGCCCAGCACGAAGGCGGCCCACAGATACGTGGCCATCAGGCGCAAGCCCCACAGCACGGCGCTCAGCAGCTGATACGCGAAGGCGATGTAGTGCTCGGCATCGAGCACGCGCACGTTTTTCAGGCGCACGTCGCGCAGGCGCGAGGCCAGCAGGATGCCGCTGCGGCGCTTGGCCCAGCGGTAAAAGCGCGTCAGGCCCATCCACACCAGCCAAAACACCAGGGTGGCGACCGCGCACACGGCGGCGGCGATGGCCAGGTAGCGCCAGCTGCTCTGCTCGCGGTAATCCAGCACGGCCTTGCGCAATTCCTCGGCCGCCACTTTTGCCACGCTTTCCGTCGTGTCGCCGGCCAGCAGGTTGACGTCTCCAGGGACGACGACAAACAGCTGCACGCCGTCGAGCAGCACTTGCGTCCCCTCGGGAATCAGGCGCGTGCTCGCCTGCAGGGGGCCGTTCTTCGCCAGCACGCTTTCCAGGCGGCGCTGCGCGCCAATGGCGCGCTCGTCGGGCGGATAGCCGGCCAGCGCGGCGCGAAAGACGAACACCTTGCGGTTGGCAAACATCAGCGGCGCCGACTTGACCATGCCGGCGTTCACGGGCGCCATGGCGGCGGCCGCCTCCGATACCAGCGACGGCGAAGCAGCGTCGTCAGCCGCCTGGGCGCCGGGCAGCAGGAAGAGGGTCAACAGGCATAACAGGCGGAAAAACGCGGACATGGCGGCGATCAAAGGGACGGAGAGTAGCCATCATGCCATGTAATCCTGGAAACTCAAGCGTCACACGTACTGCTCAGCTCGCATCATGAAAAATGATGCCCAGGGTGTGGCGCATCCCGGAACGCAGGCGCGATACGCCATGGCGCATGTTCACCCGGTAACTGCCGCGCGTGCCATTGACGGGCCGCAGGGCCACGGGAAAGAGGACGGCATCGCCCTGCGCCAGCGGCACCACTTCCACGCGCGACTGCATGCGCGGGCGCTGCTCCGTCAGCACGAACTCGCCACCCGTGAAATCGACTTGCGGGCGCGACAGCAAGATGGCCAGCTGCAGCGGGAACACGTGCTCGCCATACAGGTCCTGGTGCAGGCAGTTGTAATCGCCTTCGCGGTAGCGCAGCAGCAAAGGCGTGGGCCGCGCCTGGCCGGCCAGGTGGCAGCGCGCCAGAAAGTCCGCGTGGCCCAGCGGAAATCGGCTGTCGAGTCCCATGCTGGCGTGCCAGCGGTTGGCAATCGCCGCCAGGGGCGGATACAACTGCGCGCGCAACGCGGCCACCGGCGCTGGCAGCGGATAGGCCCAGTACTGGTACTCGCCCTGGCCAAAGCCGTGGCGCTGCATCACCACCTTGCTGCGAAAATGCGCTGCCTCGTCGTATTGCGCCGCCAGCGCGGCGCAGGCATCCGCATCAAGCAAGCCCGGCAGGACGGCGCAGCCGTGGGCGTTCAGCGCCTCTTCAATCGTCTGCCAGTCCAGCGCCATCATGCTTTTCCCTCGCGTTCGAGCAGCGCCTGCTTGCGCTCCACGCCCCAGCGGTAGCCGGACAAGGCGCCATCGTTGCGCACCACGCGGTGGCAGGGAATGGCGACGGCCAGGGCATTGGCGGCGCAGGCGCCCGCCACGGCCCGTGCGCCATGCGGCGCGCCGATGCGGCGGGCCAGCTCGGCGTAGCTGACGGTGCTGCCGGCGGGAATCTCGCGCAAGGCTTGCCACACGCGCTGCTGGAAGACGGTGCCGCGCACGTCGAGCGGCAAGTCCAGGCCCAGGCCGGGCGCCTCGACCAGGCCCACCACTTGCGCCACCGTCTGTTCGTAATCGGCTTGCGCGCCGCGCAGTTCGGCGCGGGGAAAGCGGTCCTGCAAGTCGCGCAGCAGCACGGCCGGATCGTCATCGATGAGGATGGCGCAAATGCCCTTGTCCGTGCTGGCCACGAGGATGGCGCCCAGCGAGCAGGCACCAATCGCAAAACGGATCACGGCGCCGCTGCCGCCAGCGCGGAAGGCGCCCGGCGTCATGCCCAGCAAGCCGGGCGTGGCCGCATAGAAACGCCCGCTGGAATTGAAGCCGGCCGCGTACAGGGCCTCGGTGACGTTGCCATCCTGCGCCAGGCTGACCTTCAGGCGCTCGCCGCGCCGCGCCGCCGCGTAGGCTTTGGGCGTGATGCCCGTGTGCGCCTTGAAGACGCGGTGAAAGTGAAAACGGCTCAGGCCGGCTGCCTGCGCCAGCGCATCAAGCTCGGGCAGCTCGTCGCTGGTGTCGATCAGGCGGCAGATGTCGGCCACGATGGCCGCCTGGCGCTGGGCCAGCGGCGGCAGGTTGGGCTTGCAGCGCAGGCAGGGGCGGAAACCGGCCGCCTCCGCCTGCTCGCAGCTGGCGTGGAAGGCCACGTTGCGGCGCAAGGCGGGGCGCGCCGCGCAGGACGGACGGCAATACACGCCCGTCGTGCGCACGGAATAGTAAAAGACGCCGTCGGCGTCGGGCGCGCGGCGCTGCAGGGCGTCCCAGCGCTCGTCATCGGTACTGTAAGAATGATGCATGTCGGACTCCGTGCTTGTGATTGGCAAGTATCCAGCATAGCCAGCGCCGGGACGCGCCACACTCCGGCGCTTGCTTTTGAATTCAAAAAAGGCTGGCGGCGCCCGCCTTGCTCGGTGCTAAAATCGTCCATCGCGCCTCCGCCCGGCGGCGCGCCCAGCCCGCGCTTCGGAGAAACCGCATTGGACGATCACAATACACAAGAAAATACGCCCATTTTCCAGCGCATCAAGGATTTTCTGCTGGCCGGCATCGCCGCCGGACGCTGGAAAGAAGGCGACGTGATTCCCTCCGAACAAGCCTTGGTGAAACAATTCGGCGTCTCGCGCATGACGGTCAACCGCGCCGTACGCGAACTGACGAGCGAACAGGTGCTGACGCGGCGCCAGGGTTCCGGCACCTATGTTGCGCAGCAAAAATACCAGGCGACCCTGCTGGAAATCAAGAGTATCGCCGACGAAGTGCGCGCGCGCGGGCACATCCACCGCAGCAGCTTGCAATTGCTCGAACGCACCAAGGCCTCTGACTTGCTGGCCAAGCAATTCGGCCTGGTGCCGGAACAGCCGCTGTTCCACTCGCTGATCGTGCACTTTGAAAACGGCGTGCCGATCCAGGTGGAAGACCGCTGGGTCAATCCCCAGTGCGCGCCCGACTACATGACGCAGGACTTTTCCAGCATCACGCCGAACGAATACCTGATGGCCGCCGCGCCCCTGCAGGGCGCCACCTACAGCATCGAAGCGCTGTCGGCGCCGCGCGACATCGCCGAAATGCTGGCCATCGACACGAAACAGGCCTGCCTGGTGCTGCGCCGCCAGACGCGCTCGGGCGGCAAGATCGCCTCAATCGCCACCATGTGGCACCCGGGACACCGCTATCAGTTCGCCGGCAGCTTTGCCTGAGACCGGACACGCTGATTCCGTAGCATGATTTCGCGCGAAATTTCTCACGAATTCTCACAAAGACGTGAAAAAACATAGCGCCGTGCGCTAAAAAAAGCCGCGTTTTTGCCGTTTCCGAACTTAACCACTCCGAGTAAATATTCGATGCTATAGTTGCCGCCAGAAAAGCGCGGCAAGCGTCAAATTGCGCGCGCATCCTGTATGCCAGCCGGTCCAATCACGCCCCAGAAAGGGATGCATTTGTCGTATTGCAGCCACACGAGTTTCAGCGCACCACGCCGCCGGCGCCTTGCGCTGCGCCGGCTCGCTCGTACGATGCTAGCCGCAGGCTTGGGGCTGCCGCTTCCCGCACTGGCGCTGACGGCGCCCGTGGGGGCCAACTCGCTGCTGTGGCCGTATGCGGCCGCCAGTGCCACGGCCCTGGCGGGCCTGGCCTGCTGGCAAGCCTGGCGCTGGCGGCAACAGGTGCGGCGCCTGCAGCTGCCCGCTGCCGGCGCGGGCGGACCGCATGCCGCGCAAGCCTTGCGCGGCGCGGCCATGGCCGGCTGGACCTGGCGCTGCCAGGCCGACACCCTGCTGTTCTCTGCCGTGTACCAGGAGATACTGGGCGACCGGCAGGCCAGGCTCGAGCACACCTTGGCCGCCTGGCTGGCCGAAGTGCACCGCGATGACCGCGCGCGCCTGAGCCAGGCATTCCGCCAGCACTTCGACGGCCAGGCGCCGGGTGTCTTCAACTGCGAATTCCGCTTGCGCCACAGCGATGGCCACTGGCGCTGGCTGCTGGCGCGCGGCGCCGTCCTCACGCGCGCCTCCGACGGTGCCGCCACCCAGGCCAGCGGCATCGTCTGCGACATCAGCGAACGCAAGAACGACGAGGAACTGCGCATGCGCTGCATGCTCGAAGCGGCGCCCGAAGCCATGCTGGTGGCCGATGTCGATGGCAAGGTGCATTACGCCAACCAGATCGGCGCGCGCTGCTTCGGCTATCCGCTGGCCGAACTGGCGGGTATGTCGCTCGATCAGCTGGTGCCGGAAAGCACGGCCAGCCAGTCGGCAGGCGACCCGCAGGCCAGGCACAGCCTGCCTGGCAGGGTGATGATGGCGCGCCGCCGCGACGGCACGCACTTCCCGGCCAAGGTCAGCCTGTCGCCGCTGCGCATGGCCGGGCAGGTGTTTTCCATCGTCTCGCTGCGCGACATGACGCAGCGCCAGCGCGCCGAGGAAGCCCTGCACGCCAGCTCGGAACGCTACCGCCTGATCGTGCAGACGGCGGCCGAAGGCATCTGGATGACGGATGCCGATGGCAAGACCACCTTCGTCAATCCGAAGATGGCGCACATGCTCGGCTATACGGTGCAGGAAATGCTGCACCGCCCCATGCTCGACTTCATGGACCGCGACAGCCAGCTGCTGATGCAGCGGCGCCTGGCCAGCCACGGCAGCCTGGCCAGCCAGCCGGACCAGGTCGATTTCCGCTTCTTCCGCAAGGATCTGTCGAGCCTGTGGGGCTTGTTGTCGAGCACCAGCATCCAGTCGGAAACGGGCGAGCCGGGCGGTACCCTGGCAATGATCACCGACATCACGGAGCGGCGCCAGGCCTCGATCGCCCTGTCGAACTCCAGCCAGCGCATGGCTTCCGTCTTCGGCGCCGTGACGAATGGCCTGGTGGTGCAGGACAGCCATGGACATATCCTGGAAAGCAATGCCGCCGCCGAACGCATGCTGGCGGCCAGCCCGGCCAGCCAGGCCAACCGCAGCCTGTGGCAAGCCGTGCGCGAGGACGGCTCCGCCTTCGACCGCAACAGCCATCCCGTGCATATCACCCTGTCGACGGGCGAGGCCATGCGCGACGTGCTGATGGGCGTGCAGCAGCCGGACGGCAGCCTGTTGTGGCTGTCCGTCAACACGGAAGCCATCCGCGATGAGTACGGCAAGGTCGGCATGGTGGTGGCCAGCCTGACGGACATCACGTATCACAAGCGCAGCGAGAGCGCCCTGCGCGAACTCAACGAGCATCTGGAAGAGCGCGTGGCGCAGCGTACGGAACAGCTCGACCAGGCCAAGCAGGTGGCCGAGGAAGCCAGCCTGGCGAAGGGACAGTTCCTCGCCAACATGAGCCATGAAATCCGCACGCCGATGAATGGCGTGATCGGCATGGCCTACCTGGCCCTGAAGACGGAACTGGAGCCGCGCCAGCGCGATTACCTGGAAAAGATCCGCTTTGCCGGCGAGCACTTGCTGGGCATCATCGACGACATCCTCGACATTTCGAAGATCGAAGCGGGCAAGCTGGAAATCGAGCGCGTCAACTTCAGTTTCGACCATGTGGTGCAAACCCTGATGACGGTGGTGGCGCCGCGCGCCGCCGGCAAGAACCTGGAACTGGTGTTCGAGATCGATCCGCAACTGCCGGCCGTGCTGGTGGGCGACCCGCTGCGCCTGGGCCAGGTGCTGATCAATTACGCGAATAACGCCGTCAAGTTCAGCGAACAGGGCAGCATCACCATCAAGGTCAACAAAGTGGTGGCGGACGCCAAGCACTGCCTGGTGCGCTTTGAAGTGTGCGACCACGGCATCGGCCTGTCGCAGGACGAGATGAGCAAACTGTTCCAGTCATTCCAGCAGGCCGACACCTCCACCACGCGCGAATACGGCGGCACGGGCCTGGGCCTGGCCATCTGCAAGCAGCTGGCCCAGCTGATGGGCGGCGACGTCGGCGTCGACAGCCGTCCCGGCGCCGGCAGCACCTTCTGGTTTACGGCCAACCTGGGCATTTCCGACCAGGCCGCCCCCGCCGTGCTCGACAGCATGGTGCAGACGGCGGCCGCCATGCGCGCCAGCGCCGACGCGGCCCTCGTCATGCGCACGCTCAAGGATGCCCGCATCCTGCTGGTGGAAGACAATACCTTCAACCAGCAGGTGGCGCTGGAACTGCTGGAAGAAGCGGGCGCGTCCGTCTGCCTGGCCAACAATGGCGAAGAGGCGCTCGATTTGCTGCGCCAGACGCAGTTCGACTGCGTGCTGATGGATGTGCAGATGCCGCTGATGGATGGCTTGCAGGCAACGCGCCACATCCGCGCCGACCCGCAGCTGGCGCATCTGCGCGTGCTGGCCATGACGGCCACGGCCACCAGCGAAGACCGCGTGCGCTGCCTGGATGCCGGCATGGACGACTTCATTTCCAAGCCCATCCAGCCGGCCATGATGTACCAGACTATCGCCAGCTGGCTGCCGGCGCGCGACACGCCGCCGCCCGCGCGCAGCCGCGCCGCGCCCGCCTTCAAGACCACCCTGGCCGGCGATCCGGAAGTGATCGACCTGTCCATCCTGGCCAAGCTGCTGGGCTACAACCCGCAAAAGGTGCGCAAGTTCGCCTTCAAGTTCCTGCAGACGACGCAGGACGGCTTTGGCGACATGGACGCGGCCCTGGCGCGCGGCGACGTGCACCAGGTGCGCGAACTGGGGCACCGCATCAAGTCGTCGGCACGCACGGTGGGCGCCCTGGGCCTGGCCGAACTGTGCCACAGCCTGGAGACGCTGGCGCCGGGCGAGCCGGCCGAGGAAACGGAGCGGGCGCGGCGCATCGTCACGCGCCTGTGGCCCCTGCTGGACCAGATTACCGAAGAAATCATGAATAACACCAGCTTTGCCAACGACGACTAGCTACCGCCAGGACGTTGCGGCAAGACAAACAGCATCGACCACGATGCAGCAGACAAACCGGAAACAGAAAGACATCACATGAACAATGCATCGAATCCACACACCGAGGCCAAGGCCCAGGATGAAGCGGGCCTGGCGCCCCTGCGCGTACTGCTGCTCGACGACGACGTCTTCATGCTCGACGTGCTCAGCGACATGCTCGAGCAGCTGGGCCAGTTCGACATCCGCTGCGAATCGCACAGCGAACAGGCGCTGAGCAGCCTGCAGCAGCACCAGCCGGACCTGCTGATCTGCGACCTGTCCATGCCGGATATCGACGGCATCGAATTTTTGCGCATGGCGGCCGACAACGGCTTCCGCGGCGGCGTCGTGCTGCTGTCGGGCCTGCACTCGGCCGTGCGCCTGGCGGCCGAGCGCCTGGCCGTGGCCAATGGCCTGCATATATTAGGCACCTTCCGCAAGCCGATGGAAAGCGCGGAATTGCAGCTGATGGTGAACTTGCAACGCCAGCACTCGGCGCGTTCCACCAGCGCCCAGGCCCAGGACGGCGATGCATGACAAGGGGCGCGGCGCCGGTTCGCGCCAGCAGGCATGCGGCTTTGCCGCCCGCTGAACGGGCGGCGGGCCGATCTGCCTCAAGTTTTTCTGCAATAATCGCCACGCTTTGAAAAAATGGGTTATTATTTCAGCCATCCCCGCCTGCATACCTCTGGTCGCACCTTCCAAGAACATTGAATTCGTGCCCATTGCCCCCATCTTCAAGCTGTATTCCAGGAAGCATGGATGGCGAACCAGCGTATGGTTAATTCCAGGCATTATTGATCCCACCCTCATTTGAGGAAAATATGAGCGAAAATATCAAACACATTAGCGATGCATCTTTTGAAGCAGACGTCCTGAACTCCGAGTTGCCAGTGCTGGTCGACTTCTGGGCGGAATGGTGCGGTCCCTGCAAGGCCATCGCCCCGATCCTGGAAGAAGTCGCCAAGGAATACGCCGGCCGCATCCAGATCGCCAAGATGGACGTTGACGCCAACCAGGCAGTTCCTGCCAAGTTCGGCATCCGCGGCATCCCGACCCTGATCCTGTTCAAGGATGGTGTTGCAGCTGCGCAAAAAGTGGGCGCCATGGCCAAGGGCCAGTTGACCGCTTTCGTCGACAGCAACATTTAATGTATGATAGGCAGCGCTGCGCCCGCAGCGCCGCCTGACTGGAACGTCCGGGAAGCGGCTTTGCCATCATTCGTGCACAGCCTTCCCCAATAATTAATCAACGCCACGCAGTCCCCTCCCCTACCTTTACATCCCGTCTCGGGACACTCAACACATATGCATTTATCCGAACTAAAGGCCCTACACGTATCCGCCCTGCTTGAGATGGCGATCGGTCTTGACATTGACAACGCAGCCCGCTTGCGCAAACAGGAGCTGATGTTCGCTATCCTGAAAAAACGCGCCAAGTCCGGCGAACAGATTTTTGGCGACGGCGCCCTGGAAGTGCTGCCTGACGGCTTCGGCTTCCTGCGCTCGCCTGACGCCAGCTACATGGCGTCCACCGACGACATTTACATCTCCCCTTCGCAAATCCGCCGCTTCAATCTGCACACCGGCGATTCGATCGAAGGCGAGGTACGGACCCCGAAAGATGGCGAACGCTATTTCGCATTGGTCAAAGTAGACAAGGTCAACGGCGAATCGCCGGAAGCCTCGAAACACCGCATCCTGTTTGAAAACCTGACGCCGCTGCACCCGAACGAGCCGCTGCGCCTGGAACGTGAAATGAATGGCCAGGAAAACATCACCGGCCGCATCATCGACCTGATCGCCCCGATCGGCAAAGGCCAGCGCGGCCTGCTGGTGGCGTCGCCGAAATCCGGCAAATCCGTGATCCTGCAGCACATCGCGCATGCGATCACGGCGAACCACCCGGACATCACCCTGATCGTGCTGCTGATCGACGAACGTCCGGAAGAAGTTACCGAAATGCAACGTTCGGTGCGCGGCGAAGTCGTCGCCTCGACCTTCGACGAGCCGGCCACGCGCCACGTGCAAGTGGCCGAGATGGTGCTGGAAAAAGCCAAGCGCCTGGTCGAAATGAAAAAAGACGTGGTGATTCTGCTCGACTCGATCACCCGCCTGGCACGCGCCTACAACACCGTGATCCCTGCCTCGGGCAAGGTCCTGACCGGTGGTGTCGACGCGAACGCGCTGCAACGTCCAAAACGCTTCTTCGGCGCCGCGCGCAATATCGAAGAAGGCGGCTCGCTGACCATCATCGCCACGGCGCTGATCGAAACGGGTTCGCGCATGGATGACGTGATCTTTGAAGAATTCAAGGGTACCGGCAACATGGAAGTGCATCTGGAACGCCGCCTGGCCGAAAAACGCGTCTACCCGGCCATCAACCTGAACAAATCGGGTACCCGCCGCGAAGAACTGCTGATCAAGCCAAACGAACTGCAAAAAATCTGGATCCTGCGCAAATTGCTGTACTCGATGGACGAGATCGAGGCGATGGAGTTCATTCTCGACAAGATGAAGGCCACAAAGAACAACGCCGAGTTCTTCGACATGATGCGTAGAGGCGGCTAAAACCTACTGCGCGGCCACATTTGCGATCTCCGTTGCTCACTGTACTAAAGTACAGTTCCGCTACTCAATCGTAACTGTGGCCTGCTCGCTACGGTTTTATCTCGCCTCTCAGCTAGGCCCAAGCCGCTCATTGAGCGGCTTTTTTATTGCCTGCGACGGGAAAGCGCTATATAATCGACGGTTGCATTATTTTAAACCCTGGCAAGTGATCGGCAATCGGGTCAAGAAGCAAGACGACCGACGAAGTGCTGTTTGGCTACCTACTTAGAGAGAATCCCATGAAAGTCGATACCCATCCAGAATACCGCGAAGTTGTTTTCCACGATCTGTCGTGCGATTTCAAATTCGTTACCCGTTCGACCATCCAAACCCGCGAAAAAATCACCCACGACGGTAAAGAATACCCACTGGTGAAGATCGAGGTTTCGGCTGAATCGCACCCATTCTTCACGGGCAAGCACAAAATCGTCGACACCGCTGGTCGCGTCGAGAAGTTCCGTCAGAAGTTCGGTTCCGTTGGTTCGAAAACCGCAGTCGCAGCAGGCTAATTTTTGCCGCTCGCGGCAAAAAGGGCAGCTTCGGCTACCAGGAAAAAGGCAGCTACGGCTGCCTTTTTTGTCTTTGGCAACAGCTTTGGCCACCCGTGCCGCTTTCCTCTATACTGCCGCTTACCCCCGACGCCATTGCTCATGCGTCTTACCATTTTTACTGATACCGACCATCGATGAAGCCAGTCCGCCTTCCCGCCGCTGCCACACTCGCGCTGCCACGATGGGCCTTGTTTGCGCTTGGCCTGCTGTACATCCTGCCTGGCCTGATCGGCCGCGAACCGTGGAAGAACGATGACGCCGCCAGTTTCGGCATCATGTGGACCATGGCGCACGGCGGCCTGAACGACTGGCTATGGCCCAACGTGGCCGGCCTGTCCATGCCGGAAGAAGGCCCGCTGGCCTTCTGGCTGGGTGCCATTTTCATCAAATTGTTCGGCTGGATCGACGGCGACGTGTTTGGCGCGCGCATGTCGACCATCGGCATCTTTGTCGTCAGCACCCTGTCCGTCTGGTACACCGCCTTCCACCTGGGGCGCCGCAACGATGCCCAGCCCCTGCGCCTGGCGTTCGGCGGCCAGCCAGAGCCGGACGATTTCGGCCGCACCCTGGCCGATGCCGCCGTGCTCATCTACCTGGGCTGCCTGGGCTTGCTGCAGCACAGCCACGACATCACGGCCGAAGCGCTGTACGTTTCCCTGATGGCCTACCTGCTGTACCGCTCCGTGCGCTACGTGGAAGGCCCGTCCGTGCGCAATGCCGCCCTGCTGGGCCTGGCATTGGGCGGCCTGACCCTCACGCGCGGCTGGATCACGCCGGCCGCGCTGGTCATCGCCATGCTGCTGTGCACCGTCTTCCTGCGCCTGCCGCTGCTGCGCAGCGTGCGCCACCTGGCGCTGGCCGTGCTCGTTGCCATCGGGCTGACCCTGGTCTGGCTGCTGCCGGGCGAGTTGATCCAGCCGTATGGCCATTCGCCGCTGCAGGCGTGGATGGAATGGAACTGCCGCCAGTTCAGCCCGCCCAGCGTGAAAAGCCTGCAGTATTTCCTGCGCGTCGGCATCTGGTTCTTCTGGCCCGCCTGGCCTTTCGCCGCCTGGGCCGTGTACGCCTGGCGCCGCCAGCACCACGTGCTGCACATCGTCGTGCCGCTGACCTTTGTCGCCATGCTGGCCATCCTCGGCCTGTGCCATCCGGATCCGGACCCGAGCCAGCTGCTGCCGCTGCTGCCGCCACTGGCCGTGATGGCCGCCTTCGGCCTGCTGACCATGAAACGCGGCGCCATCAACGCCATCGACTGGTTCTCCGTGATGGTGCTGACCATTTGCGCCTTCGTACTGTGGCTGTTCTGGTTCGCCACCCTGACGGGCTGGCCGCCGCGCCTGGCCTACAACGCCCTGAAACTGTTGCCGGGATTCAAGCCCGAGCTGGAACTGGTGGCGTTTTTCGTCGCTGCCTGCGTCAGCGCCGGCTGGGTCGCCCTGGTGCACTGGCGCATCTCGCGCCAGCCGGCCGTGCTGTGGCGCGCCGTCGTCCTGTCATCCGGCGGGCTGATCCTGATCTGGGTGCTGATCATGACGCTGTTCTTGCCGGAACTGAACTACAGCAAGAGCTACACCAGCGTGGCGCACCAGATTTCCATCCACCTGCCGCCGGACAGCAAGTGCATCAACAGCAATGTCGGCCCCGCCCAGCGGGCCACGTTCGGCTACTACGGCCGCCTGCCATTTGCCGAGGTGGGCCAGAAGCAATGCGACCTGTACTTGCTGCAGGACAGCACCAGAGTCACGGACAAGAAAGAACGCTTGCCCAAGCACGCTGCCGGCTGGGTCAAGCTGTGGGAAGGCCGCCGCCCAACCGATGACGTGGAACGCTTCCGCCTGTACCAGCGGGTACGCTAGCGCGGCAAAAAGCCGCAAAAAAACCGGGGCCAGCTCAGCAGCCCCGGTTTTTTATTGCTCATTTGAACATATTAAATGCATGAAAAGTGTTGCATTAAAATATATTTAATTACTTAAATTGAACTAGAATTGCTTTTTAGATTATAATAGCTGGCTGCGTGATGGCGGTGTGTTGCTTTCCCGCCCTCTCCGTCCCCAAATTACTATGAGAATGTCCATGAAATTATTTACCACACGTACCCTGCCGCTGATCAGCGCCGCCCTGTTTGCCTTCTCCTTCAGCACGGCGGCCCAGGCAACCGTGGTTGACCTTGGCGTTGCCAATGGTTATTCCGCCTTCATCTTCGGCAACATTGGCAGCAGCGCGGCCAGCGGCTTTACCAGCGTGGGCGGCAGCATCGCCGCCGGCGGCGACATTTTCCTGAATAACTACTCCGTCGGCACGAACAAGTCGGCAGGCAGCGCCGCCAATACCATCGTGGCTGGCGGCAACCTGAACACGGGCTGGGGCACGCTTACCGGTTCGGCCGTGTATGGCGTGAGCAACGCTAACGCCACCCTGACGGCGCCACAATGGTTCCCGACTAACAACATCAGCAAAGGCAATGCTTCCACCCTGGACTTCGCCGGTGCCAAGCAGCAACTGACGACCCTGTCGGGCGATGTGGCCAAGCTTCAATCGAACGGTACCGTGGTGTCGCAGTACGGCAACATGACCCTGGTGGGCAACATCAACGCCGATGTGAACATTTTCAACATCGATGCGTCGAATCTGCATAACCTGACCCTGGACCTGTCCTCGCTGAAGAGCACGGCCAGCATCATCATCAACGGCAGCGCCAGCAACATCACCATGAGCGGCGGCTTCGACAATTTCGGCAGCTACGCCAACCGCACGCTGTTCAACTTCGCCAACGCCACCACCACCAATCTGAACAATGTCGGCATCAACGGCAGCATCCTGGCGCCAAACAGCGCATTTTCGGGTTCGGGCAACATGAACGGCACCCTGATCGCCAATTCGGTCAGCTCCATCAACTATGGCCATGTCTCGATGAACGGTGCCGGCTTCAACACGGTGAACGTGTCGGCCGTGCCGGAACCAGGCACCTACGTCATGCTGCTGGCCGGCCTGGGCTTGCTGGCATTCCTGCGCCGCCGCACGCCGGCACGCGCACCACAGATGCACATGGCTTAAGTCTTACGCCGAAGCAATCAAAAACACCGGGCCGCGCGAGCGTCCCGGTGTTTTTTTATGTGCCGGCGCAAAGCTTAGTCTCCGCCCAGGCCCAGATCGTTGGCCACCTGCTGGCGCAGCACATACTTCTGGATCTTGCCCGTCACCGTCATGGGAAATTCCGCCACGAAGCGCACGTAGCGGGGTATCTTGTAGTAGGCGATCTGCCCGTCGCAAAAGGCGCGGATATCCTCGCTGGTAGCCTGCGTGCCAGGCCGCAAGATAATGCAGGCGCACAGTTCTTCGCCATACTTGGCGTCCGGCACGCCCACGCATTGCACGTCGAGCACGCTCGGATGGCGGTACAGGAATTCTTCCACTTCGCGCGGATAGATGTTTTCTCCGCCGCGGATGACCATGTCTTTCGAACGGCCGACGATGCTGCAAAAGCCGTTCGCGTCGATCACGGCCAGGTCGCCCGTGTGCATCCAGCGCGCCGCGTCGATGGCCTCCGCCGTCTTTTCCGCATCGCCCCAGTAGCCCTGCATCACGGAATAGCCGCGCGTGAGCAGCTCGCCCTTGGCGCCGCGCGGCACGATATGGCCTTCCGCATCGACGATTTTCACTTCCAGGTGCGGATGCACCCTGCCGATGGACGACACGCGCATTTCGCGCGGGTCCTCGATCGATGTCTGGAAGCTGACGGGTGAGGTTTCCGTCATGCCATAGGCGATGGTGATCTCCGCCATGTGCATCAGCTCGATGACCCGGCTCATCACTTCCATCGGGCACGGCGAGCCGGCCATGATGCCGGTGCGCAGCCTGGACAGGTCGTATTGCTTGAAGTCCGGATGGTCGAGGATGGCGATGAACATGGTCGGCACGCCATGCAGGCCCGTGCAGCGCTCGGCCTGCACCGTTTCCAGCACGGCCTTCGGATCGAAGCCTTCGCCCGGATACACCATGGCCGCGCCATGCGTGACGCAGGCCAGGTTGCCCAGCACCATGCCGAAGCAGTGGTACAGGGGCACGGGAATGCACAGGCGGTCCTGCTGCGTCAGGCGCATGGCTTCACCGATGAAAAAGCCGTTGTTCAGGATATTGTGGTGCGTCAGGGTGGCGCCTTTCGGCGCGCCCGTGGTGCCGGAGGTGAACTGAATGTTGACGGCGTCGTCAAACTGCAAGGTAGCGCTCACTTCTTCCAGATGCGCCAGGTCGGCGCCGGTGATGCCTTCCATCACCGCATCGAAGTTGTGCATGCCTGGCGTGGCGGCCGCGCCCAGGCGGATGACGTGGCGCAACTGCGGCAGGCGCGGCGACTGCAGCGCGCCGGCGCGCGAACGGGCGATTTCCGGCACCACATCCTGCACGATGGCCAGATAGTCGCTGGACTTGAAGCTGGGCGACAGGATCAGCGCGCTGCACTGTACCTTGTCGAGCACATACTCGAGTTCCGAACGCCGGTAGGCGGGGTTGATGTTGACCATGATCAGCCCCGCTTTCGCCGTGGCAAACTGCGTCAGCACCCATTCGGCGCAATTCTGCGACCAGATGCCGACCCGTTCGCCCGGCCGCAAGCCCAGCTTCAGCAGGCCGGCCGCCAGGCGGTGCACGCGCTGCTGGAATTCCAAATACGTCCAGCGCACGTTCTGGTGCGCCACGATCAGGGCGTCATGCTGGCCGTAGCGGGCGGCGATGCCGTCCAGGTAAGCGCCTATTGTTTCGCCGATCAACGGCGTCTCGTGGGCGCCGTGTACATAACTCATTGCTTGCATGCTGTCTCCAGGGCTGTGGCGCGTCGCGCTCTTGTTATCGTCGTCGATGCTGAAAATTATAGCCGCATATGCACGCCTCCCGCGTCCGCCAAGGCAGGGACGCCAGGGATGCGCGCCTATGTTGCCGACTTAACCAATAGCCGCACTCCGCAGCCATGTTCGCAAAGGAAACATCAGCGCTCCTGTAGAATATTTTTTGCGCCAGCTTGGCAAGCCGGGCAACGCCTCCCTTATTCCGATTTTGCTTATGAATCAAGAAACTCCTTGCTTCTCCGTTTTACTCATCGATGATGAAGCCCTTGCGCTCGATTTCATCGCGTACGGCTTCGAACGCTGCGACGATGTGCGCCTGCGCTACGACGCCCGCTCGGAAAACGCCGTGGCCCTGGCACGCGAAGTGGCCGCCACCACCGTGCTGGTCGACTTGCGCATGCCCGGCGCGGACGGTTTTGATGTCATCCGCATGCTGCGCGCCGATCCGGCCACCGAGCACATTCCCGTGGTGCTGCTGTCGTCCGAGGAAGATCCGTCGATCAAGGTGGCGGCCTTCGCCAGCGGCGCCAATGATTACCTGGTGAAATGGCCGGACTCGCGCGAATTGCTGGCCCGCGTGCGCTACCACAGCGCAGCCTACGTGGCGCGCCAGCAGCGCGACGCCGCCTTCATCTCGCTGCGCCTGAGCCAGGAAGAACTGGCCGTGAGCCAGTCGGCGCTGCACCAGGCGCAGAAGATGGAAGCCATCGGCCAGTTGACGGGCGGCGTCGCCCACGATTTCAATAACGTGCTGCAAATCATCGGCGGCAATTTGCAACTGATCAAGCTGCTCGGCGGCGTCAGCGAGAAGGCCCTGAGCCGCATCGACATCGCCCTGGCCGGCGTGGAAAGGGGCGCCAAGCTGTCCGCGCACCTGCTGGCATTCGCCCGGCGCCAGCCGCTGCAGGCGCAACTGGTCAATCCGGGCCAGGTCTTGCGCGACATGGGCGACATGATCCGCCGCCTGCTCGATCCGCGCACCACCATCGTCACGGATATCGAGGCGGGACTGTGGAGCACCATGGTCGATGCCAACCAGCTCAATAACGTGCTGCTCAACCTGGCCATCAACGCACGCGATGCCATGGCGGCGGACGGCACCCTGAGCATCCGCGCGCAAAACCAGCCGTCCGGCTCCCCCCTGCTGTCGGAAGTGGGCAATGAAGACTATGTCATGCTGGAAATTGCCGATACGGGCAAGGGCATGGAGGTGGCGGTGCTGCAGCGCGCCTTCGAACCGTTCTTCACCACCAAGCCCACGGGCCAGGGCACGGGCCTGGGCCTGAGCATGGCGTACGGCTTCGTCAAGCAGTCGGGCGGCGAAATCATTCTCAAGAGTACGCCGGGCGTGGGCACCAGCGTGAAGATTTTCCTGCTGCGCAGCGCAAGCCAGGCGGCCGCCATCGAAGAGCCCGTGACAGTGCCGCTGAGCCGCGGCCTGGAAACCATCCTGGTGGTGGAAGACGAGGAAGAAGTGCGGCGCTCGACCGTTGAGCTGCTGTCGGCGCTGGGCTACCGCGTGCTGCAGGCGGCCGATGCGGGCAAGGCCATGAGCCTGGTCCATTCGGGCATGCCGATCGACCTGGTATTTACGGATGTCATCATGCCGGGTGACACCAGCAGCCTGCAACTGAGCGAGGCCGTGCGCCAGCATTTGCCCGGCACGCACATCCTGTTTACCTCGGGCTATGCCGAGGGCGTCCTGACGCATGAGGGACGCCTTGATCCCGGCGTCAACCTGCTGCAAAAACCCTACACGCCGGACGTGCTCAGCGCGCGTATCCGGCATTTATTGCGTCGGAGCAAACCCGCAGGCTGAGACCGGCGCCAGGCCGGCCGTCGCCTTATTGCGGCCGCACGTAGCGGTGCGATCCGGGCGGCGGTTCGTTGAGGACGGCCCAGAAGATGCCCAGGTCGGCAATGGCGCGCACGAATTCCTCGAAATCGACCGGCTTGACGACATACGCGTTCACGCCCAGCTCGTAGCTGCGCAGCAAGTCCTGCTCTTCCTTCGATGACGTCAGCATCACCACGGGGATGCTGCGCAGTCCGGCCGTGCTGCGGATTTCCTTCAGCACTTCCAGTCCATCGACTTTCGGCAGCTTCAGGTCCAGCAGGACGACGGCCGGATTGCCCGCCTCGCGCCGCGCGAACTGCTCGCGGCACAGCAGGTAGTCGAGCGCTTCGGCGCCATCGCGGGCGATGATCACTTCATTGGCCAGCTGGCTCTTGGCCAGGGCGATCAAGGTCAGTTCCAGGTCGTGCGGATTGTCTTCGACTAATAAAATGGGTTTTAACATAGGCTTTCCTTACATAACAATGTCTTTGGGGATGCTGAACGAGAACGTGGCACCGGCACCGGGCACGGACTCAGCCCAGACCCTGCCGCCATGGCGTTCGATGATGCGGCGCACATTGGCCAGGCCAATGCCGGTGCCGGGAAAATCCTCCATGCGGTGCAGGCGCTGGAAGACGCCGAACAGCTTGTGCACATATTCCATGTTGAAGCCGGCGCCATTGTCGGCCACGTGAAATACCACTTCCTGCGCGCTCTCGCTGGCCGTGACGGCAATGCGCGCCACCGCTTCCTGGCCGGTGAATTTCACGGCGTTCGACAGCAGGTTGTACAGCGCCAGCTGGATGAACGTGGGATCGGCCCGCACCGCCGGCAAGACGCCGATATCCCACTCCACCTGGCGCCCATGGATGTCGAGCGCCAGCTTCTGGATGCAGCCGCGCACCAGCTCCGTCATGTTCACCTGGCTGGGGTGCAGGGAAGCGCGGCCCATCTGCGAAAAACTCAGCAGATCGTCCACCAGCTTGCCCGCCAGGCGCGCCGAATCCTTGATATTTTTCAGGAAGCGGCGGCGCTTTTCCTGGTCTTCCGCGCCCGCCGTTTCCATCAGCAGATCGGAAAAGCCCACGATATGGCGCAGCGGCGCGCGCAGGTCGTGCGAGACGGAATACGAAAACGCCTCCAGCTCCTTGTTGGCGCGGCCCAGCTCTTCGGCCAGCTCGGCCATCTGCTCGGCGCGCTCGAGGACGATGCCCAGCAAGGCGCCGCGGAACTCCACCGCCAGCTCGATTTCACCGTCATGCCATGGCAGGCTGCTGCCCCGAATGGTTTCGCGCCAGGCCCCAAAGCTCAGGCGCGGCGTCAGCTGCTGCACGCCCGTCTTGTCCTGCGGCTTGCCGGCCCAGTCAATCGTGTGCACGACTTCGTGACGGAACCACAGCAAATAATGCGGATGGATGCGCGAGATCGAGACCGACAGCAGGCCGCTGGCATTGCGCGCATAGGCGGCGGCCGGTGCATAGTCGCGGCTCAGCTGGTCGGTGTGGTACACCTCGCCCTGGCCGCTCGCGCCCAGCCATTGCACCAGTGCCCGAATCTCCTGTTCGGCAGGCGCGTCGCCATAGCACAGCACGCGGTCATCGATGACGATGGCGGCGCCGCTGGCGCGCGCAAAGCGCAGCAGCTCGGGAAACACGCCGCTCAGGTTATCGGCGAAGTTGGCGTTCTGCGCCAGCCCGGCCAGCATGCTGACCATGGTGCGGCGCACTTCCAGGCGAAATTGCAGTTCGCCCGCGTCCGTGCGCGTCTCGATGCACAGCGCCAGGATCTGCCCCAGCTGCTCGCACACGGTGCGCTGCTCGAAGGCCACCGGCATCGGTGTTTCGTTGTGGCATGAAATCAGGCCCCACAGCTGCCCCTTGACCACCAGCGACACGGACATCGACGCCAGGGTGCCCATGTTGCGCATGTACTGCAAGTGTATCGGCGAGACGCTGCGCAGCGCGGCGAACGACAGGTCGTTCGGCTGGCCCGTCAGGGGATTAATATCCGGCACCAGGCGCGCCGGCGTGTAGTTGGCGTCGCCGATCAGGCGAATGCGGTTGAGCATGTACAGCTCGCGTGCCTGGCGCGGAATATCCGAGGCGGGAAAGCGCTGGCCCAGATAGGAAGCGTAGCCCTCGGCCCGGTCTTCCGCCAGGACATGGCCGTGGCCGTCGCGGTCGAACTGGTACACCATCACGCGGCCAAAGCCCGTCACCTCGCGGATTTGCCGGGCGGCCAGCGCGCTCATCTCGGCGATGTCCTGCACCTCGTTGATTGTCAGGAGGAAGTTGCCCACCTTCGGATACAGCTGGCGGAAATCGGGCGCGGCCGCGCGGCTGGCCGCCTCGAACTCCAGCAGCAGCAACTGGTCACACACATGCGCGAGCACGTCGAAGTGGCGGCCATTGGCGATTTGCACCGTGCCCATATAGGCCGGCTGCACGCCGGGCGCGCCAGCGGCCAGCGCAGCTTCAAGCTGGGTACCGGCGGACGCGCCCAGGATGGCCTGCAGGTCCTGCCCCAAAGCTTGCTCTGCGGATACACCCGTCATCTGCGCCAGGTTGGCGCTTGCCTGCAGAATGCCGCGCTGGCCCGCTTGCGGCAAGGCCAGCAGGAACCCGTGCGGCTGGATACTGCCCGGTATGCGGATCGGCTCCTGTTCGCAAGTCGTCAGGTTCAGTGGCTGTGGGGCGGGCGTAACTGGCAGCATATTATTTCATGTCGGCAACTCGTGCCAGTGCGGCGGTGGGAGATGTTTTATTCTACTAGAGGCCGACAACGTCGCGCCGCACCGCATGGCGGACGGCGGCATAGGCGAATGCGGGCATTTCCATTACCATGCAGCACCGCCCCCTATGGCGGACTCCATTTTCATCAGCAAGGGCAGCACGGTGCATCCATCACAACAGGGCTTTATCCTGACCCGCCACTGGCGCGACACACGCGACGGCACGCAGGTCGATTTCTGGCTGGCAACGGATGCCGGGCCCCGCCATGTGCACCTGCCCCTGCAGACGGCCGTCGCCTTCATTCCCATGGAGCAGCGCGAGCAGGCGGAACACGTGCTGCGCGGCGAGCGCCATGCCGAATTGCGCCCCTTGTCCCTGAGCGACTTCCACCACCGCCCCGTGCTGGGCCTGTATTGCAAGCAATACCGTCACTTGCTGAAGCTGGAAAAGCAGTTGCGCGCGCACGGCGTCGATGTGTACGAAGCCGATATCCGCCCGCCCGAACGCTACCTGATGGAGCGCTTTATTACGGCGCCGGTGGCGTTTGACGGCGCCGCCCCGGGTGAGGAAGTCCACCTCAAACCAGCAGCCGGCTACCGTCCCGCATTAAAACTCGTGTCGCTCGATATCGAGACGACGGCGCATGGCGAGCTGTATTCGCTGGCCCTGGAAGGCTGCGGCCAGCGCCAGGTATACATGCTGGGGCCGCAAAATGGCGGCGACGAGCCGCTGGACTTCGACCTGGAATACTGCGCCACGCGCGCGCAGATTCTCGAACGCCTGAACACGTGGCTGGAAACGCACGATCCGGACGCCATCATCGGCTGGAACCTGGTGCAGTTCGACTTGCGCGTGCTGCGGCAACATGCGGAACGCTGCCAGGTCCCCTTGCGCCTGGGACGCGGCGGCGCCGTCATGGAGTGGCGCGAGCATGGCGGCAAGCAGGAGCATTATTTTGCCGCCGCCGCAGGGCGATTGATCATCGACGGCATCGAAGCGCTGAAGTCGGCGACGTGGAATTTTTCTTCGTTCAGCCTGGAAAACGTGGCGCAGACGCTCTTGGGCGAAGGCAAGTCCATCGACAATCCCTACCAGCGCATGGCCGAAATCGACCGCCGTTTCCGCGAAGACAAGCCGGCGCTGGCGCGCTACAACCTCAAGGATTGCGAACTGGTCACGCGCATCTTTGCGATAACCGAGTTGCTGACGTTCTTGCTGGAGCGGGCCAGCGTGACGGGCCTGGCGGCCGACCGCAGCGGCGGCTCCGTGGCCGCCT